>ERZ777003.509-NODE-509-length-73438-cov-14.366079_pt1 | contig 73438 bp, 52 predicted proteins | sample MGYA00374956_ERZ777003 | MGnify/ENA primary metagenome ERZ777003 (study PRJEB29302, sample SAMN06268252) | bioreactor metagenome | isolation source: Joint BioEnergy Institute, California, USA | place: USA:Joint BioEnergy Institute, California, USA | collected...
GAGAGCCGCTCAGAAAGTGCCACGTTCTCGCGACGATGGAAGCCGGTCTGCGCCGCTCCCCAGCGGTGGGGGGCCCTTGCCTGCCGAGAACGTCCGAAGCCCGCCAAAAAGCCTTGTGACATCGGGCATCTACCGTCTGCGACGGTCCCCGTGGTCCGATGCTTCGCGCCCATGGAGCGAGCGTCCGCACTTTTCCCAAAGCGTTCTAGGCACTTAGACCACGGGCATCGAGCGCACGTCGTTCGACCCGTGACGAAAAGCCCCATGATCTCGCTAAACTACCGCTCACGCGCGAGGGAAGGAGCCATGTCGCGGCTCCGGCGCGAGGTCGAACACCAGCGTGCCGGAGCGATGGCTCGAGATGTCAAAGATCGGGAGCGGCCGTTGTTCCACTACCATCGGACGGGCGGCGCTCGAAGCGCGGAACGAGGGCCGGAAGGAAGCGAAGATGCGGTACGGCGTCGGATCGGGCTCCGGATACCGGGACACGCCCGACGTCTCGATGCGGCCGACACACGCCGCACATAGACGATAGTACCTGAGGCTGTCCCGATGGAGATCAATCGCGCCCTCTGCTTCGCTCCGCATGCGTAGGTACGCGCTCGGGCTCAGGTCGGCCGCTTCGAACACCGAGAACTGCACGCGCTGGCCGAAAGCGCTGAGCCGCTTGACGAGCGCAGTCCGCCGTCGGTCATCGGTAACGTCGAAGACGATCACTGTGCGCATCCCACCTCCTTCGAAGTGCGGGCCTCGGCCTTCGGCTTCAGCGGGTCACGAAGGCTTCGTACGTCTCCCCGCCAAGGAAATCGCGCGCCAGACGACGGACCTGTTCGACGATGACCTGTCGCCAAGGCAGCGACCGACCTTGTGGTGCGTACGCTGTCATCTTGTCCATGCGGCGCTCGAAAAGCTCCAGGAAGTACCGCAACGCATCGCGCTTCATCGTCACACCTTCCGTTTCGTCCTCATCGACGAAGTCCTCCGGCCCGAGCACCGACTGGTTCACCATCGCGAGCACCAGCGAGTCCACCACGCACGGCCGGAACTCCTCGACCAGATCGCACACCAGTGACGGACGCCCGGCCGACACCGCATGAAGAGCCCCGACGTACGGGTCGAGCCCCACCGTGTGCACTGCCGCTTCGACCACGTTCGACAGCAGCGTGTATCCGAACGACAGAAGCGCGTTCACCGGATCGCGCGGAGGCCGCCGCGTACGACCTTCGAAGCGGAGGCTCGAGTTTCTCAGCAGTTTTCCGAAAGCGCCGAAGTACGCCGCGGCGGCCGCTCCCTCGCAGCCGCGCACCGTGTCCATCGTCGTCGCCAGCTCGAGGTGCGCCAGCGCTGCGCGGAGCGCGATGTCAGCTCGTTCGAGCTCGGGGCTTCGCCCGTGACGCCGTCCGTGCCGGAGCAAGAGCGTGCGCTGGTTTCGAATCTTGCCTTGCACTACCGCACGTGCGAGCGCGAGCGCACCGGCGGCGTCCCCGAGCCGTTCGTACTGTGCGAACCGGAGGCCCACGTTGCGCCAGCTATCGCCCGCAACCAGCCGCCCGCGGTATCGGCCATAGCGAGAGACGAACACCGTGTCGACACCACGGCCCAGCAGGAGATCGATCGCGCCGGGCGTGAGCACGATGTTCCCCACGAGCACGAGTTGCTCGAGCTCGAACACCGGCATCGTCGCTCGTACCTCGCGTTTCACCCGCAGTTGAAGGGTTTGACCGTCGCGCGCGAGCGTCGCCCCGGGCTCGGTGACGTACACGGTCCTCACTTGCGTTCCAGTCGATCGAGGCGCTCCTCGATCCGCCGCAGCCCGGCGGCGAGTGCGTCCAACGGTGATTGGACGAGTGGTTCGTCGAGGTGTTCAGCGAACCGCCGGTGATCCGGCTCGCCAAGCGGCTGCAAGCCCACCGCGAACAGCGTCGGGCTCGGGTAGGGAGACGCATCCGTCATGCAGCTCGTGCATGGCGTTCCCGAGATCTCCCGAAGCTTCTTGCAACCGAGCGGTGAGGGCAGGCCCCTCTGCAATCGATCGAGCTCGCGGAAAGACGCGCCGGCCACGGCGAACACGTCACGGGCCGTCTGCGGAACGGAGCTCACCAAGCCGAGCGTGTACGCGATCGCCCGTGCGGCGTCAGGTTCGAGCCTTCTCGTACGGTACGCGCGGTCGACGAGGCTACGGAGCGCCTCGCAGCCCGAGAGCATACGCTCGCACGCATCCCGCTCGGCGCGCCCCGTCTCGATCGCGCGCAGCGCAGAGGCCAGCGTCTTGGGTGTCGGACGCGCCGGCAGCGCGGGGAGTGGCTCAGGCGCATCGACCTCCGGAGATGGCAACGCGATGAGCCGGCGCCCGACGATGTCCGCGACGACGTCATCTGGACAACCTTGGAGGGCTTCGAGGGCTGCCAGTGGATCGTCGATCGGAGCACCCGAGGTATCGAGCATGCGGGCGGAGCGCAACGTCACCTGATGGATGCCCAGCGGCAGCTTCACCAGGCTCGACAGACCTCGAGGTCCCGGCTTGTCCTGCTTCGGGAAGAGCTCGATCCCGATGGACGCCGGCTGCGGCCCTGCAGCCCCGACGATCTGCGATAGGACGACACGGGCGACACGGGCAGGCTTTCGCGGTCTGAAGAACAGCCACAGATGTAGCCCCTTCGAGCCACTGTCGAACGCGAACAGCGGGAGCCCGAGCCGCGCCGCGGCCTCACGCAGACTGCGAGAGTACGAGCGGAGGACCGGATGCTCGTGAGCCGGCGCGTCCGCTCCACGCTCGGCTCGCCATTCGTGGAGTGCGTCTGCCGTGAGGTCGAGGTCGATGACACCGAAGGACACGCTCTCGTCGGGCCAGAGAACGTACTGCCCGAGGGTGATGCGACCTTCGAGGTGACGTCGTGCCACGCCCGGCGTCAGCGGCTCACGTACGGGTCGATACCCGCTCCGGCGCCGCCTCTCGTCGAACCATTGTTGTGCATAGATGTCACGACGTCCCCCGAACCACTCCAAGAAGAGCGACACCGTCCGCTCGTCGGATGCGCGCGTGGGACGCGCAAGCAGTTCGTCATCCTCGTCCTCCTCGCCGCCACCACCGTCACCTCCGTCGGTGCTTGGGCCGACCTCGTCGACCGCATCGGTCTCGTCACCAGAAAGGACCCGTCGCACGAGCGCCGAGTAGGACTCGTCCGCAATGCGCGCCGCGGTCACCTGAGCCAGATCCACACGACCGTGCTCGGCGAGCAGGAGTGACAGCTCGAGCCGCTCCCGATCTTCGACAGACTCGTCGATGATCGCTGCGAGAGCTGCGTCATCGCCACGCTCGAGCGCCTCGCGAACGCGCGCTTCCAACGACTCCCCGGTCACCGCGCCCTCCTCCTCTGCGGGACCTCCTGCGAAACGGCAGGCGGTGCCGATGCCTTCGCCAGACCGGGACGATCACGTTCCTTCCTCGTGGCGCGTGCTCGACGCACGGCATCCAGCTTCGCGCGGACCTCCGGATCTTCTCGCAAGAAGGCGCGCGCACGGAACGCGAGCGCTTCCTCGTATGCGCGCTCGGCGGCCTGCAGATTGCCTCGGCGCTCTTCGAGCTCTCCGATCAGGCGCAGAGTCAGGTGCCGACCAGACCGATCGCCCGCCAGCGCGTTCCGAAGTGCCGTGTGCGAGGCACCGTCATCTCCACGGCGCAGCTCGAGCTCGCCGAGAAGCCGCCACACGGGCGGCGTTCGACGTTGCGGACGAATGTTCTCTTCGATCCATCGGATCGCCGAGTCGATGTTGCCGCGCGCAGCGTCCACCTTCGCCAGCAGAACGAAAACGTACTCGCGCTTCGGTGGCCCCTTGGCGTCGAGCGCCTTGCGGAACGCGCGCTCGGCGTGATCATGCTCGCCCTGCGCCAAGAGCACCTTGCCGGCGAGCGTGAGCTTGTGGACAGGCTCGATGTCGTTCGTCGACTCGTCCTCCCGAAGGCAGCGGAACACGAGCCGTCGAGCCAGCGCGAGACGCCCGAGGCGAAACGCCGAGCGCGCGGCCGCGTACAGCGCCTTGTGCGCATACTTTCGAAGGTCGCCCCGCTTCCGGCGTTGCTCCTCCGACAGGTCGCCGTACAAGCGAATCGCCCGTGCGAAGGCGCGAAGGGCGACCTTGTCGTGCGCCGCTTCGACCTGCGCTTCGAAGAGCCCCAGCCGATAGAGCACTTTGATGTCGTCGGGCCGGTGTCGAAGCGCCCGCTCGGTCCAGGCGCGAAACTTCTCGCGCAACTCCTGACGATCCGCCTCGGACCGCTCGTCCTGAAGTGCATCGGACTTGCCGCCATGCCCCCCTCGCCGGCGCGCAGCGGTGCGCGCCTGCCGCAGTAGCTGGCAGTAGCACTGGTACGCAGCCGCGGCCGCGTACCGGGCACTCGGCTCGAGCTCGTAGCACTTCTCGAAGAGCGCCAATGCCCCCGCATGCTCTCCGAGCTGACCGAGCGCGAAGGCGACGCGAGCGGCGACGCCGACCCACTCGTGGGTCAACGGAGACGGGAGCTGCTTCGCGTACGCCGCCGCTGCGCGCCAGTCGTTCTGCTGCTTCAGCGCGTCGAGCCGCGCGGCGAGCTGTTGGGGCGACTGCGCCTGCGCGACAGAAGCAGCACTCATGGCTGCCTCCTGCCGAGGTGGCTACGAGGGTTCGCAGGGGCGGACGAGGTACCGGCCAAAGCCGAAGCTCGTGGCCTTGCCGATTTGTACGCGTTGGCCGAACGCGAGAAGCGTTCCGAGTCTCTCGAGATCTGCGTCGATGACCGCATGGCTCGAAATCGAGGTGCCGGCGAGTCATCGTCGCACGTCGATGCGACGGTTCGTGTCGCACGCGGAACGCCGGTACGCACTGTCTTGACCCCGTACTCGAGGGGCGTCGGTGTGTGACGCAAGCTCGCGGGCGTGGAGACGCGGTCAGGTCGCAGCCGACTGTTGTTCCGCAGCAAGAGGCGGCGGGACCGTCAGGCGCCCGAGGGGCAGCTCGAGCTCCTCGGGATCGAGCCGCTCGCGAGTGCGAAGCACGACGAAGAAGTGTCACCTTCCGGCAGGCGATCGTCTGCATCCGCGATCCGGCGTGCCGAGCCCGCGCGAAAGGGATGGAGGTCAATACCGGTACTCCGCACGAAGCCGCCGGATGACGTCCGGTCGCTCGGCGATCGCATGCAGCGACAAGCCGGGTGCGAGCCTGGCAAGGAGGCGGGCCGCCTCGTCGCCCTCGCCAGGTAGCGCGAGGAGCGTCTCGAGGCACTGCACGGTTGCTTGCGCGTCGAGGTCCTCGCCGTCGAGGCGGGCGAGCTCGCGCTGGTCCGAGGGGCCGAGGGCATCGAGTGCCTCGAGGGCTACTCGAAGGGCGCGCTCGTCGCCGGCGGCTCGGGCCGCGACGGCCCGCCAACGGTGTGTTGCAGTCTGCACGTGGAAGGGCGCGCGGTCCCCGAGGTTGTCGCTTTCGAGGACGGCCAGGGCCTCGGTCGCGCACCCGCACTGGGCGAGCGCGCGGCCCAGGGCGAGCGTCACGTAGGACTTCGAGCTCGCGTCGGTCAGCGCCGCGAGGACGAGACGCACCTCTCGATCGCGGAGGCGGCAGACGTCGTCCTTCGCCCCGCGGATGCCCTCGAGGCGCAAGAGCTCGCAGAGCGCGTGGGAGGCGCGTGAGGGGTCCGTCGCGAGCCAGCCTTCGACGGCCTCGGAGAGCACACGTCGCGCGTCGTCGTAGTGTCCCGTCGCGGCGAGGGCCCGACCGAGCGCGCCGAGGACGACGAGGGCTTCTGACTCTGGCGCCGTCGTGTCCTTGGCCAGGATCCGGCGTGCGCTCTCCACGTATTCGGGGACACGGTCGAGCGATCCATCGGCGGCAGATTGGACCACGTGCGCGACGATCGAGAGCTGGCGGCTTCGATCGTAGTTCGCCAAGACGTGCTCCTCGGGCCACGGGATGGGCGCCGTGAAACCGAGGTGGCGCGAGGCGATGTCGCGCACGAGCTCGAGCTCGAAACGCGCTTGTTCGGCGTCGGGTCCGGTCTCGGCGTCGGGCAGGAGGCGCAGGAGGCCGATGGCGAGGTCGCGGACGAGCGGCCACGGGTATGCGATCCGCGTCTGGAGGGTTGCCTCGAACAGGTTCGCGCGCGCGGCGGTGTGGCGCGCTCGTGGAACGAGCGTTCCGGCGCGTGCGCTCGGGCCGAGATGAAAGAGCACGTCCATCGCATCGGCCAGCGTGGACACTCCGCGAATCGTCGCGGCTCGGCTCCCAGCGAGGCGGAGGCGCAGGCGCTCGGCCATGGAGTCGCGAGGCGAGCGCCCAATGTCGGCGACGAGCACGACTCCGTCGGCGTGGTCACGTGTCCAGCCGATGACGTTCTCGAGATCGCCGTCTTCGAGGACGTCGCCGGCGCTCTGGGAAGGATCGTCGCGATCTGCGACGCGCCCGCTCGCGAGCGTCGGAACGCGAACCGCGAGCTCGAGCGACCGGCTGCAGACCGCGATGGCGTCACCGAGCGGCACCGGCGCCGCCGCGCCGAGTGACGGCGAAGTCGGATGCTCGATTCCGAAGAGCGCAAGGAAGCGCGCGACGGCGACGCTCGAGACCTCGCGCGGTTCACGCACCTCGTGCACATCGAGCACGCGAAGCAAGGTCATGTCGCCGCCCCGTCGAGCCAAGTGTCGAGCATTCGTAGCGCGAAGCGCCGATCGAGTCGGCCTCGCGCGACGTCGTGCTGCGAGTCGAAAGTCAGGATGCAGTCGAGGCAAGCCCCCTGACAGGTCGCGTCGTGCTCCGGCGTGCCTCGCAGGAGAGCGCGCGTGGCTTCGAGCCATGCACGGCCGTCGCGCGCGAGCTCGAGCACGTGACCGACGCCGCCCGGGACGGCATCGTAGAGGACGGGGCTCGGCGTCGAAGGACGTCCGGTGAAGGTCTCGAGGACGCCGAGCTCACGGCTGTCGACCTCGAGGATCTTGGCGCCCGCGATGCGCAACGCGTGGCCGAGCGTCGGGGCGAGGGTCCGGTTCGCTCGCGCCGCATCGAATGCGGACAGATCGACGAGGAGCACGTCCGTGAGTTGCCGGGCGGCGAGGACGTGGTGGCGGAGCGTGACGACCTGCGGATCCTTGCCGTGCCAGCAGCGGTGTCCCTCGGGATCGTCGAGTCGCGGATGTCGCTCGAACCCTTGCGGGAGCCCCAAGAGCCCCGTCGCCTTGGGGCCCGGAGGCACACGTTCGGATTCGGCGTGTCCGCATCGCGTGCAGATGGCGAATCCGAGCCCGTGCTCCTCGTCGCCCCGATTGAAGGCCAAGATCTCGCCTTGCTCGAGGTAGCGCGCGAGAAGGCGGTGCACGCCGCCGAGCTCGAAGGTCTCGGGGGCCGAACCATCTTGCGTCGGGTCGCGATCGGCGAAGGCGACCGTCGCAGTCTCGGGGCGACCCACCTGCTTCCACTGCCCATACGTCCGCGGTTTCTCGTATGCGGCCGTCGCGTATCCATGCCTCGGAATCAGCATGGGCGACAGTGACGCCTTGGGGATTGGACCTCTGCACAGCGTGCACGCGTTCGGAGCATCGCGCCGCTCGAGCACGTACGAGATGTGCCCGTTGTCACAGACCCCGAGCCATCCCTGGAGTCCGAATACCTCTCCCGCGCCCTGCACTCCGGTGTAGTGCTTGAGGAGGCCGCGGGACCTGACGCGGAGGGCGCGAGCCATCACGACCGAGCCCGGGACGTACTCCAGCACGGCAAGGAGCCCAGGTCGCTCGAAGCGGAACGACGGGTCCTCTTCGGCGTACTTGGCGCGGTCACCATCGCCCTCCTTGAGCACGCGGAGAGGCTGTAGCCCGATGGGGAACCCGTACCGAGGCAGGAACTGCCGGTCGGCGAGCACTTCGATGACCGTACGCTCCCTCCCGAGCTCCACGAGCTGATAGCGGAGCTGGTTCGCTCGCGCGCGCGTGCGAGCGAGCTCGTTCGCCGGTGGAGTCTCGGGAAGCTTGGAATAGAGCTCCCGCAGGTTCAAAAGGTCTTCGCGTGGGTCGGCGATTGCCTTCTCGAGTGCGTCCTTGACGTTCGCCACGAAGAGGCGCCAATCGTCGATGGGATCGAGCGGCGTGCCCTTCACGAGGCGCGCGACCTGCTCGTGGACGTTCCCACCGGGCTCGGTTGCATCGAGCCACTCCAGGAACCGGCGCAGGTGGCAGTCCTGGCGTGCCGGCGGCACCGTCGGACGCTCGACCATGTCCTTGGTCCAGAGCGTCGGGGTGTGCAGACCCACGAACTCACCGAAGCGGGAGAAGGCGTTCATCGCGCCTGTGGCTTCGCCTGCGGCGTGCTGTTCTGCGAAGTATGCGCCGAGGAGCCATGCGTGGGCGTGTCGTTGCGCGATCCGCTTGCGCTCGAGCAGCACGTGCGGACGACGCATCGGGCGCGTCAGGAAGTCGCCGAACCGGCGGAAGACCTCACGGTCGTACGGACGCTCACGACAGACCGCGACGACGACGGACGAGCCGTCGGCGCGTCGTCCTGCTCGACCGGCCCGCTGGACGTAGCTGGCTCGTCCTGGAGGAACGTTCCCGAGCAGAACCCCCGTCAACCCCCCGATGTCGATACCGAGCTCCATCGTCGTCGTCGCACTGAGGACGTTGCGGATGCCCGACTCGAAGAGCTCCTGCAGGCGTCGATTCTCTTGCGCGCCGATTTGCGCGCTGTGCTCGTTCGCCCAGAGCGCGAGGCGGAAGCTGCGGTCCGTGAGCTCGCGCACGTCGCGACCGAATCGCGGATGCGTCTCGAGGTCCTCACGAGAGGCGATGGCTTCGGCTTCGCCGTTGCCCGGCACGAACGGCGCTCCGCGCTCGTCGGTGAGCCAGCGGGCCCACGCCAGGCCCGTGACTTTGTCGCGTACGCAGTTCGCGGCGGAACGGATGGCGAGCTGCCCGAACCGGAGGCGGATGCCTTGCACGACGGAATCGTCGATACGGCGATTGCTTTTCTCGAGCCAAGGCAGCGAGCTCTCCGAGAGCGCGACGAACGCCTGACGTTGCAGGTCGCGGACGAGGCTCTCGTCCGGTGGCTGACCGAGGAGGGCCGTCAGCCACCGTTGGGACAGGCGCGCGCGGCGCGAACGGTTCGTGGCTCCGACGAAGCGGACATTGCCGTATGCGTCGTTGTCGGCGGTGGCCCAGCGTCCGATGAGCTCGATTTGCTCGTCGAGCTCTTCGTTGCCGAGGGAGATGACGCCGTCGATGCGGAGCGTGTCACAGACGAGCGCAAGAAACGTCGGCCACTCGCGTGCGGCCCGTGCGCGCACGGTATCGTTGGGAAGTCGACCGAGAAGCTCGTCGGGCGCGGGGATGCGTTCGATCGTCGGATAGACGATCTCCACGACGCCGAGTGTCTCGAGTGTCGTTGCACGGGCAGGCCGATGCGCGAGCTCGCGGCCGAACCGGAGCGGAAGGCCCGCTGCGACCCCTGCGATGCGGCGCGTCCACGTCTCCTCGCTCCAATCCTCGCGGGTGTGTTCCTGGTCGCCGCGTACGTCGGAGAGCTCGCGTAGCCACACGGCCGTCTCGGCGTCGCGCGCCATGACGTCGGGAAGCTCGTCGAAGGTGAATCCGGCCCTCGCTCGCGCGAGTGCCTCCTCGACCTGACGAATCTGTACTTCGAAGAGCTCGGGATCCGCGCGGAGCTTCTCTAGCTGCTTGGACAGCTTTTCCACGTCGGGGCGATTCCGGGCGAGGAAGTCCGAAAGAATCGCTCGCACCATGCGCCGCTCGTGTAGCTCGCCGAGGATCGGACCGAGCGTCGCGGCCTCACGCCGACTGTCGCTGAACGCGAGCAGACGGCGGCCGCGTGCCGGGAGATAGGGTCTGTGCGGTGACGCGTGTTCCGGCATCGCATACAGAACGGACTCGGCACACACGCTCGTGAGGGGCCTGATCGCGGTGCGGACCAGCGACAGGGGCGGGCCGTTCGTCCGTTGGCGCTCGTCTCTGGTCGCGCGCGTTCCTTCGTCCTCGCCGTCGTCCTGCTCCGGTCTCTCCTCCTCGATCTCGACACGCCTTGCAGCGGCGCACGCGTCGCATCTTCTGACCAAGTGGACGCGGGCGCGTCCGGTCGCGGCTTCGTCGTGCACGCGCCCGTTGGTCAGCTCGACCCACTGCACGGTGTCCGGCGGTGCGTCGTCGGGAACGGTCAGCGTCAGTCGCTGGAACGTGTCCGGAAGCTTCGGGGGGATGGGCCCGACCCACGGATGAACGAACGCCTCGCCTCGGTCGTCCTCGACCCAGGCCGCGGCGAGCATTGCGTGCCCGCAATGCTCGCAGAGCACGATCGGATAGGCGACCGACCTACAAAAAGGACACCTCGACGTCGGGGAGGAAACGACCGGGCCTCGTCCGGGCAGCTTCCGATCGTCGGGGGCCGGGCACTCGGGGTGGAGACAGAGCGCCATCGTCTCCGCACCACGAACGAGCACGTGGATCCGATGAGGGATGAGCGGAGGTGCCTTCACGTGCTCGCGTGCGGACGCCGCGAGGTTCAGGAGCGTACGGGTCGCCTCGAGGCGTTCCTGTGGCGGGCACTCGCTCCCCCAGAGCTCGACCGAGAGCGCGTCGAGCGTCGATGGGCCCTTCGTGAGGCTCTCGTACAGCCTCCGCGCCGCGTCGACGCGCGGAAGGAGTGCCATCAGCGCTCTTGCCGGTTCCTCGGGAATGGGGTGCAGCTCGCCGGCGAGTGGGGCGAGCAGCTCGGCGATGCGTGCCGCTTGCCGTGCGTCGCGGACGAGCACCGTTTGTCCGTCGAGCGTCTGCGAGAGCGTGGTCAGCGAGGCGAGATCCTCGTGCAGGAAGACCTCGTGCTCGTCGGCGGCCGGCGACTGCGGGGTGAAGGCGCGCCGGCCTGGAACGCCTTGGATTGCTCGGACCAGCGAACGTGGTCGCGAGGTGAGCTGCGCGCCGAACTCGCGGAGCTGTTCGGCAATCTGCTCGGGCGTGCCTTGTCCGATCGTGGCCGACGTGCCGAGGACGAGCACGTCCTCGGGGCGCTTGCGGCATCGTTGGAAGACCCGGCGAAGCAAGAGCGCGATCTCCGCGGCGAGCGTGCCTTGGTAGAGGTGCGCTTCGTCGAGGATGACGATGTCGAGCGCCTCGTCGAAGAAGCACGCATCCTGCGGCCGGCAGAGCATGTACTCGAGCATCGAGTAGTTCGTGACGACGATGTCCGGGCGCGGGTTGCCGGTTCGTGCGACCGATCGCGTGAGGACGTGGGCCGAACAACGAGGCGCGATGCCGTCTCTCGCCGCCTCCGCAGGCGTCTCCGGCGTCTCGCTCGTGAAGTGGAAGAAGGTGAGCCGGTCCTGGCGGTCGAGCCACGTGGCGAGCCGAGCCACCTGATCGTTCACGAGGGCGTTCATCGGATAGAGCAGCAGCGCGCGCATTCCGCTACCGCTGCGTTTGCGCCGAGCGAGCCGATCGAGCATCGGAAGCAGGAAGCTCTCCGTCTTCCCGGCGCCCGTCGGCGCCGTCACCAAGATCGCCGGCCAGCCCTCGTTCGACGCCTCGCCTGCAGCCAAGATGGCATCGCGCTGATGCGTGTAGAGCGGGCGATCACGTGGAACGGCGCCGACTCGGTCAAGGTGATCGACGAGCCACCGGTCGAAGAGGGACCTTTCGGCGAGCGACGCGAGCGAGTCACCACTCGATTGCGCGCCGAACATCCCTTCGACCCAGAGATCGCCGACGAGGCCACCGTGCTCCGCCGGACCGGTCCAGACGTTGCGCAGAGCACGAGCGAGTGTCGGATCGCGCAAGCCACAGTCGGACACCGCGAGATCGGCCAAGCGGCGACGGAGGGTCTCGGAGAGCTCGAGGGCGTCGAGTTGGGGCATGGCAGTCGGTTCTCTCGTCAGGGAAAGGCGATCTCGTCGATCAGCGTGAGCTGAATGACCCGCAGGAAGGCTTCGTCGAGCAGCGCCGCGAGCAGGTGCCCGTCCTCGATGTCTCGGTCGGGGACGGCCGCCGCCTGGCGGGCAAATGCGATGATTTCGTTGCGTCGGGAGGATGTCGTCGCGCCGAGGCAGCGCAAGAGTCGCGTGGTGGCTTCGTTGCGGAGGCGCGTTGCGACGCGTCGTTGCGCGAGCACGTCCTCGTCGAGGTCGCGGAACTCGTACGCCATGCGCTTGGCGACCGCCGCCGGGCGTTCCACGAGTGACATGGAACGAAGCGCGTCGCGCGGGTGGAGCGCGCCCGCCTCGCGCAAGACGGAAAAATAGTGGGCTCTTGCCAGTGCGACGCTCGCGCGATCATCCTCCGTCGCGGGACGCCCGTGCGTCGACGCCGGCGGTCCGTATAGCCGCCGCCCGTAGTCTGCGAGCGCCTCACGATCGGACTTCGACAGGATTCGCATCTTCAGCAGCAGAGCCCGCGCCACCGACGGCCAGTGCCCGCGATCGGAACCTGCCGCGGGGGCCACGAGGCGCCGTCCCGTCGCACCCGTGCCGATGGCGATCTCTCGCGTGTGGACGGCCGCGCTCAGGCTCGCGCCGAAGTCGAGGGTTCGCAGTGCGCGCGCGACGCGTGACACGTGCGGCTCGGCGAGCACCGGCAGGACGAGGATGCGGATCAGGGCAACGATCGTCTCTGCCGGCAGGTCGCTCGACTCGAGCCCCTCGGACCAGTCTCCGGCCCAGCTGGTACCGAGGCATGCGTCGCCATGACACCAGGCGACGGCGCGAGGAGCCGAGCCCTCATACGCCGTGCGCAGCGTTTCGGTCTCGACGTGGGGATCGGCGAGGGGCAACGCCTGCGGCGCGCCGTGGCGAGGCCAGACCAGGAGCCAGCCATTGTCGCCGGGGGACGTGGCGCTCCGCAGTGCGACGAACAACGTGCCGTCGCGAACCTCGTGGCCACGGACCTCTCCATGGTCGACGACGGACCGCGCGATCTCTTGGCTCGGTCCTTCCTCCCACGGCAACTGGCCGTGCAAGATGAGCGGCTCGCCGTAGCCTGCGACGTCGACGCGGCCGGGGAAGTCTCCCGCCAAGAGCGTCGTCGTCCCGAGCGAGCGGAGCCGCGCGTCTCGGCCCGCGAGCTCGGGGCCGAGCGTCAGGCGTAGCGCTCCGCCGCGAAGCAGTGATGCTTCGAGCGTGCTACGAGGTGACAGCCACTCTCCGTCGAGGCTCGCGGCGGTGAACGCGCGCATGCGAAGGGTCCGATGCACGACGCGCGCGCCGTGGGCGATCGCGAGCTTGAGCCGGAGCTGTGCTCGAGCCGCCGCGCCCGGTACGACGCCCCTCAGCGTGACGACGCCGTCGGACGACCGCTGCGAGACGGTGAACGCCGCGCCGCCGACGCGCGCCGCTCGGAGTGCGAGGGAGGGCGGGACCTCGAGCTTCACCGTGATCTCTCCCGCGTGCTCTCCCGGCACGACCTCGCGGAGCCGTAGGTGCGCCAACACCTCGGCGTCGACGAACGGCTCCTTGCCGGGAGGCGGCCAGAGCTGCACGCCGTCGGCGCTCACGACGCGGGACGTGGCGTCGACCTCGGCGAGCGTCGCTCCCACGGAGTCGAGCCAGAACGAACGCATCACGCGCTCGCTCTGGATGGGAGCGCGCGACAGGACGTAGCGCACGGAGGCGGCCGTAGCGGTGCAGCGTGCTCCGGATGCCTCGAAGCAAACGATCGCGTCCGCGTCGTCCTCGAAGAGGTTCACGGTCGCCGTGAGCCGTCGATCGTCCATGCCTTCGGCTTCGAGCGACCAACGATCGACGATCGCGCACTCGATCGTCTCCCCGTTCGGTCGGATGTACACGCCGTCGGCCGTCTTGCGGTACGTCCCTCGGAGCTCGCCGTTGATCCAGAGTCGGACGCGTCGCCCGAGCGACGGAGCGTCTCGCAGGCTCGGCGTGAGGAGCATGCGGGGCTCGCCGCGATCGGGCCACGCGAGTCGCGCAGCGACCGCGAGCGTCTCGCCATCGACGTCGCGAGGCTCTGGAGGCGGAGCAGCCGCGATGGCGGCGTCGAGGACGGCGTCGATCGACGCGTGCCGGAAGAACGGGCACGCGGACAGATCGCGGCGCGCAGCGTCCCGCGTCACGCTGCGACGGCGATAGCGTCCGAGCGTCGTCCACGCCTTGGCGAAACCGGGGTTCTCTCGCCGAAGCACGTCCGTGAGGAATGTCGTGCTCGGGAAGTCGAGCCACCGGGGCAGGCGCGCGATTTCCTGGTCGGGGACGCCTCCTTGGAGCAAGAGCAGGCGGTACCACCGATTCGTTCGCTGATCGGTGAAATCTCCTCCCAGCATCCCGAAGCGCTGCGCGGCGGCTTGAAGCGCGCTCTTCAATGCGGCACTCGCGTTGCCGTCCGGCGTGATGAGCGCCGCCGCGTTGCGCATGACGGCCAGTCGTTCACCGATGGCCGGCCACGCGGCGTCCGTCGAGCCGTATCGACGGACGATCTCGCTGCACAACGCCAACAAGAGCAGCCCGATGCCCGCGTCGTACGAGGGACGCAGGTGTGCAGCGGGCGGGGGCAGGCCCATGCGATCCGTTCGGGCGATGAGAGCCGCCAGGTTCGCGGCGTCCGCCTGACGCGCCCACGCGAGCAGCTTTTCGAAGTCGTCGTCCGTCAGCCACAGCTCGGCGATCGTCCAAGGGTCGCGCAGGCCGAGCTGCTCGCGCTCGTGAAGGAGAAGCGCTACCGCGTGAGCGAAAGACCTCCCGTCCCAGGCCTCGAGCACGCTAACCCCCAATCATGCCGAAGGTAGCTTCACCGAGTCGCGGTCGGCGAGAGGAATTTCTCGGCGCCCGGCCCGTGCTCGCTCCACGCTTCCGCCCGGCCCGAGGTCGATGCTAAGGACGGGCGCCATGCGCGCCCGTATCTCGATCTCCTCGCTCTCGGCCTTGCCGATCCTCGGTGTCCTCTCGTGCGGGGGCGAGCCGCCGCCCCCGGCGCAGTCGCCCGCCACTCCGGCCGCGGCGACGGCGCCTGCCCCGGCGCCCGAGCCGGCGAAGGCTGCGTACGTGCCGCTCGAGCCGCGGTTCGAGAACCCGGGCGGCATGTGGATGCCGCACCAGATCAAGGATCACGCGGCGAAGCTCAAGGAGCTCGGCCTCGCGATCGATCCCGCGGCGCTGTCCGATCCGACGTCGGGCGTGCTCAGCGCGATCGTCAGCCTGGGCGGCTGCTCGGCGTCGTTCGTGTCGCCCGACGGGCTCATCGTCACGAACCACCACTGCGCGACGGGTGCTCTCCAGCACAACTCGACGCCGCAGCAGAACCTGCTCAAGGACGGGTTCCTCGCGAAGACGCGTGCCGAGGAGAAGAACAACGGGCCGACCGCTCGCGTGTACGTCACGCGCGCCGTGACGGACATCACGTCGAAGATGCGCGACGGCCTCGAGAAGATCGCGGACGACAAGGCGCGCTTCAAGGAGATCGAGAAGCGCCAGAAGGCCGTCGTCGCCGAGTGCGAGAAGGGGCGGCCGGAGATGCGTTGCTCGGCGGTCTCGTTCTACGAGCAGGCGCAGTGGTTCCTCGTCGAGCAGCTCGAGATCCGTGACGTGCGCCTCGTCTGGGCGCCGCCCGCGGGCGTCGGCAACTACGGCGGCGAGATCGACAACTGGCGCTGGCCTCGCCACACGGGTGACGTGGCCTTCTTCCGCGCGTACGTCGGCAAGGACGGCAAGCCGGCCGACTACTCGACGGACAACGTGCCGTACAAGCCGTCGTCGTGGCTCAAGGTCGCGACCGATCCGCTGCGCGAGGGCGACCTCGTCTTCGTCGCCGGCTACCCGGGGCGCACGTACTCGCTGAAGACGAAGGCCGAGGTCGACGAGGCCGTGAAGTGGTCCTACCCGCGCCGGCAGCAGATGTTCGAGGAGTACCTGGCGCGGATGGAGAAGGTCACGAAGGACGACAAGGAGGCGCAGATCCGCGCGACCTCGTACGTCCGGCGCTGGGCCAACGCGCTCACGAACACGAAGGGGCAGCTCGAGGGCCTCGTGAAGGGCGGGCTCGCCGAGGAGCGCGAGAAGTCCGAGAAGGCGCTCCGCGAGTTCGTCGCCGCCGACCCGACGCGGCAGAAGGAGTGGGGCAAGGCGCTCGACGACATCGCCGCCGAGATGAGCAAGCGCGCGGCGGATCGCGAGAAGGACGCGCAGTTCGGCGAGATCGAGATGCCGCGCCTCGTCGGCGCCGCGATGACGATCGTGCGCATGGCCGAGGAGCGCGCGAAGCCGGACGCGCAGCGCGATCCGGCCTACCAGGAGCGCAACTGGCCGCGCATCGAGCAGAGCCTCAAGGCCCTGTCGACCAGCTACCACCCGAAGGTCGATCAGGCCGTGCTCACGCTGGCGCTCGAGCGGATCGCCCGGTCGCCGGAGAAGGAGCGCACGCCGGCGTTCGCCATCGTGATGGGCAAGACGAAGGACACGTCGGCGGCTTCGATCGAGAAGGTCGTCGCCGACCTGTACGCGTCGACGAAGCTCGGTGACGAAAATACGCGGCTCGAGCTCCTGAAGAAGGGCACGCCGGCGTCGCTCGCGGCGAGCAAGGATCCGCTCATCCAGCTCGCGGTGAAGCTCCGTCCGCTCCAGAAGCAGATGGAGGACCGCAACGAGCGGTTCGCCGGCAAGATGGCGCTCCTCAAGCCGAAGTACATCGAGGCGCTCAAGGCCTTCAAGAAGGAGCCCTTCGCGCCCGACGCCAACAGCACCCTCCGCATCACGTACGGCACCGTGCGCGGCTACAAGCCGACGCCCGAGGCGCCTCCGTACCGGCCGTTCACCGTGCTCTCCGAGATGGTCGCGAAGAACAAGGGCGCGGAGCCGTTCGACGTCCCGCAGCCGGTCCTCGACGCGATCAATGCGAAGAAGTTCGGCCCGTACGTCGACGAGACGCTCGGCGAGGTGCCGGTCGACTTCCTCGCCGACCTGCACATCACCGGCGGCAACTCGGGCTCGGCGACGCTCAACGCGAAGGGCGAGATCGTCGGCCTCGCGTTCGACGGCAACTACGAGGCGATGGCGTCGGACTGGGTGTTCATGCCGCCGATCTCGCGGAGCATCCACGTCGACATGCGCTACGTGCTCTGGCTCCTCGACGGTCCGTTCGGCGGCGATCATCTCCTGAAGGAGATGGGCGTCACGCCGCGGCTCTGATCGGCGCGCCTCAGCCGGGGCGCGCCACCCGCAGCCAGGTGGTGACGCCCTCCATGATCATCTCGACGGAGAACGTCCCGATGAGCAGGGCCGAGATCCGACCGACGACCTCGATGTAGCGATCGGTCAGGCGCGCGTGCTTCTCCTTGAGGCGATCGTGCGCGAGCTTCAGGGCGACGACGACGCTGGCGGTCGCGAGCATCGTCGTCGCGATGACCGCGATCGCCCCGGCGAGCGGCAGGCGTGCGCCGATGACCACGCTCGCGCCGATCGTTCCGGGGCCGATCATGAACGGCATCGCGATCGAGCCTGCGACGTGCTCCGGCGTCCCGCGGAGCTTCCGGATGGCGTTCACGCCTTCGAACACGAAGCGGATGCCGATCATGAGGAAGATGACGCCGCCGAAGACCTGGAACGACGCGAAGCGCACCTGGAGGTAGTGCGAGAACAGCTTGTCGCCGCTCCACGCGAAGAGGGCGAACGCGACGAACGCGATGGCCGAGCCGCGCGCGAGGACGCGCACGAAGACCGTGGTCTCGAGGTCGTGAATGAGGTCGAGGAGGTAGATGCTCATCAGGAACGGGTTGAGCAGCGCGAAGAGCAGCAGGAACGATTTGGCGTAGACCTCCATCACGAGCCTCGGGGGCGGATGCTAGGCCTGCGCTCCGCCCGCGGCGAACGCGCCGCGATGCCATCCACGACGACGGGACGTCGAGCGCGAGCGTTGCCGCTCGAGCGCGAGCGTCGCGATGCACGATCATCGGCGATCGGCGCCCGGCGTTCGCCGCAGCGTGTCGAGCGAGGGCTCACGCTCGAGCTGACGCGCGCGAACGAGCTCGCGCGTGCGACTGCTGTGTCTTTCAGGGGTTCAAGATTTCGCGCGGCGTGATATAGTTGGAAGTCCAACGAACGTTGGTTCTCATTCCAAGGTCCGGGTGGCCGTCGCGGGATGAGCGCTGCGTTCACTCACAGGAGGGCGTCTTCGTCCTCGCCAGCGTGCTTCGGCACGGAACGTCGTGCTGTGCCTTTGCGCAGCCGAACCCGCTCGAAGTCCAAGAGGCGAACGAGGAATGTGTGGAATCACGGCGTACGTGGGCGACGACGCCCGCGCACGTATCGACGAGACGCGGCGGCTCGCAGAGCGCCTTCGGCATCGCGGTCCGGACGACAACGGATCGCACCTCTGCGATCGAATGGCGCTCGCACACCGCCGGCTCTCGATCATCGACCTCGAAGGCGGAAGACAACCGCTCACGAACGAAGACGGCCGCGTTGCGCTGATTTGCAACGGTGAGATCTACAACCATCGCGAGCTGCGCTCTCGGCTCGCGGGGGCGCACCGGTTCAAGACGGGGAGCGACTCCGAGGTCATTCTCCATCTGTACGAGGAGCTGGGTCCCGACTGCGTTCGGGAGCTCGACGGGATGTTCGCGTTCGTGCTCGCGGATGGCGACCGGTTCCTCGCGGCGCGCGACCCGTTCGGGATCAAGCCGCTCTACGTCGGGCGGAAGGGGACGGGCCTCTGGTTCGCGTCGGAGCTGAAGGCGCTGCCCGCCGACTGCGACGACATCTCGGAGCTTCCTGCGGGGAGCTACATGACGGAAGCGGGCGTGACCCGCTGGTTCGAGCCCGACTGGGTCGAGCCGCCGGCGGTCCCGGCCCCCGACGATCCCGTCGCGCTCCGCCGAGCGCTCGAGCGCGCCGTCGAGAAGCGCCTCATGAGCGACGTCCCGCTCGGCGTCTTCCTCTCCGGCGGGCTCGACTCGAGCGTCGTCGCCGCGATCGTGCGAAAGCACATCGACGGGCTCCACAGCTTCGCCGTCGGGCTCGAAGGCTCGCCGGATCTCGTCGCGGCGCGTCGCGTGGCCGAGCACCTCGGGACACGCCATCACGAGTACGTCTACACGGCCGCGGAGGCCGAGGCCGTCATCCCCCGTGTCATCGAGCATCTCGAGTCGTACGACCCGGCCCTCATCGAGAGCGCGGTGCCGTGCTGGTTCGTCTCGAAGCTCGCCGCCGAGCACGTGAAGGTCGTCCTGAGCGGCGAGGGCGCCGACGAGGTCTTCGCCGGTTACGGCTACTTCGCGAGCGTCCGCGATCCCGTCACGCTGCATCGCGAGTGCGTCCGCCTGCTCTTCGGGCTGCACAACATGAATCTCCAGCGCGTCGACCGCATGACGATGGCGCACGCGCTCGAGGGGCGCGTCCCCTTCCTCGATCGCGACTTCGTCGCGCTCGGCATGCGTCGCGATCCCGCGCTGAAGCTGACGACCGCCGATCGGCCGGAGAAGCACATGCTGCGCCGCGCGGTCGCCGATCTGCTCCCGTCCGAGATCGTCTGGAGGAAGAAGCAGGAGTTCGCACACGGCAGCGGCTCGGCGGGCATTCTCTCCGCGCACGGCGAAGCGAGCGTCAGCGACGCCGACTTCGCCCGTCGCGCCGTGCTCTATCCCGTCGATACACCGACCACCAAGGCCGGCTTCGCCTACCGGAGGATCTTCGACGAGATGTTCCCCGGCGAGGCGCGTCGCAAGACCGTGGGGCGATGGCACGGCCGCGTCCCCACGTCGAAAGAACCCTCCGCAGGGCAAGAGGAGCAGCCATGCAGGATGCAGTCGTGAGCAGCAGCAACATGGGATTGCGGACGTACGCCGAGACGGTCGCGCGCGGCTTCTACGGCAAGAACGTCGGCGGCCTGTTCGGCAAGTACGACAACGTCCGCGCGCACTGGGAGGACGCGATGACGCGCGTGGCGCTGCGCCCGTTCGTCCGCGATTGCGTCGCCCAGTGCGTCAGAGCCGGCCGCGGCGTTCGCATCCTCGACCTCGGCTGCGGCGCCGGCCAGGGCTACGAGCAGCTCATCCGCATCGACCAGCGCGACCTCGATCTCGCGGACGAGCACAAGTACGTCCTCCGCCCCGAGCAGATCGAGCTCTACTACGGCCTCGACCTGAGCGAGGCGATGGTGGAGAAGGGCCGGGAGAACTACGTCGGCCAGTCGAACGTGAAGTTCGACGTCGCCGATCTCCGCGAGGGGCTCGGCCCGGCGCGCTCCTGCGAGCCGTTCGACATCTACTTCTCCTCGTACGGCGCGCTCTCGCACCTCGAGGCGAAGGCGCTCCGGTCCTTGCTCGAGGAGATCGCTCGGACGGCGAGGCCCGGCGCGCTCATCGTCCTCGATCTGCTCGGCCGGTACTCCCTCGAGTGGCCGGGCTACTGGAACGCGAGCACGGAGGAGGAGAAGGTCCGGCCGTACTCGATGAGCTACCTCTACCCGCCCGCGGAGCGGCAGAGCGGGAAGGTGGAGAAGTTCCCGCTGCGGTTCTGGACCGGCAGCGAGGTGCGCGAGCTCGCCGTCGAGGTCGCCGAGGCGGCCGGCGTCGAGGTCCGCGTGCTGGAGCTGCTCGATCGCTCGATCTTCGTCGGCCGTCACGTCGACACGCGCGAGTACGGCTCGACGCTGCCGCCGCTCCGGAGCCAGGTGAACCAGCTCTACGAGCAGAACCTGCGCACGAACCTCGAGACGCTCCGGGTCACCTTCCGCGACGTGCCGGGGGCCGAGGAGCTCAATCGCTTCTTCCGCCAGCTCGCCATGTGCTGGAACGTGCTCGTCGACTTCACGATCGAGCGGCTGCGCGGCGCACGTCTCAACCTGGTCGATCTCGACGGATGGCGCGACTATCGGCCCGAGCTGCAGATGGCGCTGATGACGATCGATCGCATCATCGACGGCGTCGCGTGGATCGACGTCGGCGACGTGCGCGCGAACGTCATCGAGCCGCAGCTCGCGTACGTCCTGCGGCGGATGCTCCACAAGCTGCAGGAAGGCCGCGGCTGCGGCCACGGGCTCGTCGGCGTCCTCCAGGTCGGCGAGTCGCTTGCGTCGCGCCGCGAGAACGGGCACGCGCCGAAGGCATGATCGAGCTCCGGGAGCTCACCAAGCGCTACGGCGGCACGGCCGTCGTGCGCAAGGTGTCGCTCACGGTCGACAAAGGCGAGCTCGTCGTCCTCGTCGGAGGCTCCGGCTCCGGCAAGACGACGACGCTCAAGATGATCAACCGCCTCGTCGAGCCCACGTCGGGGGAGGTGCTCATCGACGGCGAGCCCACGACGGTCGTGCCCGGTCACGTGCTGCGGCGCAAGATCGGGTACGTCTTCCAGAAGATCGGCCTCTTCCCGCACATGAGCGTCGCCGACAACGTGGCGACCCCGCTCGTCCTCGCGGGATGGGAGAAGGAGCGCATCGACGCGCGCGTGGCCGAGATGCTGGAGCTCGTCGATCTCGATCCGTCGATCGGGACCCGCTCCCCGCGCGAGCTGTCCGGTGGTCAGCAGCAGCGCGTCGGCTTCGCGCGCGCCCTCGCGGCGGAGCCCCGGCTGATGCTGCTCGACGAGCCGTTCGGCGCGCTCGATCCCGTCACGCGCGACAAGCTCCAGCAGTCGTTCCTCGCGATCCGCCGCAAGCTCGGCCTGACGGCGATCTTCGTCACGCACGACATGATCGAGGCGCTGCTGATCGCGGACCGGATCTGCGTCATGCGGGACGGCGAGATCCTCCAGATCGGCACGCCGCGCGAGCTCCTCGAGGCGCCCAAGGATCCGTACGTCGAGCAGTTGTTCGAGATGCCGCGGCGACAGGCGCACGTCGTCGCTCGTCTCGTGGGCGGGGCAGGCGAGGGGCGTGCGCCCGGAGCCGGAGCGGCGTCGTGAGGGAGCAGCTCGCGCTCTTGCCCGAGTACCTCGCGGCGCACCTCCAGCTCACGCTCGCCGCGCTGTTCGTCGGGCTCGCGATCAGCATCCCGCTCGGCGTGCTCGTCACGCGCGTCGCGTGGCTCGAGCGGCCCGTGCTCGCGGTGGCGAGCGTCGTGCAGACGATCCCGAGCCTCGCGTTGCTCGCGGTCATGGTGCCGCTGCTCGCCGCCCTCCGGCTGCGCAGCATCGGCTTTCTGCCGGCGTTCCTCGGGCTCGTGCTTTACAGCCTCTTGCCGATCCTGCGGAACACCGTGACGGGGATACGCGGGGTCGATCCCGCCTACGTCGAGGCGGCGCGTGGCGTCGGGATGACGCCGCGCCAGCAGCTCTTGCGCGTGGAGCTGCCGCTCGCGATGCCCGTCATCATCGCCGGCGTGCGGACGGCGACGGTCTGGACCGTCGGCGCCGCGACGCTGTCCACGCCGGTCGGCGCCACGAGCCTCGGCAACTACATCTTCAGCGGGCTGCAGACGCGCAACTTCGACGCCGTCTTCGTCGGCTGCGCCGCCGCCGCCGCCCTCGCGCTCGCGCTCGACGGGCTCGTCCGCGTGCTCGCGGGGAGCGTCGAGCGGCGTCGCTGGTCACGCGTCGTCGTCGCGGGCGGGACGCTCTGCGCGCTCGCGGCATGGCCGGCGGTCGCGGCGGTGAGCTCGGGATCGGCCGACCGGATCGTCGTCGGATCGAAGACCTTCACCGAGCAGTACATCCTCGCGGAGATCCTCTCAGGGCGGATCGAGGCGCGGACCGGCATCCGTCCGACGGCGGCGCAGTCGCTCGGCTCGAGCGTCGTGTTCGATGCGCTCCGCTCCGGCGAGATCGACGCGTACGTCGACTACTCGGGGACCATCTGGGCGACGGTCATGCATCGCGACTCGGTCGGGATCGATCGCTCGAAGGTGCTCGACGAGGTCGGTACGTACCTGCGCGAGACGCACGGGATCGTGCTCGTCTGCGCGCTCGGGTTCGAGAACACCTACGCGCTCGCGATGCGCCGCGCGCGTGCCGCGGAGCTCCGCGTGCGGACGGTGTCGGACCTCGCGCGTGCGGCGTCGACCCTCTCGATCGGCGGCGACTACGAGTTCTTCGGACGCCCGGAGTGGGCGGCGCTCGAGTCGGTCTACGGCCTCGAGCCTGCCTCGCGACGGAGCATGGACGCGTCGCTCATGTACCAGGCCGTGGCCGCCGGCGAGGTCGACGTCATCAGCGCGTTCTCGACGGACGGGCGCATCGCCGCGCTGGACCTCGTCGTGCTCGACGACGACAAGGGCGCGATCCCGCCGTACGACGCGATCATCCTGGCGAGCGCGCGCCTCGCGGCGCGTCATCCCGAGGCGATCGAGGCGCTCCGGGAGCTGTGTGGCGCGATCGACGGCGACGCGATGCGTGCGATGAACATGGCCGTCGATCGCGACCACGAGAGCCCCGAGAAGGTGGGGCGGCGCTTCCTCGCCGAGCGCTTCGGCGACGGGAGCTGAGCCCCCTCCGCGGATCAGTGCTTCGAGCGGCGGCGGCGCAGCGCGGCCGCGGCGAGCGCGATGCCGCCGACCGCGAACGTGCCCGGCGCCGTCGCGCCCGTCGCGCCCGCCGTCACGCTGCATCCGCCGTCGTCCTCCGCGGCCGGCGCCGTCGTTCCGCCCGACGCGCTCTCGCCCGAGCTCGTGCCGCCCGAGGCGCCGCCGGACGAGGAGGACGACCCGCCGCCCGAGGAAGATTCACCGGAGGACGATCCGCCCGAGGACGATCCGCTCGTGTTGCCGATCTCCTTCTCGCCGGTGAGCGACTTGACCTTGTAGGACTGAAGCTCGAGGTCGATACGCAGCAGTGCGCCGACGACCGTGAGGGCAGGGAAGTCGTTCGGGGTGGTCAGGGCGGCAGCGAGATCTCCGAAGCTGCCGAAGAGCGAGAGCTCGAGATTGGGCCCCAGCGTCTCGCACACGCCGTCGGCGAGCGTGATGTCCGGCTGGAGCCCCACCTCTTGCGCGAACGCCTGGCTGCCGAAGAGCACGCTCTTGCCGGGGCTGAGCGTCACGTTCTTCTGCAAGAGCGGCTGGAACGTCCCGACCTCCTGATCTCCGAAGCGGAGCTTCTCCTGACCGTTGAACATGTTCTCTTCGACGGTCACGAGGTCGACCTGAACGAAGCAGGAGGAGGGCATCGACATGCGTCCCGCGAAGAGCTCGACGCTCTTCACGTTGGCGCTCGCGACGGACGCCATCGCCATGCAGCCCACGACCGTTCCACAAGCCAGGATCTTCTTCATTGTTGCCTCCACCTCGGAGAATGGACGTTCGGGGCCACGTTACATGCGTGCGAGCGCGCGGGCCTCGCTCAAATGGGGGACGGCGGGCGCTCGGAGAGGCGATGACGCCGGGCTATTTGGCCGGCGTGCACTGCGCTTCGCCGGGCACGGCGGAGGTCGTGCACCCCGCGTCGCAGACCACGATGCCCGCGACGCGATCGTTCCTGCATTCGACGAGCAGGCCGAAGTTGGCCGGAGGCCAGCCGGGCATGTCGCGCCCGCAGTAGTGGCCCTCCTTGCCTTCGCACTGATCGCAGACGTCCGGGAATCCGCTCGGCAGGTGGGCGCACTTGCCGGCGCCCGTGCACTCCTTCACGCAGATCGCGCCGTTCACCTTCGAGCACGTGACGACGTAGGCGGCGGCGTCGTAGCCGGACGGGAACTTGATCGGCGTGCTGTCGCCACAAATCTGGCCGTTCTCGACGATGCGCGCGCAGCCCTGGATCTCCGCGATGTCCGGGAACGGGTCGCAGTTGCCCGTGGGCGGAGGGGGCGTCGTGTCCCCTCCGGTGCCGGCGTCCACGGGCTCGAGCGTGCCCGCGTCACGGGGCCGCGGCGAGCGGACGTCGTCCACGCCCGCCTCGGCGGGGGCGTCCTCGAAGGGGACGAGGAACGTGCACCCCGCCGCGAGCGCGATGAGCATGCTGGCGGCGAGCCCGCACGTGGACGCCAGGACGCGGCGCATGCTCGGATCCTACCACCCCGGGGGGGTCACTTCTTGCGGCAGCCGCGGAGGTTCGTGTTGGCGACCGGGTAGCAGTCCTCGTCGACCTCGCACTGGAGCTGGGTCTGGCACTGCGTCAGGCAGACGAGCTTACCGGTCTGATCGTTGTTCTCGCGGCCGCAGACGAACCCTTCGTCGCACTCGCCGATGACCTTGCCCTCCTCGTCGCAGGAGTCGCCCTTACCGCCCCCGCAGGCGACGAGACCGACGAAGCAACCAACCAGGAGCGTTACGAGGACCTTTCGCATGGCGCGGCATCCTAGCCGATCGCGAGGTCGGCGAGGCCCGCCCTCGGGGGACGGGCGTCAGTCGTCGAACAATTTGAGCTGCTTCGAGGCCTGGCGCACGTCGGGGCGGCGCCCCGATTTCCGGCCGCGGGGCTTCTTGCGGTCTCGGGCCGTGAGGTCCTCGCGGTGCCCGCTCGCGAGCTGGGCCTCCCAGAGCGCTCGGACCGCGTCGAGGGTGTCGGCGTCCTCGGGACGCTTGTCGTCGCGGATGCGTGCGATCCGAGGGAAGCGGAGCGCGAACCCGCTCGAGTGACGGTCGGATCGCGACAGGCCGTCGAACGCGACCTCGAGCACGATCTCGGGGCGGACCGGGATGAACCCCCGACGCTCCTCGGCGAGGGCGAGCGCCTGGAGGCGCTCGGTCATCGTCGCGATCTCGGCGTCCGTGAGGCCGCTGTACGCCTTGCCGATCGTCTTGAGCTCGTCGCCGTCACGGACCGCGAACGTGTAGTCGCTGAGGACTCCGGCGCGCTTGCCGTGTCCGCGCTCGGCGGCGACCACGACGACGTCGAGCGTCGCGTAGGCCTTCTTCACCTTCAGCCACGCGAAGCCGCGCACGCCTGCCGCGTACGGGGCGTCGAGCCGCTTGAGGACGAGCCCCTCGAAGCCGCGTGCGCGCGCGCCCGCGAACTCGGCGTCCAGCACGGCATCGATCGCGCGCCGGTGCTCCTTCGGATCGTCGCCCGCCGGCGGTGCGACCAGCGGACGTGACTCGTGCACCACGACCGGCGGCGGTGCGTTCGCGGCCCATCGCTCGAGGCGGGCGCGCCGATCGGAGAACGGCAGCCCCATCAGCGATTCGCCGTCCTCCCACATGATGTCGTAGACGAGGTAGCGGACCGGATGGTCGCGCAAGAGATCGTCGTCCGGCGTCGTCTTCTTCAGGCGCGGCTGGATCGCGGAGAAGGGGCGCGGACGACCCTCGGGCGTCACGACGACGAGCTCGCCGTCGACGATCGCGGGCGGCAACGTGCCCGCGCGCGCGGCCTCCTCGAGCGGCCGCGTCACGTCCGGGAACGCCGTCGTGACGGAGCCCTTGCCGCGAGCGAAGAGGCGCACGCCGTCCGCGGAGACGTGCGCCTGCGCACGGATGCCGTCGATCTTGTCCTCGACCGCGTGCGGCTCGCCGAGGTCCGCGCCGCGCGCCGTCTCGATCGGCGTCGCCAGCATGAAGCCGAGCGGCCGCCCGAGCGCCACACGCGCCTCTGCGAGGCGATCCTCGTGCGCGAGGACCGCGAGCACCCCGACGTCCGCGACGACGCTCGCCGCCGCACGGACGTCGGCGAGGGGACGTCCGAACGCCTTCGCGACGGCCTCCTCCACGATCCCCTCCCTCGCGCCGATGCGCATCTCCCCGAGGATCGCGCGGACGAGGTAGCGCGCTTCGACGGGCGAGCAGGCGGCGAGCGCGGAAGAGAGCGCCTCGAGCTTCTTCGCGCGAGCGCCGGTCTCCGCGAGCGTGAGCGCGACGCGTTCGGCGTCTTCGAGGCGCAGCCCCGCCGGGACCACGGGCGTGCCCGCCGCCTCGTCGCGCTCGATGCGCGCCGCCATGGCCTCGCCGACGGCCGTGCCGAGGTCGCCCGCCCGCCGCGTCATCGCGCCGAGCTCGGCGGGAGGCGTGCCCGTCACGGCGCACGCCGCCTCGAAGACGAGCGCGCCGCCGGTCCCGAGCGTGCGCTCGTCGTCGGTGGGCAGGAGCGATCCCGTGAAGAGCCGCGCGACGAAGGCGAGGCGCGAGGGATCGCGGCTCGCGACGTCGGCGAGGGCCGCGGCGAGCGCCGCGACCTTCGCGGTCTTCGCGCGCGTGCCTTCGACCGCCAAGAGCGCCTCAGCGACGGGCCGCATGAGCGCTCCGCCGGATCACTCCTCGCAGCTCACGGTGCCGGCGACTCCCGCCCTCGTGCTCGTGGCCTGCTGCGCGGCCGTGCACGCCTCGCCGAAGAAGGCGAGCCAGCCGAAGGTCTGATCGATCCAGTCCCAGCCGTTCGTCCTCGTCGGATCGCGCGGGATCGTCCTGCCGTCGATCTCCACGCTGATCCGGTCCGGATCGACCGGGGCGGACGGCGTGAGGAAGGTGCACTTCGCGACGCTGTCGCGGATCGTCGTGAGGGCGTTCGTGAGATCGGCCGGCGACTGCACGTTGTAGTGACGCGGCGTCGTGGAACGCGGACGGCCGCCGGCGATGGCCATCTCGTCGAGCACGCGCAAGAACTCGGGGCTCTCGGTGCCGCCGATGCCGATGACGTAGACGGGGATCTTCTGGTCTTCGGCGATGGATCGGATGGTGGCGATGGTGCGCTCGTCGTCGAGGCAGTTGTAGTCCCCGCCTGCTCCGCGGCACCCGAACGTCGATGTGCAGACGCAGGTGCGCCCGTCGAGGGCGGAGTTGCAGTTCGGCGCGCCGTCGGTGGCGAGGACGATGGTTCGCGCCACGCTGCGGCTCTGGGACAGGGCCTGCGCGGCGGTGCGGAGGGCCTCGGACGTCGGCGTGCCGCCGTTGGGCTCGCTCAGGTCGAACGTGTCGATGATCACGTCCGCGTTGCCGCGCCTCGGAGGGATGGCGGCGCCCGGGTCCGTCCGACATGCGCGCGAGATGGGAGGCGTGCTGTCCGAGAGCTCCTGGGGGAAGAACGTGGCGCCCATCGCGATCTGCTGGTCGAAGGGCGGGAGCGTCTGTCTCAGCGCCTCCTGGAGGATCCTCCACCTCCGTTGCGAGGGCGGTACGTCGCGGCCGTCGATCGTCTCACGACCGTCGAGCGTGAACCGCATCGACCTCGAGCGGTCGATGACGAACATGAGCTGCGGGACCGCCAGCTCGAAGTCGAAGCGACCGGGGATGCACGGGACGGCGCCGTCGAGATCGACGTCGGCGTCGCGGCCGGCGTCCGTCGAGGCGATCCCCTCCAGGTCGGGGCCGAAGAGCCCCGTGCGCGATCCGCACGCGACTGCGCCTGCGACCGTACCGGCCGCGACCAACGCGAACGCGAGGCGCGACCCGATGCGCGCGCGAGAGGAAGCGAAGCGGAGCGACATGGACGAGCCAAGGGACATCCTAGCCGACGCGGCGCCGGGCGCTACTGCGAGCCCTCGAGCCCGGACCTTGCTCGCGTCCGGTACGTGCGTTGCACCAGACCGCAGCGATGGCCGGAGCGCGCGCCGAGGAGATCGCTCTCGCGAGCGCGGCGGTCCCGCTCGCGGACGGCGAGGCGGCGTACACGCGGCTGCTCGAGCGCATCGGAGGCACGCGCTTCGTGCTCCTCGGGACGGCGACGCACGGAACGCAGCAGCTCGCCGAAGAGCGCGCGCGCATCACTCGGCGGCTCCTCGTCGAGAAGGGCTTCGACGCGGTCGCCGTCGAGGGCGGCTGGCCGGAGGCGCATCGCGTGCAGCGCTTCATCCAGGGAGTGGGCTCGGATCGCACGCCGGAGGAGGCGCTCGCGAGCTTCGCGCGCTTCCCGCGGTGGCTCTGCCAGAGCACGGTCGTGCGCGACTTCGTCGCTTGGGCGCGGCGGACTGTGCCGCGCATCGGCTTCTACGGCCTCGATCTCTACGGCATGCACGCGTCGATCGAAGCGGTGCTCCGCTCCCTCGAGCCGCTGGATCCCGACGCGGCCGCCCGCGCGCGGTCGCGGTACGCGTGCTTCGAGCGCTTCGGTCCGGACGCGAGCACGTATGCGCTCGCCTCCGCGGCCGGTGCGCCGTCGTGCGCCGACGCGGTCACGCAGCAGGTCCTCGAGATGCAGCGCAGGCTCGAGGCCGCGGAGCGGAGCCACCGCGAGGGCGAGGCGGTCGACGCGTCGGAGCTCGAGACCTCGTTCCAGATCGACATGAACGCTCGGCTCGTCCGTCACGCCGAGCGGTACTACCGGAGCATGCTCGGCGATCCGGTCGTCGCGTGGAACCTGCGCGAACGGCACATGGCCGACATGCTCGCGTCCATCGTCCAGCACCTGAACCACCGGCTCGGGCGCCTGTCCAAGATCGTCGTCTGGACGCACCTGCTCCACGCGGGCGACGCGCGCGCGACGGAGCTCGGCAAGGCCCGGCGCATCAGCTTCGGACAGCTCCTGCGCGAGCGGTACGACCGCGACGCGTTCGCGATCGGCCTCACGACCTACGAGGGCACGGTGACGGCGGCGACGGAGTGGGGCGAGGAGCCGGCCTGCATCCCGCTCTTCCCGGCCGTCGCCGGCAGCCACGAGCGGCTCCTGCACGAGACCGGCGAACGGATCGGGGCCGGCGACTTCGTCCTCTTGCCCGACGAGAACGGACGACTGCATCACGCGCTCGTCCACGAGCGGCTCGAGCGCGCGATCGGCGTCGTGTACCGCCCGGACGCCTCGGAGCGGACCGGCTGGCTCCGGGCGCGCCTCGCCGACCAGCTCGACGCCGTCGTCCACCTCGATCGAACGACGGCCCTCGAGCCGCTCGAGCCGGCGGCGCCCGTCGAGCAGCCGCACGGGGAGTTGCCGCAGACGTATCCGTTCGCCGTGTGACGGGCGGCGGGATGGGGCCTAGAGCTTCATCTCGGTGACGTCGGAGGGCACCTTGAGCGTGGGCTCCGTGCGCTCCTGCACCTCGCGCGCGCTCACGCCGGGCGCGAGCTCGCGGAGCACGAGGCCGTCGGGCGTCACGTCGATGCACGCCAGATCGGTGATGATGCGGTGCACGACGCGGCGTCCGGTCAAGGGGAGCTTGCACTCCTTCAGGATCTTGGGCGAGCCGTCCTTCGCCGCGTGCTCCATGATCACGACGACGCGGCGGGCGCTGGCGACGAGGTCCATCGCGCCGCCCATGCCCTTGACCATCTTGCCGGGGATCATCCAGTTGGCGAGGTCGCCGTGCTCGGAGACCTGCATCGCGCCGAGGATGGCGAGGTCGATGTGCCCGCCGCGGATCATCGCGAAGCTCTCGGCGCTCGAGAACGTCGCCGAGCCCGGGATCATCGTCACGGTCTCCTTGCCCGCGTTGATGACGTCGGGGTCGACCTCGTTCTCCTTCGGATACGGCCCGATGCCGAGGAGGCCATTTTCGCTCTGGAGGATGACCTCGATGCCCGGTGGGATGTAGTTCGCGACGAGCGTCGGCATCCCGATGCCGAGGTTGACGTAGTAGCCGTCGCGGAGCTCCTTGGCGGCGCGCTGTGCGATCTGCTCGCGGGTGAGGCCCTTCAGGGCGGGCTTGGGCTCGCTCATTTGGACACCGTCCTGCGCTCGATGCGCTTCTCGAAGCGCTCTCCCTTGAAGATCCGCTGAACGTAGATCCCGGGCGTGTGCACGTGGTCGGGATCGAGCTCACCGACCTCGACGAGCTCCTCGACCTCGGCGATCGTGATCTTGGCCGCAGCCGCGCACAGCGGATTGAAGTTCATCGCCGTGTGCCGGTAGACGAGGTTGCCGTAGCGATCGCCCTTCCAGGCTTTGACGATCGCGAAGTCGCCCGTGATCGCCTCCTCGAGGACGTAGAGGCGCCCGTTGAACTCGCGCGTCTCCTTCTTCGGGCTCGCCTTGGCGATGCTCCCGTCGGGCGCGTAGCGGAGCGGAAGGCCGCCCTCGCTCACCGCGGTGCCCGCGCCCGTCGGCGTGTAGAACGCAGGGATGCCGGCGCCGCCCGCGCGGAGCCGTTCGGCGAGCGTGCCCTGCGGGCAGAGCTCCACCTCGAGCTCGCCCGAGAGGTACTGCCGCTCGAACTCCTTGTTCTCGCCGACGTAGCTCGAGATCATCTTCTTGATCTGCTTGTTCCGCAGGAGGATCCCGAGGCCGAAGTCGTCGACGCCGCAGTTGTTGGAGACGAACGTGAGGTCCTTGACGCCGAGCTCTGCGAGGGCGCGGATGCAGTTCTCCGGGATCCCGCAGAGGCCGAAGCCGCCGGCGAGGATCGTCGCGCCGCTCGGGATGTCGGCGACCGCCTCGCGGGCGCTCTTCATCACCTTGTTCATGGCGCCGCGAACGGTAGTCGGAACCCGACCGTGCATCAATAGCACCCACGGCCCCCGCGCCGGCCGTCGAGGCGCCGCCGGCCAGGCTCGGGCAGGCGTCCAACGTGACGCGTCGCCCGTCGTCGCGCACGCCGCCGCCTGACGCGTCGCGAAGCGGACGACGCGCCGCGTGCGCGAGCGCCATCCGTGGCCGACCGCCACAGGCTTTGCGCGGGGGCGAGGGCGCGTACGCGCGCGGGCGGCTGCCCGGCCTGGTTCTCGCAATTCTTCAGATCGACGTGAGCATCGTCACTCCGCAGACGACCTGGCGCATCCACGAACGCGCCGAGACAGCTCTGCTGATCGACGGTCGCGACTACTACCGAGCGTTCTACGCCGCCGCGACGAGGGCGAAGAAGAGCATCCTCCTCCTCGGCTGGCAGTTCGACAGCGACGTCCAGCTCCTCCGTGGCGAGGACCTGCCCGAGGGAGCCGCCGAAGAGGACGTGCAGCTCCTCGCCGTGCTCGATCGGCTCTGTCGCGAGCGGCCGGGGCTACAGGTCCGGATCCTCGCGTGGGACCACAGCGTGTTCTTCGCGCTCGAGCGCGAGCTGCTCCAGAAGCTCTACTTCGACGCGATCACGTGCGAGCGCTTCGACTTCCGCTGGGACAACACCGTGCCGCTCGGCGGCTCGCACCATCAGAAGATCGCCATCGTCGACGGCAACGTCGCGTTCTTCGGGAGCCAGGACATCTGCCAGATGCGGTGGGACGACTCCGCCCACCTCGCCGTGAACCCGCTCCGGACGTCGCGTGGCGGTGTCCATCACCAGCCGTACCACGAGGTGCAGATCGCGCTGGCCGGCGAGCCGGTGCGCTCGCTCGTCGAGCTGTTCGTTTGGCGCTGGTACGGGGCGACGGGCGAGCAGCTCGATCCGCGCGAGCTCGTCGACGACGGCGAACGTGCGGCCTCGCGTGGGCTCGACGTCCCCGTCACGCTGCCGATGCCGCCGTCCACCGTCGGCCTCTCCCGGACGATCCCCGAGGTGATCGGACGCGCGCAGATCGACGAGGTCGCCAAGCTGTACGTTCGCGCGATCGAGAGCGCGGAGCGGCTCGTCTACATCGAGTCGCAGTACGTGACGTCGTGCCTGTTGCGCGACGCGCTCGTCGAGCGCATGCGCGACGCCTCGCGTCCGAAGCTCGACGTCGTCATCGTCCTCCCGCACAAGCCGGAGAGGTTCAAGGAGGAGGTCACCGTCGGCGTGCCGCAGGCGGCGCTGCTCCAGACGCTCCGGCGCGCGGCGGAGGAGCACGGCCATGCGCTCGGCGTGTACAACGTCTGCGCGGGGAGGGGCGCGGACGGCGAGCCGGTGTGGGTCTACATCCACTCGAAGCTCATGATCGTGGACGACCGCGCGTTCATCGTCGGGTCGGCGAACCTGACGAACCGGAGCATGACGATCGACTCCGAGATCGTCGCTGCCTACGACGCGCGTCCCGAAGACCGTGCGCTGCGCAACGCGATCCGCCGCATCCGTGTGCGCCTGCTCATGGAGCACCTCGGCGGGGCGGTGCCGCTCCGGGCGCTCGTCCGAGGCGAGGGGCTCGTCAGGCGGCTCGACGCGCTCGCCGCCAGCGGCAGGACGCGGCTGCGCCGGCACCCGATCCCGGAGGACGAGCCCGGGCCGCTCTTGCGGGTGGTGCACGAGCTGGCGCTCGAGTTCCTCGATCCATGGGAGGGCCACGCCGAGGGCTGCCCGCGCGTCGCGTGACGTGGCGTCGGGTGGGGGAAGGGGGCAGGGGACGATCGGCCTGAATTCTCGGCGCGAACTTGGCCCGAGCGCTCGGAGTGTGATGGGTTCGATCCACCGTGGCCCTCCTCCGCGCTCGCCTCGTCGCCCTGGCCGTTTTTCTCGCTGCTCCGGTCGCCGTCGCGGGGCCGCCGCCGAAGGCCCCGCGCGCGCAGCAGGTCCAGAACCAGAAGGAGACCAGGCAGTCCCGATCGAAGACCGCGAAGCTCGAAGCGCCCGCGCGTCGCTCGAGCCCGGGGCGGAGCATCGGCTCGCCGACGGACGGCCGTCTCATCGGTGGCGCGCGCCTCGCGGACGCCCCGTACATCCGCATCGTCCCGGTGTACGCCGCGGGGGACGCGCGCTGGGGGCTCGAGCCGCTCGTGAAGCTGATCGACGACGCGGCGCGGGCGGTCCGCAAGCAGTTCCCTGGCTCGATCCTGTCCGTCGGCCACCTTTCGCGGCCGGGCGGAGGCAACATCGAGCGCCACGCGTCGCACGAGAGCGGTCGCGACGCCGACATCGGCTTCTACATCAAGGACTACCGGGGCAAGCTCGTCTATGCGGACCACTTCGTCTCCTTCAAGGGAGACGGGACCGCGCCTTCGTGGCCCGGCGCGTACTTCGACGACGCGCGCAACTGGGCGTTCGTGGCGTCCGTGGCTTCCAGTACGCGCGCACGCGTCACCCACATCTTCGTCGCGACGCCGCTGCGCCAGCGCCTGTTGCGCTATGCGGAGAAGATCGGCGCTCCGGCGGCCGTCCGCGCGCGTGCGGCCGAGCTGATGATGCAGCCGCGAGGCTCGTCCCCGCACGACGACCACTTCCACATCCGGATCGGGTGTCCGCCGGGGATGGACAAGTGCATCGAGTACCCGGCCCCGCGAAAGCGTCCGAGCGCGGTCGCCCGAGCTCAGCCCGGCTCCTCCGAGAAGGGCAAGGGTCGCGAAAAGCCTCGAGCCCGCGCGACGCGCCCCGGGCACGGCGGCTCCTCGGCGCCGCCGCCGTCTCCGCGCCCCGCGCCGCCGCCGCCGAAGCCCGTCGAGCCGGACGACGACATGGAGGAGGTCGAGGCGCGCAGGAGCGAGCCGATCGTGCCGAGCCTCGCGCCGATCGTCCCGGGCCTCGACTCCGTCGTCATCCCGGCGCCGCTCGGCGGGCCACGCTCGGGCAAGGCCGACGGGAGCAAGCCGGCTCCGCCCGATCCGGCTCCCATCGAGGACCCAGACGGCGTGCTCGACAGGCGCTGACGCGCGAGCGCGCATCGAGATCGCACCGGACGACGTGAGGGCGCCCTTTCACGCGTGTCGGGCGGCGTTTCGCGCTCGCCGGGCTCGAGCCTATGCTAGAAGCCCGGCGGCCACGCAGGCGCTCGATCATGGCTGAAAGCCTGAGCTTCGTCCCCCCCGGATTCGGAACGATCGAGCGTCGCGCGGTGCTCGTCGGTCGCGCGGCCGAGCTACGCGAGCTGGACGTCGCCCTCAAGAAGGTGCGCGAAGAACGGCGTGCGCGCATCGTGACCTTGATCGGGGCGGCCGGCATCGGCAAGACGCGCCTCGTCCGCGACTTCCTCTCCAAGCAGCGCACGACGGAGAGCGGAGCGCCGCGCGTGTTCCGGGGCTCGGCGCGCGAGGGAGGCGGCGCCTACGACGTCTTCGCTCGCGTCCTCCGTGCCCGCTTCGGGATCGTGGAGGGGATGGACGCGGAGGCCGCCAAGGCGCAGGTGCGCGCGCAGGTGGCCGCGGTCCTCGAGGATCGGAAGGTCGGCGACGTCTGCTTCTTCCTCGGGCAGCTCCTCGATCTCGAGTTCCTCGACTCGCCGCTCATCCAGGCCGTCCGCAACGACGCGCAGCAGATGCGGATGCTCCGGCGTGCGGTCATCAAGCGCTTCATCGAGGCGGACGCGTGGCACGTTCCGCCCGAGCCGCGCGACACCGATCCCGACCTCGCCGCGAGCGCGCTCGAGCCGGCGAAGAAGGACGAGCCGCGCGGCCCTTGCGTGCTCGTGTTCGACGATCTTCACCACGCGCACGACGAGTCGCTCGATCTCCTCGCCCACCTGAACGACACGCTCGACGCACCGGTCCTCGTGCTCTGCCTCGCGCGGCCCGAGATGATCGCTCGTCGCGACGACTGGGCGAAGCACGGCGGCGCACGCCACAAGGTGATCGAGCTCTCGCCGCTCTCCGAGACGGACGCGTCGCGCGTGATGGAGGAGCTGCTCTTGCCCGCCGGCAACTCCGAGGGCGTCGAGGAGCTCGTGGAGGCCGGATGCATGCTCGCCGGCGGCAACCCTGCGCTGCTCGAGCGGATGGTCCAGATCTTCCACGACATGGGCGTGATCGAGGTGAAGAACGAGTTCACCGAGGTCGAGTCGTGGACCATCCACCTCGAGCGCCTCTCCGAGGTGAAGCTCCCGCTGACGGTGGAGGACGCCATCCAGGCGCGCATCGGAGCGCTCGCCCCGCACGAGCGCGATCTGCTCGAGCGCGCGTCGATGATGGGGAGCGTCTTCTGGCTCGGCGGCCTGGTCGCGATGGCGCGTCTCGACGTCAAGGCGCCCGACGTGTGGTCTCGCGACGCCGTCACCGACATCGAGCAGATCCGCGAGACGCTGAGGGACCTCACCGAGCGCGACTACATCCTCCGGCTGCCGGACAGCACGTTTTCGGACGACGAGGAGTACGCGTTCAAGCACAACCTCGAGCGCGAGACCCTGTTCCGCCTCCTGCCGCGCGGGCAGGCGCGTCGCTTCCACAAGGCGATCGCCGACTGGCTCGCGTTCAAGCCGCAGGTGCGCACGCACGAGGAGTACATGGGCATGCTCGCCAAGCACCAGGAGGAGGCAGGCCTCGTGGTGCAGGCCGCGGCCACGTACCTCGACGCCGCCCACCTCGCGCGCGAGCGCTACTCGAACACGAAGGCCGCCGAGTACTACGTGAAGGGGCTGACGCTGCTCCGCGACGGCGCCGAGGGCTCCACGGAGCAGCAGCTCCGGGCGCTCCACCACTACGGCGACGTCCTCCAGGTGCTCGGCAGGAACGACGAGGCGCTCGACTGCTTCAACGAGATGCTCGTGCGCGCGTACCGCCTGAACCTCCGCTCGAAGGGCGGCGCGGCGCATGGAAGGATCGGCCGCCTCTTCCGCGACACGGGGCGGCTCGACGAGGCGCAGGTGCACCTCGAGGCGGCGCTCGCGCTGTTCGAGGACGCCGGCGACGATCGCGGCATCGCCAGCACGGTCGACGACCTCGGCAAGCTGCACTGGCTGCGCGGCGACTACGAGAAGGCGCTCGAGTCGACGCAGCGCGCGCTCGTCCTCCGCCGCAAGATCGGCGATCGCCGCTCGATCGCGCTGAGCCTCAACAACCTCGGGCTCGTCTACCAGGACTCGGGGCAGTTCAAGCTGGCCCTCGACGCCTTCGAGCAGGCCCTCAGGATCCGGCGCGAGATCGGCGACCTCGTCGGCGTGTCGATCTCGCTCAACAACCTCGGCACCGTCGCGCAGGACCAGCGCGACGATCGGCGCGCGCTCCAGCTCTTCCTCGAGGCGTACGAGGTCGCGAAGGAGACCGGCGACAGGAATCGAATCGCCCTCATCCTCACGAACCTCGGCGAGACGTACAACCGCCTCGGCGATCCGCAGAAGGCGATCCACTACCTGAAGCAAGCCGAGGACATCGCCGACGACCTCGGCGACAAGCTCGGTCTCGCCGAGGCCGCGCGCGGTCTCGGAAAGGCGTATCTCGCGCAGCGCGAATACACGAAGGCACGCGAGTGCACCGCGCGCGCCGTCGAGCTGTTCCGCGAGATCCAGAGCAAGGTGCAGCTCGGCGTCGCGCTCCGCGCGCTCGGCGAGGTGATGGCGGCCGGGAGCGCCGGAGGCGAGGGCCTCGTCAACGCGCGCACGCACGTCCTGCAGTCGATCTGGATCTTCGAAGAGATCGGCAACGACGTGGAGCTCGCGCGGAGCTGCCGCGTCTACGCCACGCTCCTGCGCAGCTCGCCCGACTTCGAGACCGATCCCACGGCCGCCGCGGAGGCGGAGCAGTTCGCGCAGCGCGCCGACGAGATCTTCGCCAAGCTGAAGGCGACCTCGCACGGCTTCGACCCGGACGGGACGTTCGGGGCGTCGCGCTGATCGCGCAGCCGGGCCCGCGGGCCGACGAGGGCGGGTCCCCGCACCTGTGTCATCGACGATCCACCCCGTCCTCACGCGCGTGACCGGTTCGTCCGGCGGACGCGAGGCACGAGCCCCATGGCAGGCATCCCAGTGGGAGCCGGCCGCACCCAAACCCGCATCGAGACGGCGATTCACGCCCCTGGAAAACGTTCGACCGTCGTGAAACGCCGTCGGTTCACCATTTGCTAGGTGACGGGCATGCGCTTCGAGTCCTCGTCCGATGGGCTGGAAAACAAGCCCGAGTCACCGTTCGCGGTGAATCGTGATCCGTCCTACCCGGATCGAGAGCGCATCGACAGCGATGTGCGAGCCTTCCTCCGTCCGGCGTCGAGCCCCTGGATCGTCTTCGACCGCGACAGCCGTGTCGACGACTTCGCCAAGCGTGCGCTCCGCCTCGGCAAGGTCTTCGCCAGCTCCCCGGGCTTCGACGACGACTACTCCTCGGGCGACGTCGTGAGCTCGGTGCCGCTCGATCGGCCCATCACCAGTCCGCCGCCCAAGGCCGAGACGCGCTCCGACGCGCCTCCGTTGCCGCCGCCGACCATCGATCCCGGCGTGCCGTCCGTGCCGCCTGCCGCCGTCGCTCCGAAGCCCGACGCCTTCGCCAACGGCGCGGTGCTCCAGCATGCGATGAGCTCGGTCCTGCCGAGCACCGGCGTGTTCCCGCCCTCGACCGGCGCTCCCGACGCCGCCGTGGAGCCGAGCAACCTCGTCGTCGCGGCGGACGTGATCGCGGAGAAGAACGCGTCGTCGGACGAGACGGGCGCCGAGAGCGAGCTCCCCGGGCTTCGCAGCAGCACGAGCCGGAAGCGGTTCGCGTTCGTGGCCGGCGCGTGCGCGGGCGTCTTCGCGCTCGCCGGGCTGGCGGTCTTCGCGCTCGGTCGTGGACGGACGGAGACGCCCTCCGCGTCGCCGGCCGCGCAGGCTGCGGTCGTCGAGCCCGCTGCGCCGGTCGTCGATCCGCCGGCCCCGGCGGTGGACCTCGATCAGCTCGCGCCTCCGACGCCGGCGCCCGCCGCGACCGCGGAAGAGGCGCAGCCGGCGAAGCCGGAGAAGAAGAAGAGCGCGTTCGGCAAGCTCACCATCAAGGGCGAGGCGAAGCACAAGAACGTGTACTTCGACAACAAGCGCATGCTCGGCCACGGCCAGCGCTCGTTCCTGGTCTTCTGCGGCAAGCACACGATCGCCGTGAACGACAGGGCGAACGCGCAAGAGGTCGAGATCCCCTGCGGCGGCGAGTACGTCGTCTCGAAGTGACCGTGCGGGCCGTGGTGCTCGGCGGCGGTCGCTGCTAGTGTCCGAGGCATCGAGGACACGAGAGTTCTGGTCGTCGCCGAGAAGCCGAGCGTCGCGCGCGACCTCGCGCAGGTGCTCGGGGCAAAGAGCCGCGGGGAAGGCTACCTCCACGGCAACGGCTGGATCGTCACGTGGGCGATCGGTCATCTCGTCGCGCTCGCCGAGCCCCACGAGATCAACCCCGAGTGGAAGCGCTGGCGTCTCGAGGACCTGCCGCTCCTTCCTTCGTCGTGGCCGCTCGTCGTCGTCGAAAAGACGCGGGAGCAGTACGAGGTCGTCCGGCGCCTGCTCGTCCATCCTCGCGTGCGCGGCGTGGTCTGCGCGACCGACGCGGGGCGCGAAGGCGAGCTCATCTTCCGCTACGTCTACGAGGCGTCGGGCTCGAAGAAGCCGGTCAAGCGGCTGTGGATCTCGTCGCTCACGCCGGAGGCCATCGCGAAGGGCTTCGCGTCGCTGAAGGACGGCGACGCGTTCGACGATCTCGCCGACGCCGCGCGCGCTCGCAGCCGCGCGGACTGGCTCGTCGGGATGAACCTCTCCCGGCTCTACAGCCTGCTCCACGACGACAACCTCTCCGTCGGTCGCGTGCAGACGCCGACGCTCGCGATGGTCGTCGCGCGCGAGCTCGAGATCCGCTCGTTCGTGCCGGAGGACTACCTCGAGGTCGTCGCGACCTTCGGGCCGGAGGGCGCGCAGAGCAGTGGAGGGCACGACCGATACGACGGCGCGTGGGTGGGGACGGTCGGCGGAGAGGAGGCTCCGGGCGACGGCGCGTCGAAGTCGAAGGCGACGCGTGAGCCGAAGCGGCTGCCGCCCGACGGCGCGGAGGCGAACGCGGTCATCGAGCGGGCACGACGCGGCCGCGCTCACGTCGCGTCCGTGGAGCGCGAGACGCGACGTGTGCCTCCTCCGCAGCTCTACGACCTGACGGAGCTTCAACGGCACGCCAATCGCCTCTTCGGCTTCACCGCCCAGCGCACGCTCGAGCTCGCGCAGCGCCTCTACGAGGAGCGGAAGCTCCTCAGCTATCCGCGCACCGACTGCCGCCATCTCTCGACCGCCGTCGCGGAGACGCTGCCGTCGATCGTGGAGGCGATCGCGCCCGCCTACGAAGGGCTCGTCGCGCCGGACACGGGGACGCGACCGCTCGGCTCGCGGTTCGTCGACGATGCGCGCGTCACCGATCACCACGCGATCATCCCGACGGACCGATCCCCGCCGGCCGACCTGCCGGAGGCGGAGCGCAAGATCTACGACCTCGTCTGCCGTCGCCTCCTGGCCGCTTGGCACGGTGACCACGTCTACGCCGTGACCACGTTGACGACCGACGTCGTCACGGACGGCGTCCGCGATCGATGGGTGACACGAGGGACGAGCGTCGAGGTCGTCGGGTGGAAGGTGCTCGATCTCGAGCCTGCGCGTCGCGCCGGCGCGCGTGGGGAGGGCGCCGAGCCTTTGCTGCCTCCCGGGCTCGTCGCCGGGATGGCGCGGAGCGTGCTCGACGCCAGAGCGGTGAAGAAGCGGACGCGGCCGCCTCCGCGCTTCACCGACGCGACGCTCCTCACCGCGATGGAGACCGCGGGCCGCACGCTCGACGACAAGGAGATCTCGGAGGCCATGCGTGCGCGCGGCCTCGGCACGCCGGCGACGCGCGCGGCGATCATCGAGACGCTCCTCCGCCGCGAGTACATCGTCCGTGACGGCAAGAGCTTCGTCGCGACGGACAAGGGCATCGCCCTCGTCGAGCGCGTCCACCCTCACGTGAAGAGCCCGGCGATGACGGGCGAGTGGGAGGCGAAGCTCGGGCGCATCGAGCGCGGCGAGCTGGGGCTCGCGGACTTCATGCGCGCGATCGAGGAGTGGGTGCGTGAGGTCGTCGGGAACGTCGCGGCTGCGGGGGGATCTCGGGTCTCTGCAGCGCCGGCTTCTTCGCCGGCGCCCGCGGGGGCGACGCGCGCCTCGTCCGCCAGCACGAAGCGTCCGCAGCGCTCGTCCGACCTCGCCGAGCTGCTCTCGTCCGCGTTCGGCTTCTCGTCGTTCCGGCCCTATCAGGAGGAGGTCTGCCGGGCCGTGGCCTCGGGGCGCGACGTCCTCCTCGTCATGCCGACGGGCGCGGGCAAATCGCTCTGCTACCAGCTCCCCGGGATCGCGCGAGGGGGGACGACGCTCGTCGTGAGCCCGCTCATCGCGCTCATGGAAGACCAAGTGGCGCAGCTCGTGCGCCGAGGCTTCGCGGCCGATCGCATCCACTCGGGCCGCACGCGCGCCGATGCCCGCGCCGTGTGCCGTGCCTATCTGAGCGGCGAGCTCGACTTCTTGTTCATCGCGCCGGAGCGGCTCAAGGTGCCGGGCTTCCCGGAGATGCTCGCGCGGCGGAAGCCGGTGCTCGTGGCGGTCGACGAGGCGCACTGCATCTCGCAGTGGGGCCACGACTTCCGTCCCGACTACCGGATGCTCGGCGAGCGCCTGCCGCTGCTGCGACCCGCACCGGTCATCGCCCTCACCGCGACGGCGACGCCCGCCGTCCAGGACGACATCGTCGGGGAGCTGCGGCTCGACTCGCCGGCCAGGTTCATCCACGGCTTCCGCCGCACGAACATCGCCATCGAGGTCGTCGAACGTAGCCCGAGCGACCGGGCCGACGTCGTGGCTCGGCTGCTCGCCGATCCCGCGCGGCGTCCGGCGATCGTCTATGCACCGAGGCGTCGCGAGTCGGAGGAGCTCGCGGACATGCTCGCTCCGAAGCTCCGCGCCGCCGCGTACAACGCCGGGATGCCGACGAGCACGAGGGAGGCCGTCCAGTCGGCGTTCCTGGCGGGCGAGATCGACGTCGTCATCGCGACCATCGCCTTCGGCATGGGCATCGACAAGCCGGACGTGCGCACCGTGATCCACACGGCGCTCCCGGGCTCGATCGAGGGTTACTACCAGGAGATCGGCCGAGCCGGCCGCGACGGCGGACCTTCGCGCGCCGTGCTGTTCTACTCGTTCGTCGACACGAAGACGCACGAGTTCTTCCTCGAGCGCGGCTACCCCGAGCCGGACGTCCTCGCCCGCGTGCGAAAGGCGATCCCTCCTCGAGGCATCCCGCTCTCCGCGCTCGCCGAGGAGACGCGTCTCGATCCCGAGACGTTCGAGAAGGCGATCGAGAAGCTCTGGATCCACGGCGGCGCGCTCGTCGACGCCGACGAGATGGTCCGGAGAGGCGACGGCGATTGGCGAAAGGCATACGAGCGCCAGCGCGCGCACAAGCGCGATCAGATCGCGCGCATGCGCCGCTTCGCCGAGACGGCGTCGTGCAGGATGCTCCAGCTCGTCCGGTACTTCGGCGACCAGAACGATCCGGGGACGCCGTGCGGGACGTGCGACGTGTGCGCGCCCGAGACGTCCATCGCGCTGACGTTCCGCACGCCGAGCGCCGCCGAGAAGAACGCCGCTCGGCGCATCCTGGAAGCGCTCGCGGAGAAGGACGGTCGCTCGGTCGGGCAGCTCCACCGCGAGGTCTTCGCCGACGGATCGCTCGACCGCAAGAAGCTCGATCACGTCCTGGGCGCGCTGGCACGTGCGCGCGCGGTTCGGATCGTGGAGGACGAGTTCGAGCGCGACGGAGAGACGATCGTGTTCCAGCGCGTGTGGCTGTCGCGTCCCTCGGGCGAGGAGGCTGAAGCGCCGGCTTCGTTCGCCGTCGTCGCTTCCCCGCCGCCGAGCCGGCGCGGCCGGGGCCGCGGACGAGGGAAGCGGGGGCCTGGCAAGCGTCAGGAGGCGAGCTTCGCATCGAGCACGAAGAGCGCGGGCGCGAAGAACGGGCGGTCGGGGAAGGGGAGCGCGGGCCGCCGCGTGATCGCGGCGCCGGCGCAGGCGCTCGAGAAGGCCCTCCGAGCCTGGCGCTCCGCGGAGGCGAAGCGGCGCGGCGTCCCGGCGTTCCTGATCATGAACGACCGCACGCTGCGCGCCATCGCCGAAGCGCGGCCGACGAGCGAAGCACAGCTCCTCGGGGTCACGGGGATGGGGACGAAGCTCGTCGACAAGTACGGGAAGGCGCTGTTGGCGATCGTCGAGCGGGGGTGAGGTGATCACCGCATCGCGGTCGGCGTGCCGACGTTCGAGCCGAGCTCCGCGAACGAGACCGTCACGCCCTTGTCGGAGGGCTCGGCGACCATCGTGATGAACAGTCCGCCCTGGAGATAGCCGCGCTCGTTGGGGCGCGCCTCGTCGCGGATCGGGATGAAACCGCGCTCGCGCATCAAGGTGTCGTAGGTCGCGATGGCTTGCGCGACGTTGCCCGGCGCCGCGTAGACGCGCACGGCGTAGCTCGTGCCGACGACCTCGGCGGTGAGGAGCCGCTGGCTGTCGGGCAGGCGCGGGACGATCGCCGAGTCGGAGCCCGGTGCGTCGCCGCCTGCGCTGGCCGGAGCGAGGGAGGTGAAGGAGAAGTGGTCGTCGGTCCAGGCCGTCATGACCTGCGTACCGTTCCGAGCGCGCTTCGCGTAGGCGTAGCGCATCTTGCCGAGCGCCCCGAGGTCTTGCGTGCGCGAGAACTCCTGGAGCGCGGTGACGAGGTCGCTCGCGCTGCTCTCGGACCGGACGAGGCAGACCACGATGCCCTCGTTCTCGTCGCCCGAGCGGAACGTGCCCATCTTGACCACGCCCTTCGTGAGCGACGACGGAGCACCTGCGGGCAGATCCTCCATCTTGGCGGGGATCGCGGTCGAGACCGCGCCGGTGAGCTTCGTCCACTCCTGGCCGAGGACGCTGGGGTTCTCCTCGCAGTGCTTCTGGAACCGATCGAGCGTCTCTTCGACCGACTTGCTCGTGGACGTCACGGCGACGTGGATGGTCTCACCGTTGATCCTGAGCGAGCTCCCGTCGCCGAGGACGTCCGCCAGCGCCATGAGGTCGCGGGAGAGGCCACGCATCGCCTCGGTCGTGTCGGCCTGCGCCTTCTTGCCGGCGATCACGCCCACGACGAGGCTCACGAAGAGGCCGTACGCCATCACGCGGAGCACGCCGCCCGCCCGCTTGCCCGTGCGCGGATCGTACGGCTTCGAGCGCCGCCACATCCTGAGATAGAGCGCGAGTCCGAGCATGAGCGATCCTCAGAAGATGGCCTTGATGGGGCCGGGAAGGAGGTCCCTGAAGAAGTCGGCGCCGTAGGCGAGGAGGCCCAAGGGGTTGCCGTCGTACTTGCCCTCGTTGCACACCGCCCACGACGAGCTCGACTTGGTCGCTGCCCAACGCGCGAGCTGCCTCGATTTCGTCGCGGAGCTGGCGGCGACGAAGAACGTGGAGCGAGCGTCGAACGACTCTCCGAGCGGAGCGTTGCCCGTCGCGCGATCGCCTTGGGCGTCGCCGGACTTCGTGTCGAACTGGCCGACCGTCTCGCGGCCGCCGGCCGACACACCGGGCATCTGCTTCTTGCACTCGTGCGAGGCGTGATACATGACGCCGGCGCGGGCGGTCCACTGCGCCGACAGCCTCGCCGAGCCGTTCGTGAACGCGATCGCCATCGCGCCCCACATGACGACGATCGTGGTCGCGACGACGGCGGCTTCGGTCATCGCTGCGCCGCGCTGCCGACCGCGGCGACGGAGCTTCGGGGAGATCGTACGAGCGGGCCGCATCAGTGGTACGAGCCTCCTGGGATCGATCCGGTCTTCGAGTTGCCGACGCCGGTGGCCTCGGTGACCTTGCCGTTCAACCAACCCCATCCTTGGTCGAAGATGCCGTCGCGCACGCGCTGCTCGAAGTCGGGCGGCGCGTTCTGCCCCGGATTCAGCGGGTCCTGGGGCGGCTTGATCTTGAGGGCCTCCTTGATCGCGTCCTTCACGGGACCGCTGAACAGCGCGTCGCGGAGGTAGCGTCCGAGCTCGGCGCCGAGGTCCGGCGTGCGGAGGCGACGCAGGCGGGCACGCCACTTCATGTTGTACATGACGTTCTCGAACGAGCCGTTGCACTGGGCGTCACCCCAGGCCCCGTTGCAGTCGTAATAGAACTCGGCCTGAGCGATGTACCAGTGGCCCTGGCTCGGAGCGCCCTGCCCGAACTTCCTGCCGGCGATGGCGACCTTCGGCGCGTCGCGATCGTCGATGATGCCGTTCGTGAACGCCCACACTTGCATGAGGTCGTTCCCGTTCTCGGCGTGACCGAAGATGCCCTTGGGGCCCTTCTCCTTGAAGATCTTGATGCTCTTGTTGTGACCAGCCCAGTCGTTGTCGCTGCAGAACTCGTTCTCGATCCACCCCACGGTCGCGCCGGTGACGGCGCTGATCACTTCCTTGATCACCGGGAAGTCGGCGACGGTGCCGATGATCGGGATGGCCTTGAAGGCGTCCACCACCTTCGTCACGACGATGTTCGCGGCGCGGCCGCAGAGCGAGCCGAACTTCTTCGGGACGACCGGTAGCCCGAGCGGTCGCGTGGTGAACGCGGGATCGTTCTTGTTGGCGCCGCGCGCGCGGTTCGCGAGGTTGACGAGGTCGTCGACGGGGATCGCCGACGGGCTGATCGCGAACGTCAGGTGGCCGAACTTCGCTCCGAGCGCCACGCCCGTCGCGGCGCCTGCCGCGGGCGCGAGGCGCGCCGTCACGTCCTGTACGCGGCTCAGCTTCGGGAAGAAGCGATCCATCTGGTCGCCGATGCGCTGCCGCATCTCCTTGTTTACGTCGCGCACCTCCTGGAGGATGTAGGCCATCCGGCACACCGACGCGCCCGCGGCGGCGCCGATGCCCGTCGCGGCGAGGGCCGCAGCGCGCGCCTCGCACGGGTTGCGGAGATGGCAGAGGAAGCCGTGGCAGTTCGACGAGTTGCCGAGCACGGTCTGGACGCCTGCCATCACGTGCTCGAACACGCGCAGCACGAGCCAGATCGACGTGACGGCGAAGAAGACGAGGTTGATCGCCGCGATCAGGTTCATCCCCTTGGCGTGGATCGCCGCGGAGGAGAAGGCCGCGGCGTCGGCCGCTTCCTGGACGCGCTCGCGGAAGATGGCCGCACGCGCGATGCCGAAGATGAACCACGTGGCGCCGATGAGGAAGCACCCCATGAAGACGCCGGTGAGCATCACCGCGCCGCGCTCGTCGCGGGCGAGGTCCTGTCGCCGTGGCGTCGCGGTCGCCGAGTCGAGCCTCGCTGCCGTGCTCATTTGTACTCCGCGCCCTGGTTCGGATACTGGGCGATGATCGGCTTCATCTCGAGCAGGCCGTCCGCTCCGCACATGATGCGCCCGCCGAGCGGCACTCCGCACCTGTACGTTCCGCGGACCTCGACCGTGACGAGCTCGTAAGGCTTCGACGCGGGCGTCTTGATCACCTCGAGCTTCACGAAGGACTTGTCCCAGCGCCCGAGCGAGGCATGCACGGCAGCGTCGACGTCCTCCGGGCCGCCGACGTCGCCGGGGTTCGGCGGCAGGATGACGGCCGCCGCGCGCGCGCCCATGAACGCGGCGTGCTGCAGCATGATGTTCGCCGTGTACGCGAAGGCGGCCTGCGTGAACGTGAAGAACATCATGAACAGCGGCACCATCGCGATCGCGAACTCCGCGAGCACGGCGCCACGCGTTCCCTTCGGATCGTCCGCGGTCCCGAGAAGATCACGCTTCACGTCGGCAAGCCCTCGTCGGCGAGGCGAACGGCGCTCGCTGGCCGGCGAAGCCCGAACGACGCCCGCGCCCTGACCCAATCACCCGTCCGTCGACCCGAACAAGCAAGGGGAAGGCCACGCCGGCCGATGGGTTACATGACGAGGATCCGTCGGTATTTGCGCGCCCTCCACAGGCTCGTCGGCGATCCGTGGTGTTGCGAGATGAGCAACCGTTCCCTCACGGGTGGTGCAAGGACTCCGTGAAGAATCGACGGGTTGCGCAATTCGACTACTTCGGGCCGGTCTGGGTCACGCAGCCGAGCTGGATCGACACCGACCCATTCACGTCCGCCTTGACCGTCTCACACACCTGCCCGCAGAGCGTGATGCGCTTTCGATCGGGCGAGTACTGCCAGCCGTTGGCCTCGCTGCAGTCCTTCGTGTCCTGGACGATGGTCTGCGGGCCGCTGCCGTCGCTCGGCGTGTAGATGACGTTGACCTTGCCGTAGTCGATCGGGCCGCTGCCGGTCGGAACCTCGAAGTCGCAATCGAGCGCCTTCTTCGTGATCGTGTCGAGCGCAGCGTTGAGCTGGTTGGCGAGATCGGCGCCGGCCTCGGTGAGGTCGAAGTGGCAGTCGCCCTCGTCGGCCGGCGTCGTGTCGTGCTTGCAGTCGGGCGTTCGCGCGCTGCCGCCGTTGTACGCGATCCGGGAGAGGAACGCGCGGTTGCCCTCGCTGCCGGGCGCGCCGATGACGAAGGTCGTGATGCCGACGGATCGGGCGTCGACGACGGTCTTCGTGACGAACTCCTCCTGGAGGCTCGGCGCGCAGGTCTCGGCTCCGTCGGTGATGAGGACGAGGACCTTCTTGCCCGTGAAGCTCGGCGTCGTGTGCAGGTGATGGTAGCCGAGCGTCACGCCGCCCACGAGCGGCGTGAGCCCGTCGGGCTGCGTCGCCGGGGAGTCGAGGCTGGCGTTCACCAGCGTGAGCTGGTCGTCCGTGATCGGCGCCACCGGGACGTTGGGCGTGTCGGTCACGTCGCACTCCGTCTCGGGGCTGTTGCCGGTGTTGAAGTACGTGATGCCGGCCCAGTGCGTCGACGGCATCGCCGCGATGACGCTCTTGAGCGCCTCGCGCGTGATGTTCCACTTCGCCGTGGGGCTGTTCGCATTGCCACCCGGCCATTCCGGGATGGCCTCGCACGTCGCGGTCGGCGTCGTCGCCGCGCAGCGCATGCTGCGGCTCCGGTCGACGATGAACAGGATGTTCGCCGGTGTCTTCTCCGCGTCGACCGTCGTCGCCGCGCACGCGGCGTCCGGGTCGAACTGGCTCGCGGTGCCGCTCGAAGCGCCGCTCGTCCCACCCGAGGCGCCGCTCGCGCCGCTCGACGCGAAGCCGCCGGAGCTCGTCATGTCGCCGCTCGACGCTCCGCTGGTACCGCTGCTCCCCTGGCCGTCGCCGGCGCCAGCTTCGTCACCGCAAGCGACGGCTACGGCGATGAACAAGACACCACCGGTGAGAACCAGCGGACGGGCCCAACGAGTGTCACGCTTCATCCTTGCTCCCGCGTCGGCGACCAGGCCGTACGACGAGCCCGGTCACGCGCTGAGCCTACCATGATGATCGTGATGGATCGGTCGTCTGTTTCGAGGACGAATCGTGGTGCGGTTTGCCTACAGAGACTGCTCGCGTGTGCGTCGGCGCGAACGAAGATGCCACGCGCTCACCTCGACCGCGTACTTCGATAACTGACGCCCCGTACGTCGATTGGAGTCTCGCGTTCGAACGCGAGCCGATGTTGAATAAGGCGATGCCTCGGCCTAGCTCTGTTCCGCGTTCTGGATCGCACGTCTTTCGTCTCATCGCCGTCGTCTCGATGCTCGGCGTCGGCGTGACCGTCCTCGCCGGTGGATGCGGGAGCGAGACCGGCGCAGACGACGGCGCGTCGAGCGGCGGGACGAGCGGAACGTCCGGCGGTGACGGCACCAGCGGCGGCGACGGCACCAGCGGCGGCGGAGATGGAACCTCCGGCGGCGCGTCGGGGTCGAGCGGCGCGAGCGGCGGCACCTCTTCGGGCTCGAGCGGCGCGAGCGGCGGCACCTCCTCGGGCTCGAGCGGCACGAGCGGCGACTTGCCCGACGTGCAGTTCGTCTACGACCCGCCGCCGCGCGACGCGTCGCTCACGCCCGACTCGGCATGCGCGCAAGCTTCGGCCGAGGCCACGCTGCAGCCGCTCGACATGTTCGTGATGGTCGATCGGTCGATCAGCATGCAAAGCGGTGGTTCGGGCAATGGTGACTGCAACGTCACCGGTACCGCGAACAGCTCTCGGTGGTGCCGCTCGATCCGGGCGCTGAGGGCCTACTTCAACTCGCCCGAAGCGGCGGGCAACGCCGCCGCGCTCCAGTTCTTCGGGCCGAACAACCAGTGCAACGGAGACTACTACGATCAATCCGTCGTTCCGGGCGGCGACACGGGGTACCGGGACCTGCCGTCGACCAGCTTCGACACGGCGCTCAACAACGCGGCTCCTGACCAGTACACGCCGCTCGAAGGCGCCGTCCGCGGCCTCATCCAGTTCACGGCGCGTCCGGCGAACCGGCGTCCGGGCAGGCAGACGATCGGCGTCCTCATCACGGACGCCGACACGGGCACGCTGCAGTGCCGGACGGGCGGCGAGACCGTCAATCAGAACATCGCTCGTCTACGCGATTTGCTCCAGGCGCATTTCGAGGCGACGGGCATCCGTACGTACGTCGTCGGGATGACGGGCGCTTCGTTCACGCACCTCGAGACGCTCGCGCAGGGCGGCAACGCTCCGCTGCACAACCGAAACGTCGGCGGCATCACGAACGCGTGCGGAAATGACCAGAACACGTGCCGCCACTGGAACGTCGGCGACGGCAACAACAACGCCCTCGCCGAGGCGATGAAGCTCATCCAGGGCTCGGCGGTCGCTTGTACCTACCAGATGCCGACCACCGACGCGGGCATCATCGACCCGAACAAGGTCTCGGTGGAGTACGAGCAGAATGGCGCTCCGCCCGCGCTCCAGCTTCAGAGGGTGCAGAACGCCGCTGCGTGCGTCACGAACGGCTGGTACTACGACGACAACGCGAACCCGACGACGATCCGGCTCTGCCCGGATCAGTGCACGGTCGTGCAGGCCGACGCGAACGCGAAGATCCGCGTGCTCCTCGGCTGCCTCGGCGGCTGAGGTCCGCCACGGCGCTTCGGTGAGGGCTCGGTCTCGGCGAGCCCTCACACCACGCGCCAAGCGCGCGCGAGCTCCAGGGTCCGCGAGCTCTCGGGCACGTTCTTCAGGAACGTGTCCTTCCACGTCGGGTCCTGGATCATCGCGATGCGCTCGAGGATGCGCACGCGCGCGGTCGCGATCGCCTCGCGGGCGCCTTCGTGATCGCCGACCGCCTCGAGCGCTTCGGCGTACGTGAGGCGAATGTAAGCCTCTCCTTCTTCGACGCCGCCGAGGGTCTCGAGCAGATGCATCGCCTCGCGCGCGCACGGCTCGGCGCGGTCGGGGCGGCCCTGTTGCAGGCGGGTGCCTGCGAGGAGGGCGAGGCCGTAGGCGCGCAGCGGCGGGGGAGGCGAGGAGTGGTCGAGGACGTGCGAGACCTCGCGCTCGGCGCCTTCGAGATCGCCGGCGAGCGCGAGGAAGAAGCCGCGATAGAGGCGGGCGGCGGCCTCCATGCGCTTGTCGCCCTGTTTGACGAAGGCCTCGATGGCGCGGTCGGCATGCTCGAGGGCCGAGCGCGGATCGCCCTTGCGGGCGAGGAGCATCCCGCGATGGTGCCACGCGATGGCGCTCACGCCGGTGAGGCCCATGTGCTGCGCGGACGTGAACGCGTCGTCGAGCGCGCGCTCGGCCTCCGTGTACGAGCCGAGCTCGATGCACGCGGCGGCGACGTTCATCAGGTGGCGGCAGGCCGCGCGCATGTCTCCCGCCGCCTCGAAATGCGAGATGGCGACGTTGTACATCGAGAGCGCCGAGCCCGTGTCTCCCGCCACGAGCGCGCGGTACGCGCGCGTCCGGTACACGTGCGCGGCCGCGAGCGGGTCCTCCTCCGCGCGCCGGGAGTGCTCGTAGGCGGCGTCGATCGTGCGAAGCAGATCGTCCGCCGACGGGTAGTTGCCCGCCGCCATGAGGACGCAAGCGGCGCGCGTCAGCGCCACGAGGTGAGGCGCCGTCAACGTCCCCGCCGAGCTCACGTCGCAGAGCTCGTCGACCGCGCTGTGGAGCTGGCTCTCGTCGCCGAGCCGTGCGCACGCCTCGACGGCCTCGCCCGCCGCGAGGAACCAGCGACGGCCCGTCCGCGGCAGGAGCTTCACCGCGGCCTGCGCGCACTCCTTCGCTTGCTGGTTCTCGCCGCGCCAGCGATGGGCCTCGGCCTTGCGGAGGAGCAGGCGGCCGAGCACCTCGCCCTCGGCGCCGCACGCGATGCCGCGATCGGCGCGGGCGAGGCACGCCTCGAGATCGTTGCCCTCGAGCGCTTGCGCGGCGGCGCGGCGATAGAACGTGATCGCGCGCTTCGGCTCGCCGCCGCGCTCGAGGTGCTCGGCGAGCACGACGGCTTCGCTCTCGCCCATCTTCTCGAGCCACTGGGCGGCGAGCTTGTGGCCGAGAACGCGGTCCTTGTCCGTGAGCATGTTGTACGCCGCCTCGGCGATGAACGCGTGGCGGAAGACGTACTCGACCTCGCTCCGGAACTTCGGCTGATCGCGTCGCGTGACGAGCTCGCGCACGGCGAGCTCGTCGAGCCAGGCCGTGACCTGCGCCGCGACGTTCTCGGCGCCGCTCGGGCGCGCTCCGGCGGGGACGTCGCTCGCGCCCGCGCCCGTGAGGAGCGCCACCACCCCGCCGCGCCAGAAGGTCTGGCCGAAGACGCTCGCGGCGCGAAGCACGCGGCGCGCCTCGGGCTCGAGCGCCTCGAGGCGGGCCTGCACCATCGTGAGCACCGTCTCCGGGAGGACGACCTGCGCGTTCGTCCGGCGGCTCGCCGAGACGGTCCCGGCCGAGCCGTCGCTCGCGCGTCCGGGCTCGGAGCTCGCCGACGCGTTCCGCGAGACCGCCACCGAGCGGATCAGCTCCTCGAGGTAGAAGGCGTTGCCGCCCGCCGTCTGGACGATCTGGGCGACGAGCTGATCGTCGACGTGCTCGCCGAGCACCTGTCGCACGAGCTTCTCGCTCGCTTTCCGCGAGAGCTCCTTGAGCCGCAGCTCCTGGACGCCGCGCTCGGCGAAGAGGTCGGGGAAGAGGTCCTTCACCTCGGGCCGCGCGAGCGCGAGGACCATGAGCGGTCGGTCGTGCAGCGCGCGGAGCGCCGAGTCGACGAACTTGACGCTCGGCAGATCGCCCCACTGCAGGTCCTCGAACACGAGGACGACCGGCTGCTCCTTGCACTCGGCCGCGAGCCAGTCCTCGAACGCGCGACGCATCTGGTCGCCCATGAGGATCGGGTCGTGACGCGCCGCTCGGAGCTGCACGTCGTCCTCCTCCGGCATGGAGACGCCGAGCGTCTCGGCGAGGAACTGCGTCACGCGCACGAGGTCCCGTTGCGGGACCGTGCGGCTCACGCGCGCTCGGATCTTCTCGCGCTGCACGCGCGGCGGCTCTCCGTCCTGTACGTCGGCGGCGGCGCGGATGATCTGCGAGAGCATCCCGAACGGCGAGCCCGCGCGCATCGGATCGCCGCGGCTGATCCAGACCTCGTGCGGGACGCCGCGATGGCGGAGCGTCCGGAGCAGCTCGTAGCGCAGGCGGGATTTCCCGTAGCCTGCCGGTGCGGTCACGAGGACCGCGCGCGCGACGTCGTCCGCGACGCACTCCGCGAAGACGCTCTCGAGCATGACGAGCTCGCGCTCGCGGCCGACGCACGGTGTCGGCTTGCCGAGGAGCATGCGGCCCGCGTCGACCGACGCTTGCTCGCCCACGAGCTCGAGGCCGACGCCGTCGCCTTTCACGGTGAAGCGCGGATCGAGCAGTCCCGCGGTCACCTCGTCGATGTGGATGGGCAGCTTCCTGCCCGGAGCGGCGTTGGCGAGGTCGCCGTCCAGATGCTGCTGGAGCATGCGGAGGGCGCGATCGACGGCGTCGCCCGTCGGCATGCGCTCCTCGAGGACGGCGCGTCCCGTCGCGAGGACCATCGGGACGTCCGGCGCCGCGGCGCGCATCGCGAGCACGCATCGCGCCGCGCGCGTGGCCTGGTCGGTCGCGCTGTGGCGGCCGGGGAGGGTGACGACGATCATCCCGTTGGCGAGCGTCTCGAGGTGCGCGCCGAACGGCTGGATCGCCGCGCGCAGCTTGCTCGAGAGGGACCTCACGCCCTGCCACTTGCCGTCGACGATGGTCGACTCCTCGTTCTCGGCGTGCGCGTGCGACGCGACGGCGACGACGCTGACGAGCCGCTGCTCGCCGCGCGTGAGGACGTCGCCGTGGGAGCTCGCCTCGCGCATCGTCGGGACGCCGGCCACGTCGAGCGGTCCGATGGCCGCGAGCTCGGCGGCGACGATGCCGCCGTCCGCCGGTCGCTGGAGCGGATCGCGCGAGAGCATCCGCGCGAGCAGGTCGTCGAGGGCCGGGGGCACGTCCTTGCGGAAGTCGCGCACGCGCGGCGGCGCCTCGAAGAGCATCTTGGCCAAAATGGCGATCTCGTCGTCGCCGGCGAACGCGGGCAGGCCCGTCAGGCACTTGAACAGCACGGCGCCGAGCGCGAAGACGTCCGCGCGCGCGTCGAGCTGCTTCGTCCCGCGCGCCTGCTCCGGCGCCATGTAACCGAGCGTGCCGAGCATGACGCCGGTATGCGTGATCGAGCTCGCGCCCAGCCCCATGCGCGCGATGCCGAAGTCGATGAGCGTCGGGTCCTCGACGTTCCCGTCACGGAGGATGAGGTTTCCCGGCTTGATGTCGCGGTGGATGATCCCCTTCGCGTGCGCGACGGCGAGCGTCTCGGCGACGCGCGTGACCATCCGCACGCTCTCGCCCATGGTCAGGCCCGTCCGGGCGAGCCGCTTGCTCAGCGTCTCTCCCTTGACCCACTCCATGGCGAGATACGGCTTGTCCGAGTCGATCTCGCCGTGCGCAACGTAGCGTACGATGCCCGGGTGGCTCAGCTTCTCGAGGATGCGAGCTTCGCGATAGAGGCGCTCGCGGTGCTCTCCGGCGTCCCGTCCGTAGAGGATCTTGATCGCGACGGTGCCGCCCAGAAGGAGGTCCTTCGCGCGGTATACCGCCGACATCCCGCCGGCGCTGACGCGCTGTTCGATCTGGAATCGCCCCGCGACGACGGACCCCTGCTCCACCCGTGAGGGATCATAGCGGCATTCGGTCGGTCACGGTGCGGGAACGCCTTGCAGGCCCGATGCGCGCGCACGCCCGCTCGGTCGGGTGTGAACCAGGGCGCGGAGCGATGGTTTCCACCGAAACGATCGAGCCCCGTCGCTCGTTAGCACGAGAAACGGGGCTCGGAGAGTGACCGCCGTCGCGGACGCGATCAGCTCGGCTGCTTCGTGAAGCGGAGGTACGGCTTCGGCGCCTTCCAGCCCTCGGGATGGAGCTTCTTCGCCTCGTCGTCGCTGACGGCGGGGGCGATGATGACGTCCTCACCGCTCTTCCAGTTCGCCGGCGTCGCGACCTTGTGCTTCGACGTGAGCTGGATCGAGTCGAGGGCGCGCAGGATCTCGTCGAAGTTCCGGCCCGTCGTCATCGGGTAGGTGAGCATCAACTTGATCTTCTTGTCGGGCCCGATGATGAAGACGGAGCGGACGGTCGCGTTGTTCGCCGCCGTGCGGCCGGACGCGCTGCCCTGCTCGTCGGCGGGAAGCATGTTGTACAGCTTGGCGACCGCGAGGTCCGAGTCACCGATGAGCGGGTAGTTGACCTTCGCGCCCGAGACCTCCTCGATGTCCTTGATCCACTTCTCGTGGTCCTCGACCGAGTCGACGGAGAGCCCGATGAGCTTGGTGTTGCGCTTGGTGAACTCGGGCTCGATCTTCGCCATGTAACCGAGCTCCGTCGTACACACCGGCGTGAAGTCCTTGGGGTGCGAGAAGAGGATCGCCCACGAGTCGCCGATCCACTGGTGGAAGTCGATCTCGCCCTTGGTCGTCTTGGCGGTGAAGTTCGGAGCCGTGTCGTTGATCCGAAGTGACATGAAGCCTCCCGTTGTCGAGCTCGTCGACCGGATAGAGTGCGTCTAGCGCACCGTGGATTACTGCTCCCAATGGATGACGTCAACGCACGCCGCGTTGCGCCATCCAGGGACGAGCTCGTCGGTGGCGGGCGCCGACGGGCACGCCGTGCGCTCAGCGGAGCACCTCCGACGGCGCGCCCTCGTCGACGACGCGTCCCTCGCGCAGGACGACCGCGCGCTCGGCGACGTCGCGTAGGACCGCCGCCTCGTGCGTCACGATGATCATCGTCGTCCCCGCCTCGGCGAGGTCGCGGAGCACGCGCACCACCTCGGCCTTGCGCTCGGGATCGAGCGCGCTCGTGGGCTCGTCGAGCAAGAGCGCCTCGGGCTCCATGGCGAGCGCGCGGGCGATCGCGACGCGCTGCTGCTCGCCGCCGGAGAGCTCGCGCGGGAAAGCGTCTCGCCGGTGCGAGAGGCCGACCTGGTCGAGGAGCGCCTTCGCCCGCTCGCGCGCCTCGGCCTCGGGGATGCCGCGCACGTGGACGGGGGCCTCCATCACGTTCTCGAGCGCCGTCATGTGCGAGAAGAGGCCGTAGTGCTGGAAGACCATGCCGACCTTCTGCCGGATCGAGCGGAGCGTCGCCTGCTCGGCGCGGGTCGGGCGTGCCTTCGTGCTCGGGCCGAGGGTGAGGCCGCCGATCTCGATGCGCCCGGCGTCGAAGCGCTCGAGGCCGTTGATGCAGCGTAGCAAGGTGGACTTGCCGCCGCCGGACGGCCCGACGATGGTCGTCACCTTCCCGCGCTCGAAGTGCACCGTGACGCCCGCGAGCACGGTCCGCCCCTCGAAGCGTTTCTCGACGGCATGTACGCGGATCATGTCGCGCGAGCCTCCCTCTCGCCTTCGAGCTTCTTCTCGAGGCGCCGCGCGACGATGCCCAGCGGGTAGCTCATCGCGAAGTAGAGCGCGGCGCAGAGGATGCCGGGGCCGACCCAGCTCCGGACGTCGACCGCCGTGATCGTCATCTGCTTCGTGAGCTCCACGACGGTGATGACGCTCACGAGGGAGCTGTCCTTGAGGAGGGCGATGAAGTCGTTCGTCACGTTCGGGATCGCGTGCCGGAGCGCCTGCGGGAGGACCACGCGGCGGAGCGCGAGGCGCGTCGACATCCCGAGCGCGAGCGCCGCCTCGAGCTGCGTCTTCGGGACGGCCTGCAGCCCGGCGCGGTACACCTCGGCCTCGTAGGCGGCGTAGTTCATGCCGAGCCCGATCACCGCGGCAGACATCGCGTCGAGCTTCACGATCGGCGCGAGCCCGAAATAGAGGAGGTAGAGCTGTAGCAGCACGGGCGTGCCGCGGTAGAGCTCCACGTAGGCGGACGCGACGCGCGCGACCCACGGGCCGCCGAACATGCGGGCGACCGCGAGGAGCAGCCCGAGCGGGATCGCGATCGCCATCGCGAGCGTCGAGACGACGAGCGTCACGCCCGCGCCTCGGAGGAAGAGGACGACGTGTCCGGTCCCGAACTCGGGCGGCGCGGGCGGAGTGGACGTCCCGGTCTCGCCGCCGAGCATCTTCCGTTGATCCTCGTCCGTCCAGCGGGCGAGCTTGTCCTGCCGCTCGTTCCAGAGGCGGTGCTTCTCGAGGATGCGGCGGAGCTCGCCGCTCGTGGCGAGCTTCTCGAGCGCCGCGTCGACGGCGTCTCGCAGGTCGGGCTCGGAAGGACGGACGGCGATCGAGTAGTAGCCCTCGCCGAGATCGCCGACGACGCGCAGCTCCGGCTTCGGTTCGCCGTAGCGGGCCGCGATGATGTCGTCGAGGAGCACGGCGTCGATGCGGCCGCTCACGAGATCCGCGTACGGCTCGTCGACGCCCTCGTAGACGACGAGATCGGGCGCGTCGCGGAGCATGTCGAACGCGAGGCTGTTGGCGAGCGTCCCGACCTTCGTCCTCTTCAGCGCGGTCAGATCCGGCCGTATCGAGGCGTCGTCTTTCCGCGCCATGAGCCGCTCGGCGAAGATGTAGTAAGGGCGCGTGAAGAGGACCCGCCCGACGCGTGCCGAGGTGACCTCGAGCCCGTTCAGGGCGATGTCGAACGTCTCGCGCTCGAGCGACGGCACGAGGTTGGACCAGTCGTTCTGGACGAACTCGGCGCGCACGCCGAGCTCTCTCGCGAGCGCGTCGGCGATGTCGACCTCGAAGCCGACGAGGTGCCCGGGATTGTCGGGATCGTCGTAGACGTACGGCTCTCCGCCCTGGATGTCTCCGCCCCACCGAAGCACGCCGGCGGCACGGATGCGTTCGAGGCCCGATGGCGCGGCCTTTGGCGTTCTGCCACATGCGAGGAGGCACGCGAGGCCGATGAGCACGATGAACAGAGGCAGCGCGCCGCGCGGTCGTTTCACGCGGCGCATAGTACAGAGTTCGGGCGCGCCGCGAATGCGCCCGACGGGCGTACACCGGTAGAGGCTCCGAGCCGGCCGGACGCCTCGTCGAGATGCGCGCTCCTGCTCGCGAAACGTGCCGCGCACGGCGGTCGCGCGACTCGTCCGTCTGGTAGGGCTCTTGCCTACCTCTCCGACCCGTGGAGCGGGCACCGTGAAGTACCTGGTCGTCTTCGCGGCGAATACACGCGAGCCGCCCGTGCTCGAGGAAGGCGTCACGCGCGCGTCGGTGTCCGCCGAGGCGCGCGCGGCGGCGCTCGACTTCGTCGCGGGCGTCGCGGCGGGATGGTCGAAGCGCGATCTCGCGATGTGGCTCTTGGGACCGTACGCCCATGCGACCCGACACACGAAGCACGGCGAGCGCACCGACGTGTCGGGGCGCACGGTGTCCGCCGAGACGATCGAGCTCATCCTCCGTACCGCGCACGCGCGTCTCGTCGCTGCGCTCGAGGATGCCGTCGCGTCCGGCGGCGTGCTCGACTTCGCCGACGCGGCCATGGACAAGGGCTTCGTCCGGCCCGCCGTCGACGCGGACGGCTTCGAGGTCTGGGTCCCCGTCGACGCCGCGCGCATGCGCCTCGAGGAGCGCGTCGGCTCGCTCTTCGTCGCCGACTTCTTGAACGACCCGCAGGCGTACGCGTCCCTCCACGTCTGTCCGCGCTGCAGGATCGTCACGTTCGACGAGGGCGCATGCACGACCGGGACGTGCTCGGCGGTCCGTCGCTCCGGCCTCTTCACCAAGGGAGGACCAACGGCCGAGCACGCCGATCCCGAGCCGGGGAGCGCCGCGGCCGAGGGCTGAGGGGCGGCCGAGTGTAAAAGCGAGGACACGAGCTCGTTGCATCGAGCAACGATCGAACGAAGCGCGTGTCTTTCCACGAGCGCGACGCCGAAGCGGAGATTACGCTGGGCTTGCTTGCGCGCGAGAAAGCTCGAGAGCAGAGGCGTCCACCGGGCTTTCGGGATCCCGGGCGAGGCCCGCTCGTCCGTACGCCCGCGGATCGTGGCCGGCGTCGTCGGTGCGGTGTGCCTCGCCGCCGGCGCGCACGACGCGCGCGCGGACTACGAGTTCCAGACCGGCGTCGGCGTGGGAGGCGCGTGGCTCCGGCAGACGCCGGCGCTGACCTCGAAGCCGGTCACGACGGCCGCGCGCGAGATGAGGGAAGGGGAGCTCGCGGTCGGAGGGGGCCTCGCGCTGTTCGGCTTCTCGGGCGACGTGGACCTCACGATCGACGATCGATGGAAGGTGCCGCTCTTCGGCGGCGCGCTGTTCTGGGCGGTCGGGTCCTACGACGCGGTCGTCACCAGCGTCGACGGCTCGATCGCGCGTGTGCGTCCGTGGACGGCGCTTCGCGGCGACGTCCTGCTTCCGGGCGTGGGCCGCCGCTGGAAGCACCGCCGGAACATGGTGGCCGTCGCCCTGCGCACCGGCGTCAGCTTCGTCGGCATGGGCGGCTCCGTCGCCGCGGCCACCGATTGGGCGCCGCTCACGCTCCGGTCCACGACGTTCCTCCTCCAGGCAGAGGTCGAGGCGTGCCGGCGGCTCGATCCGACCACGCGTGTCTGCCTCCAAGTGGTGCCGCGCATCTACGACCACGAGCTCTTGAACGGAGTCGTCTTCGGTCTTCGAATGGAGTGGGGGCCATGAGGTACCTCGAGAAGCGAAGCGCCGGATTCTGGCGCACGATCGCGGTCGCCATCCTCGCGAGCGTGGCCGCTGCCTGCGGCTTCGACTCGGGGAACGAGACGGGCAGAGTCGGTCTCCGCGCCGACACGGCGCTCCCCGCGCGCGAGGGATCCGTCGTCGTCGACGGGTGTGTGCAAGATACATGGACGCGCGCGACGCTCGCGAGCCCGGCGACGAAGCGCGTGCTCCGCACCGTCATCATGCTCTGTCTCGTGCCCCGAGAGGACGGGACCGTCGGTCCGCGCGACGAGAGCGCGCGCGCCGCGCTCGCTGCGCTGGCGGCGGACCTCAAGAGCGAGGGCTACCGCGTCCACTTCGGCGTCGCGTTCACGGACGAGAGCGGTCAGCGCTACGACGGCAAGCAGACGAGCGAATGGATCGCGAATCCGGCGTGGCGCCGGCGCTTCGTGGAGACGCTGCCGGAGGTCGTCGGGCCGGCGGACGGCGTCGAGATCGATCTGCAAAAGCTCCCGAACGAGGCCCGGCCGTCCGTCACGGCGCTCGTCGCCGAGATCGCGCCCGTCGTTCGTCCGGGCAAGCAGCTCGCCGTCTTCGTGCCGCCGTCGGTCACGGTCCCGAGCGACTTGCCGGGCGGTGACGCGATCTCGCGCGTCGATCTCGCCCCGCACGTCGACCGCATGCGCATCATGACGCTCGACTTCTCCGAGACCGCTGCGGGGCCGACGATCGATCCGGGCTGGGCGGTCGACGCCGTCCGTCTCGCGAAAGGCGATTTCCCCAACGTGGACGTCGCGTACCCGCTCTACGGTACCGACTTCGGGCCGCGTGGACGCCGCCCGGTCACGTACCACGAGGCGCGTGCGATCGCGGCCATCGCGGGCGTGCCCATCGAGCGCGGGCCGACGGGCGCGCCGTTCGTGCGGTACGTCGCCTTCGGCGGGGAGCATCACGAGCTCTGGTTCGACGACGCCGAGTCCACGGCGCGTGCGCTCGGCGCATGGTCGTACGACGTGCTCCCGCCCGACGTCGGGATCCTCTTCTACGGGCTCGGCGCCGAGGACCCGGCGCTGTTCGAGAGCCTGAGCACGAGGCTGCCGTGACGATCGAGCGCGGCGAGAGCTCGGCGACGCTCGCAGCGAGCGCGGTCTCCGTGGAGCCGCTCGCCTTCGAGGATCCGCTCTCGCTGCCGTCGCTCGAGCTACGGCTCCAGCACGAGTGGCTCGTCTGGGACGCATGGGTCGGAGGCAAGCGGCGCGTCGATCTCCATCCGCTCGTCCTCTCGTCGCAGGCGCACGAGGCGGCCGTGCGGACCGCGTCGGCGGCGTGGTCGCTCGTGGCGGAAGCCGCCGAGCGGGCCTTCGCCGATCCGGCCGAGCGCGCGCGTTACCGGCTGCACCGTGACGTGGAGCGTCTCGCGTTCGCCGCGCGCGAGGCCGGCGACCTCGGCGCGATCGCGCGCGTCGATCTCCTGCTCCGCGAAGACGGCCGCTTCGTCGCGTGTGAGGTGAACGCGGACTGCCCCGGCGGCTACAACGAGACGCTCGCGCTGCCGCGCCTCGCGCGCGAGGCCGGGCTACGCCGCGGCGTCGATCCGACGCACGTCGCCGCGCGCCTCGCGGACCTCCTCGTCGAGCGCTCGGGCGGGCCCGGCTCGCCGCGCGGGATCATCGCGCTCCTCTACGCGACGGCGTACGCGGAGGACCTCCAGGTCTGCGCGCTCGTCGAGCGGCTCGTGCGCGAGCGAGGCGGCCGCGCCGTCCGCGCCGCGCCGACGGCGCTCCAGCCGCTCGACGGCGGCGTGGGCATCCGTGGCGAGAAGGTCGCGGTGCTCTATCGCTTCTACCCGCTCGAGCACATGGCGGGGCAGCGCAACATCGACGCGATCGCGCGTGCGACCGCCGCCGGCTGCTTGTCGTCCGTCTCGAGCTTCGCGTGGATCTACGCCCAGTCGAAGCTCGCGATGGCACGCGCGACGCTGCACGATCCGGCGCGCGCGGCGGCGGCGTTCCCCGAGACGTGCATGCTGGCGGATCTCCCGCGGGAGCGCCTCGTGGCCGAGCGCGAGCAGTGGGTCGTCAAGCGCGACCTGTCGCGGGTCGGCGATCACGTCTTCGTCGGCGGCATGATGACGGCGGGTGACTTCGCCGAGCTGCTCGCGGAGATCGCCGCCGCGGAGGCGCACGCTGCGCCCGACGATCCGTGCGCACAAGTCTGGATCGCGCAGCGCTACGTCCCGCAGCGCGCCATCGCGACGCCGTGGGGACCGCGCCTCCTCACGCTCGGCGTGTACCTCGTCGACGGCGCGTTCGCCGGCTACTTCGCGCGGCTCTCGCCGGATTCGCTCTGCTCCCACGACGCGCTCGTGCTGCCGGTCTTCCTGCGCGACGCCGAGCGCTCCGGAGACGCGCCGCGCTCCGACGGCGCGCGCGCGCGCGCTCGGGAGGTGGCCGCGTGAAGGCGCGCATCGGCGTCGTCCCCGTCGCCCTGCTCGGCGTCGGCTGCGCGAGCCTGCGGCCGTGGACGCCCTCCGTGAGCGTGGCGTTCTGGGCGGAGGACGTCCCCGAGAGCCGCGAGATGGCGCTGCCGACGTCGGCCGAGCTCGCGAGGCGCTGGACGCTGCCGCCGGAGTGCCCGTGGGCGCGCTACCAGAAGGGCACGCTCATCTCCGCCGTCGATCCCATGCTCGGGCGTGCGAGCTTGCCGGACGTCCGGCGGCTCGAGGTCGTGGCCACGGCGGAGGCCGCCGCGGCGCACGTCGCCCGCGTGGGGCTGCCGCAGGGAACGCTCTGGCTCGTCGATCTCCGTGGCGCCGCTTCCGCCGCGTTCGCGTCGCGTCTGAGCCGCGACGCTCGGGAGCCGGTTGCGCCGGTCCTCACCTTCAACAACTGGCCGTCGGCCGACGGCCTCGTCCCTGCAGACGAGACGCTCGCAGGCCTGCTCGCGTTCCCGCCGCGCCTTCCTCCGCCGGAGAAGAAGGCGCTCGAGGATGCACATCCGGTGTTCCTCCTCGACGCGTGGCGTCTCGCATATCGCTTCGACGAGCCGGACGACGGCGTCTTCGACAACCGCTACATGCTGATGCCCTCGGATCTGCCCGACGCCGCGACGCTCCGCGCCCGAGGCATCTCGCGCGTCGTCTACGTCGTCGAGGACCTCGACGACGCCGAGGTCGAGGAAGACGATCTCCACGCGAGCTTCCGTGCATGGCAGGCCGCGGGCATCGGCATCTACCTCGTCGATCTGCCTTTCCTCCGGAAGGTCCCGCCGCCCGTCGACGGCGTCTGGCAGGTGGACTGGGCGGCGCGGCTCGCGCCGCGGAGCCATTGGGTGCGCGAGCGGTACACGCTCGTGGAGGACCCGGTCTTCTACGCCCGCGCGCGCGGCGGGTTCGGGCTCATCTACGGCAGGCCGTACATCTATCCGGGATACCGGCCCGGCGTGCTCCCCTACGGCGCTACGCGCGGCTCGGCAGGGTGAGTCGTTCGTCCTGGGTTCTCGCCGATCCACCGGCGAAGGGCGGTTGCGCAAATCGAGCAAACCTTTGCACTTGCGTACGAGGTGGGCGTGTCTGCGCCTTGGTGCGCGCGTTGCACTGCCGAGCGGCATGACTCGCTCGCTGACCGTCATCGGATGTTCGCTTCTCTTCGCCGTCACCGCTTGCTCCGCGGCGAGCGAGCCAAGCCATTCATCGCCTCCGACGTCTCGGGACGGAGAAGAGGAAGCGGCTTCGAACGAAGTACGAGCCGAGGATTCGGACGAGACGGAAGCCGGCTCGAAGACCGAGCGGGAGTCGGAGACGCCGCCCGTTCGCCCCGAGCCTCGAGAGACCGTACGCGATTGCGGTAGGGCGCTCACGAGGCCGACCGCGCTCTCGACGTACACGCAGTGGGTCGGCTTCAAGGCGGTCAAGCTCGGTGCGCGCGTCGTGCGCCAGGGCGATGCGCACGTCGCCACCGACGAAATCTGGGCGACGGGGACCGCGAAGCGGCTCTCGACGGCGCCGAACGGCGACTACGTCGTGGGTAAGGACGTCTCCGTGGAGCCCGTCCGTGACGCTCTCGGGCTCAAGGATCCCGACGAAGTCACGAGCGACGCGTTGCTCAACGGTCCGGCCGGAGCAAACGGAGAGCAAGCGCGTCGGTTCTACACGCCGCCGTCGTCGACCACCCTCACGTTCGTCGAGGCGTGGAACCAAACCGAGATCGGGTGGCTCATCCCCGATCCGAAACGGACGGCGACGACGGGCTCGGACGGGGCCGAACTGTTCGTGCGCTCGCTGATCCCCGGCCGATTCTTCGGCTACGAGCTCGTGCTCTCGCTTCCGGACGACTGCGCCGTCGGGGCGCTCGGCGACGTGCTCGGCGAGCGTGCCTCCCTGCTGGGCGTGACCACCGGCGAGGGGATCTTCGATCCCGCGAAGATGGCCGCCGTGCAGAAGGTCCTCGTCGAGAACGGCGCGAGGATGGAGGTCCGCGTGACGGCGAACAAGCGCAACGCCGAGGTCGAGAGCCTGCTCTCGTCGACGTCCTGCTCGCCAGGCGATCTCGCCGCTTGCAAGAGGCTGATCGAAGAACTTCAGAGGCTCTCGAACGAGCTTCGCACCGTCGCGCCGTCGATCGTCACGAAGCTGCAGAAGGACGAGGATCCGAACTGGAGCACTCTCGAGCTGGGCGTGTCGCCGGTCGCGATCCTTCCCTGACGGCCCACACGCCTTCGGCACCATCGCGACCTCCGGTCGCGGGCGGACGTTCCGGTCGCCCTCTCGTGGCGCGTCCGTTCGAAGTATGCTCCGTGAGACGAGCACCGCGCCTGGGAAGTGTCATGACGATCAAGAAGACCGACGAAGAGTACAGGGCCATGCTCACGCCCGAGCAGTTCGAGGTCACGCGGCGGAAGGGCACCGAGCGGGCGTTCACGGGCAAGTACTGGAACTGCCACGACCCCGGCATGTACCACTGCGTCTGCTGCGGCGCGCCGCTGTTCAGCTCCGACGACAAGTACGATTCGGGCAGCGGATGGCCCAGCTTCGTGAAGCCGGCGGTCCCCGAGAACATCGCCACCCACGAGGACCGCTCCCACTTCATGATCCGGACCGAGGTCACGTGCTCGCAGTGCGACGCGCACCTCGGCCACGTCTTCCCGGACGGCCCTCCGGAGCGCGGCGGGCTGCGCTACTGCATCAACTCCGCGGCGCTCGATCTGCGAAGGCGCTGACCTCGTCGGGGGCTACTCGACGCTGGCCCCGCCGACCGGGAGGACCTCACGCGTGAAGTTGCGCGTGGCGCCGCCCGTCACGAGCACGTCGTCCTCGATGCGGATGCCTCCGAAGGGACCGAGCGCCTCGACGAGGTTCCAGTCGACGAGCTTCCCCTCGGGCTTGCCGCGGAGCTCCGCGAGGAGCGAGTCGATGAAGTAGAGGCCGGGCTCGATCGTGAAGACCTGACCTTCGGCGATCGTCGACGTGTTCCGGAGGAACGGGTTCTCCGGACGCGGCTTCACGACGGCGCAGCCGACGTCGTGCGTCTGCAGGCCGAGCGAGTGGCCGAGGCCGTGCGGGTAGAAGACGCGGCTGATGCCCTTCGCGTCGATCTCCTCCGCGGATGCCTTCGCGATCCCGGCCTCCTTCAGGATCGCGCTCACCTGGCGGTGGGACTCGTCGTGGAGCTCCTCGTAGGGCAGGCCGATCGCGACGCGCTCGACGAGCCGCTTCTGCATGGCCTCCATCGCCTCGACGAGCGCGACGAACGTCGCGCTCGCGGCGCCCGCCGGCTTCACCCACGTGCGCGTGATGTCCGAGCAGTAGCCGAGGCAGGTCGCGCCCGCGTCGAGCAGGAGCGACTCCGCACGCGTGGCGTCGCGCCCGTAGCTCACGTGGTGGAGGATGGACGCGTTCCGTCCGGTCGCGACGATGTTCTTGTAGGGCGTCTCGGGATCGTCCTGGTTGGTCGCCCTCAAGTAGAGGAGGTGGAGCTCGAGCTCCGACTTGCCGCCCTCCGCGAAGGCGCGGCGCACGGCCTCGTGCCCGAGCGCGGCGCGCCGGTTCGCCTCGGCGATGCACGCGATCTCGTACGGCGTCTTCGTCGTGCGCAGGCGATCGAGGGCGGCGAGCAGGGCAGGCGGGTTGTGATGCTCGCGCGGAATGCCGAGGGCCTCGCCGCGTGCCGAGTCGTCGCTGATGAAGGCGACCTTGCCCGGGGGCAGCTCGGGCAACTCTTCGCGCTTCACCTCGAGCACGTTCATGAACGCGAGCGACTCGGGCGGCGCCGGACGCTCCCAGAAGTCCTTGCACTCGGGCCAGTAGAGGCGCGGCTTGCGCTCGGGGGCGACGACCAGAAGGCAGTTCGGCTCGTAGAGCGCGACCCAGTGATGGAAGAACGGCGTCGGGCGGAGCGGCCAGTACTGGTCGTCGTACGACGTCTTCTTCTGCGCCGTGCCGGAGTGGATGACGACGGCGTCGTAGCCGGCCTCGCGTAGGGCCTTCGAGTAGACGCGCTCCTGATGCGCGACGTGGTCCGGGTAGAGAGCTTCGATGGCCTGGAGGTTCACGACCTCACCCTAGCGCAACTCGTCGCACGACGCCGCACGAGCATCGTTTTCGACGGCGTTCTCGAGACCTCGTCGGATCGCTCTCCGCGTCGTGCTCGACGCCGCGGTCGACGTCGACGCAGCGGCGGATCGACGCGTGCGGAGCGAAGCCTCGACCATCGGGTCAGCACCGATTTCGCAGCAGAAGCTCGTGCTGGAGCGCGGATGTTTCGGTGTAGGGTCCGCCGCTCCGATGAGAATCGCGGTGCTCAAAGAGTCCGTCGCTTGGGAGAAGCGCGTGCCGATCGTGCCCGACTCGCTCGGGCGACTCGCGCAGAAGAAGATCGACGTCGTGGTGGAGCGTGGCGCGGGAGAGCGCGCGCTCGCATTCGACGCCGACTACGAGCGCGCGGGCGCGAAGATCGTGTCGACGGCGCGTGAGGCGATCGAGCAGGCGGACTGCGTGCTGCGCGTGCGCGTGCCGACGCTCGACGAGGTCGCGCGCTCGAAGGAAGGCAGCACGCTCGTCGCGCCCCTCCTTCCGCTCGTGAACCTCGAGCACGTCCGCGTGCTCGCGGCGCGCAGGGTGACGGCGATCGCGCTCGACGCGATCCCGCGCACGACCGTGGCGCAGATGATGGACGTGCTCTCGTCGCAAGCGACCTGCGCCGGCTACTGCGCCGTCGTGATGGCCGCGGCGGCGCTCCCGCGGTTCTTCCCGATGCTCATCACGGCGGCGGGGACGATCGCGCCAGCGACGCTGCTCGTCCTCGGTGCCGGCGTCGCAGGCCTCTCCGCGATCGGCGCTGCCCGGCGCCTCGGTGCCCGCGTCGAGGCGTTCGACGTGCGCAAGGTGGTCAAGGAGCAGGTCGAGAGCCTCGGCGCGAGGTTCGTCGAGGTCGCCTCCGACGAGGACGCGCAGACGACCGGCGGCTACGCCCGTGAGGTCTCGGACGAGTACAAGAGGCGGCAGGCCGAGGCGCTCGCGAAGCACTGCGGGAAGGCGGACGCGATCGTGTGCACGGCGCTCGTCCCCGGCCGGCGAGCGCCGTTGCTCGTCACCGAGGAGATGGTCAAAAGCATGAAGCCCGGCTCGGTCATCGTCGATCTCGCCGCCGAGCAGGGCGGCAACTGCGCGCTCACGGAGGCGGGCAGGACCGTGGTGCGGCACGGCGTGACGATCATCGGCGCGCTCGACCTGCCGAGCCACGTCGCCGTGCACGCGAGCCAGATGTGGTCGCGGAACATGGAGAAGCTGCTCGCTCACGTGTCGAAGGACGGGGCCTTCGCCCTGGACACCCGCGACGAGATCGTCCGCGGGTGTCTGGTCACGAGGGGAGGGGAGATCGTCCACGAGGCGACGAGGGCCGCGTTCGAGGAAGCGAGATTGCGGCGGGCGAGCGCGTCGCTGGAGGTGCAGGCGTCATGAGCAGCGATCTGGTCTTCGGTCTCTACGTCTTCGCGCTCGCGACCTTCGTCGGGTATCAGGTCATCTCGCGGGTGCCGGCGTTGCTCCACACGCCGCTCATGAGCGGCACGAACGCGATCAGCGGCATCTCGCTCGTGGGCTCGCTCGTCGCAGCGGGGTCGCAGCACGGGCTGCTCGCGAACGTGCTCGGCTGCATCGCCGTGGCGGCGGCCACGATCAACGTGGTCGGCGGCTTCATGATCACGGATCGCATGCTCCGGATGTTCAACGCACGGCGACCGGCGGCGGCCGCTGCCCAGGCGCCGGCGCATGGGAGCGGTGCGAACGGCACGAACGGCGCCCGCACGAAGAGCGCGAACGGCGTCGACGGCACGCCCGGGGAGAGGAGGGCGTGACCATGCGCGATTCGCTCATCGACCTCGCGTATCTCGTCGCGTCCGTCCTGTTCATCCTCTGCCTCCGCGGGCTGTCGTCCCCGGAGAAGGGCAAGCGCGGGATCTTCCTCGGCGAGCTCGGAATGCTCGTCGCGGTCGTGGCGACGCTCTTCAAGACGGAGGTCGTCCGCTACGACTTCATCGTCGCCGGCTTGCTCATCGGGGCGACCATCGGCGTCGCCATCAGCGCGCGGCTGCCGATGACGAAGATGCCGGAGCGCATCGCTTTCTCGCACGCGTTCGGCGGGCTCGCGACGGCGCTCGTCGGCATCGCCGAGCACGTCCGGGTCCACGAGGAGATGGCGCACGGCGCCGAGCCGAGCCGCCTCGTGACGGGCGCGCTCGGGTTCGAGGTGTTCCTCGGCTCGCTCACGTTCACGGGCAGCATCATGGCGTTCGGCAAGCTCCAGGGCATCGTCCCCGGCGCGCCCGTCACGTACAAGGGCCAGAACGTGATGAACATCGGCGCGTTCTTCGGCGCGCTGGGGCTGCTCGCGTGGCAGATCGCGCTTCCCCACGAGGCGCCCGAGTGGGCCTTCTACACGATGACGGCGACCGGGCTCGCGCTCGGCGTCCTCGCCGTCCTGCCCATCGGCGGCGCCGACATGCCGGTCGTCATCTCGCTCCTCAACTCGTACGCCGGTCTCGCGGCCTGCGCGACGGGCTTTGCCCTCGGCAGCAACATCCTCATCATCTCCGGCGCGCTCGACGGCTCGTCGGGCTTCCTGCTCAGCATCCTGATGAGCAAGGCGATGAACCGCTCGTTCACGAACGTCCTCTTCGGGGCGTTCGGGACGGGCGACTCGGCGGGCGCCTCTGCGACGGGGAAGGCGCCGATCAGGAGCTACAACGAGGCGACGATCGAGGACGCGTCGGCCGTCCTCGCGGCGGCGCAGTCCGTCATCGTCGTCCCCGGATACGGCATGGCCGTCTCGCAGGCGCAGCATGCGGTGCGCGACCTCGCGACGGTGCTCGAGAAGCGCGGGTGCGAGGTCAAGTACGCGATCCACCCCGTCGCGGGCCGCATGCCGGGGCACATGAACGTGCTGCTCGCGGAGGCGAACGTCCCGTACGACGCGCTCTACGACCTCGACATGATCAACGACGACTTCGCCCACACGGACGCGGTCCTCGTCGTCGGAGCCAACGACGTCGTGAACCCCGCCGCGAAGAACGACACGTCGAGCCCCATCTACGGGATGCCGGTCTTCGACGTCGAGGCCTCGCGGAGCGTCATCGTGCTCAAGCGCAGCATGAACAGCGGATTTTCCGGCGTCGACAACGAGCTCTTCTACCGGCCGAACACGATGATGGTGCTCGGCGACGCGAAGAAGAGCCTCATCGGGCTCTGCAGCGCGATGAAGGATGCGCACTGAGCGCCACGCCTCGCGCGCCGCGAGCCCGACCCGTCATTGCACGCAGTTCTGGAGGCAGTTGACGATGTCGTTGTTCGCGCCGCCGTTGTTCTCGATGCAGCAGACGAGGCACTCCTGACCCTGCTTCAACGCGCAGTCGGTGGGGTCGATGCCGCCGCCGCCGTTGTTCTCGCCGCCTGCGTTGCCAGCGTCGCTCTCGTTCGGCGTCGGCGCAGGCGCGGGGTCGTCGGCGGGCGACGTCTCTTGCGTGCTCGTGCTCGTCGACGTCGTGGGCGCAGGAGCCTTCTCGCTCTCGGCGCTTTCGTCGGCGACGATCGTCGGCTTCTTGCCGGAGGGGGCGGGCTCCTCGTCGGAGCAGGCGATGGCGAGCATCATCGCCGGGAGCGCAAGAGCGAGCAGGCTGCACGTGCGTTTCGTGATCATCACTCCTCCCATCGGACCGTCGGCTCCCGGAGCACGACCTGCCGCCGGCTCCGGGGATCGCCATCCCCGACGAGGCCCTACGCACGAACGATGCCGTGTCGGCGGACGCTTCCAGCCGGAGCGGCGGCCGGAGCGACGATGTGGAGTGCCACGATTCGACAGGGTTTTCTTTTTCGACCGACGGGCGGGTCACAGCCGTGACCGGTCTCGACCCCCGGCCGAGCGCCCGCGCTCCCGACCTCGTCCCCATGTAGGAGGATGGGTCGCTGCGCGTCCTCGTTCGTGGCCGTCACCGCACGGGGATGCCGAGGCAGTCCGCGGTGCAGCGGCTGATCGCGTCACTGCAGATGTCTTGTTGAGAGACGCACTCGCTGCACTTGTCGACTTTGTTCTCGCGCTCGGAGTTCCCGTCGGCCCAGGCGTGGCAGGCGTCCTCGCACTTCGTGACGTCGACTTTGCTGTCGACGCATTCGTGGACGCGCTCGCAGTAGTCCCCGCAGTGCGAGCGGAGAGAGCTGCACGCGGGCGCTGCGACGAGGACCAGTGCGACGGAGACGAACGCGAGACAACCCAGATGCCTGTGAGCACGAGCCATCGGGCGCAGAGTAAACGGCAGCGCCCGCTCTCGTCGAGGGGCCGACCGGAGATGGCGCGCTTTCAGGATGCGAGGTGCTTGGTGATGGCGTCCGCCACGAGGCGTGGATGGGTGAGCGGGAGGAAGTGCGAGCTTCCGTCGACGATGCTCAGCTCGGCCGCGCTCCCGCGCGACGCGAGCTCCGTCGCCGCCGCGAGTGGCACCGCGCGGTCGTCGCGTGCGTGGAGGATCGTCACCGGCGTGGCGTACGGTGCGACGGCTGAAGCATCTCCGAGCGCCGTGGAGAACCGTCCGATGCGGATCCAGTCCGAGGCCGTGTAGACGTCGAGCATCGCGGAGATCAGCGCGTCGGCCTCGGGCGTGCGGTCTCCCCAGAACTGGTCGATGGCGGCTCTGCCCTGTGCGAGCGTGATGGAGCCGGACTCGAGGGCGGCGGCGAGCTCCAGCCGCGCGCGAATGGCGTCCTCGGGGAGGTGGGCGAAGCCGGAGACGAGCACGCCCGCCGCGAGGTTCTCCGGGGAACGGGCAAGGACACGCGCCACGAGGTGCGCTCCGATCGAGAGGCCGGCGACGACACATTGGCCCGATGCCCGCTCGATGGCACGCCGGAGTCGTGTCTCGCACTCCTGGAAGAATGCGGTGCCGTGGGCGAAGCCGGAGACCTCGGGCAGCTCGAGGGGTTGGAGGTCGACGGTCTGCGGGAGGAGCGGCGTCACGAGCTGCCACGTGCGACGATCACCCGGCAGCCCGGGTACGGCCACGACCACGGCGCGCGATGCGTCGAGAGACATGCGACGCTCATCCTATCCCGAGTCCATCGAACGAGGCTTCGTCGCGTTGCTCGCGCGGAAAGGGTCTTCTAGCCTATCGGTAATGGTGTTCGCGCGAGGCTCGGGTTTGCGCGCCCTCGATCACGCGATGACGGGCTCGGTGAACAAGCTGCCTGCTTCGACGGCCCGGGCGATCGACGCGCTTCGGACGGGGTTCACCAACGACCCGGAAGGCTTGTACCGCTACGCGGTGGAGACCGTCTGCGAGCACGCCGATGCGCAGGTGGGGCTCTGGTACGAGTTCGGGATGGTCTGCGGCAAGGCCCTGCCGGTGCGATGGCACGTCCACGGGATGTCGGACGAGCCCTTGCGTCGATGGGTGTCCGAGGGGATCACCTGGACTCATGCCGATCCGCGAAAGCCGAGGCCGCAATGGATCGGTCGCTTCCGGACGACCCGCCAGTGGACCCCGAACCTCGAGCGCGATTACTACCCGACGCCCTTCTACCAGCGGGTGATCGCGCGAGCGCGGATACGCGATCAGCTCCGGATGCTGGTCGCGCATCGCGGTACGGTCATCGCGTGGATCGGCAGCTTTCGGCTCGAAGGCGAGCCCGAGCACCAGCGTGCCGATCAGAGGCGGGTCGCCCCGCTCCGGCAGGCGCTGGTCGACGCGCTCACGAGCGTCTACGTCTCGACCCGCGCCGGCAGCGCGGAGGAGGGGGCCGACCTCGTGCTCACGCCGACGGGCAGGATCGAGCTCGCGTCCGGCGGCGGACGCGTCCTCGCGCGCAATCCGGAGATCCGGCGGGAGCTCACGAGCTGGGTCCGCGACGTCGACGCCGGGCTGCCGGCCCTGCCCGTGATCGCCGGCATGCTGATCAAGTGGACGCGTCTCTACGCGCCTGGGCGTGTGCGTTATCTGCTCCATCTCGAGCCCGCCGGGCCCGTGCGTCTCGACCCGAGCTCCAGGCTCACGCCCACGCAGCGCGAGGTCGCCATGCTCGCATGCGCTGGTCTCAGCGCGACGGAGATCGGTGCGAACCTCGACATGAAGGAGCTGACGGTGCGCTCCCATTTGAAGGCGGTCTACGAGCGCCTCCAGATCTCGAGCCGCGCCGAGCTCGTGTGGGTGCTCGAAGGCAGATCGCCATCGATCGCGAAGCACGATCGGTGAGGGCGCGCTCCTTCGCGAGCGGACGACGGAGATGATTGACTGGGGAGCGGACGAAGCTCAGAGTTATCCGATCCGAGGAGCGAATCGGACGCTGAGGAACTCGGGGGAATGCAGGGGCGCCTGGCACGTGCCATCGACACGTTGAGGACGGACTTCGCGGGGCGTCCCGACGAGCTTCGCCGATACGCGCTCGAGCTCGTCGCCGACGTCACGGAGGCTTCGGGTGGGCTCTGGTACGAGCTCGGGATGGTGAAAGGCGAGCCGTATCCGGCCCGCTATCTCTGCCGATGGCCGACGCCGATCGTGCCGCTCGAGCTCCCCCTCCGCCGGCAGGCGGAGGAAGAGATCCCATGGCCGACCGGTGATCCGCGTCTTCCTCCCCGGCAATGGAACCGATCGTTCGTGCTCCTCCCGTCGATCCTCCGGACCAGCCGAGCCGGGGAGGAGTTCTTCTCGTCGCGTCTCTACCGGCGCGTATGGGAGCCGGTGGGCTTGGTCGATCAGCTCCGGATGCAGGTCTACCATCGCGGCGAGCACGTGGCTTGGATCGGGGGCCTGAGATGTCGAGGCGATCGCCCTTTTTCGCGTGCGGACGTGCGTCGGGTTGCGCCGATCGCCGATGCGCTCGCGGACGCCCTCGTCGCAGCCAGAGACGCCGAACGGCATGGTGAAGCCGAGCGCGGTTGTGACCTCCTCGTCACGCCGCGCGGCGTGGTCGTCTACGCGAGCGAAGCGGGCGAGCGGTGGCTGTCCCGTCCTCATGGCCGCGACACGCTCCGGGTCTGGACGCGTGCGATCGATCGGGGCGAGCGTGCGCCCGCCTGCATCGACGGCATGCGCCCGCGCTGGACGCGCATGCAGGGCCGCGGGGCGACGCGCTACCTCGTCCACCTCGAGCCGGTCGAGCCCGTCCGCGTGCATCCTGGGTTCGTGTTGTCGCGCACCCAACGCGAGGTCGCCCGCCTCGCGGCCGCGGGCGCGACGACGTCGGAGATCGCCTCGATGCGCGGCGTCTCGAGCGAGACCGTGCGCGTTCACCTCAAGCAGATCTACGAGCTGCTCGGCATCGGAAGCCGGGCGGAGCTCGGACGCGTCTTCGCGGAGGCCGGAGACGACGAGATGACCGTCGATGCCCTGCGCCGACGCGTCATCGCGATGAAGGGGAGCGTGACGAACGGATCGTGACGCACCGAGACGGCTCGTCACCAAACGACGAGCGTCGGAGTGTCATGGTAGGAGCTCGTGCCGTCACCGAGCTGGCCGAGGTTGTTCTGCCCCCAGCAGCGGACGGTGCCATCACCCAGGGTGGCGCAGGTGTGAAACCCGCCGGCGGCGAGGTTCGTTGCGCCCGCGAGGGAGGGCACGATTGAAGGGATCGAGCGGGGCTCCGTGGCGACACCGCCGAGCTGGCTCGAGGCATTCAGCCCCCAACAGCGCGCCAACCCGTCGGCTGCCAACGCGCAGGTGTGGAGGAGGTTCGTCGTCATCGCGGTGATTCCCGAAAGGTCCTGAACAGGGCTCGGGATGGGGCTGGCCGTCCGCGTGCCATTGCCGAGCTGGCCGTACCCGTTGTCTCCCCAGCAGCGAGCCGTCGTGTCGTCGAGCCACGCGCATGTGTGATTCCCGCCTGCGACGACACCGACCGCGTCGGACAGGTCGGTGACCGGCGCCGGGTAGGAGCGGCTTGTCCGCGAGCCGTCCCCGAGCTGCCCGTCGATGTTGTCACCCCAACAGTGCACCGTCCCGGTCGTCAGAAGCGCGCAGGTATGTTTGCCCCCCGCGGCGACGTCGACGACATCGCCGAGCCCGCTGACGACGACAGGCGACGATCGGTCCGTCGTCGAGCCATCGCCGAGCTGGCTGGAGTCATTCTGCCCCCAGCAGCGCACGGTTCTGTCTCGAAGGAGAGCACAGGTGTGTTCGGCGCCTGCGGCAAGGTCGATGACGTCGCCGAGCCCGCTGACGACGACAGGCGACGATCGGTTCGTCGTCGAGCCATCGCCGAGCTGCCCGGAACCATTGTTTCCCCAGCAGCGCACGGTCTCGTCCACCAGCAGCGCGCAGACATGTTCGGCGCCCGCCGCAAGGTCGATGACGTTGGTGAGTCCGGTCACGGCTACGGGCGATCTTCGGAGCGTCGTCGAGCCATCGCCGAGCTGCCCGTAACCGTTCGTTCCCCAACAGAGCACGGTCCCATCCTCGAGGAGGGCACACGTATGGTACGTACCCGCGACGACCTTCCTCGCTTCTATCGGGGAGCACTGCTCCGCATTCGTCGTCGTGCTCGTCTGCCCGTCCGGACAGGCCGCGCACTGCCGGTCCGCGGTGGCGGTCCCGGGTGCCGTGACGTAGGTGCCCGGGTGGCAATCCGTCCACGGCGTGCAGCTCGTGGCGTTCGAGGTCGAGCTGAACGCTCCAGCCGCGCAAGGTGCGCACTGGCGATCCGCGGTCGTCGTGCCCGACGCGCTCACGTACGTGCCGGGTGCGCACGTCGTCCA
>ERZ777003.512-NODE-512-length-73325-cov-28.620486_pt1 | contig 73325 bp, 65 predicted proteins | sample MGYA00374956_ERZ777003 | MGnify/ENA primary metagenome ERZ777003 (study PRJEB29302, sample SAMN06268252) | bioreactor metagenome | isolation source: Joint BioEnergy Institute, California, USA | place: USA:Joint BioEnergy Institute, California, USA | collected...
GAGGCCCTCCGGCTCGACGACATGACCTTCCGGGTGCTGGGTGGCCAGGCGCGCGCCACCCTGACATTCGCCATGACGACCACGCCGCGCTTCGACCTGCGCGCCCGGCTCGACGACGTCGACATGGCGGCGCTGATGACGTTTGCCGGCAGTCCCGACACGATGACCGGACGGCTGTCGGCGGTGATGGATGTTGCCGCGGCCGGTACCGACGCGGCCGCAATCCTGCCGTCGGCGCGCGGCAGCGCCCGCGTCGACGTCGCCGACGGCACGGTGCGCGGCCTCTCGCTCGTCCGCACCGTCGTCGTGGCAGGCTCCGGCCGCGCGGACTCGCTGGCCCCGGCACAGCGGGGCAGCGAAGCGTTCTCACGCCTCGGCGCCACGCTCGCCATTGCCGGCGGCCGCGCCCGCACCGACGATCTCCGGTTCGAGTCCGACGACGTGCTGCTCGACGCGGCTGGCGGATTCGCACTCGATGGCAGCAGCATCGACCTCGCGGGCCGGCTGCAGCTGTCCGACGAGCTGTCGCAGCAGGCCGGACGCGATCTCGTCCGCTACACGCAGGAAGACGGCCGCGTCACCATCCCCGTGCGGGTCAGCGGACCGCTGGGCGACTTCGACGTCACGATCGAAGCCGCCGAGCTGCTCAAGCGCGCCATCACCAATAAGGCGATGGAGGAGGCCGGCGAAGCCATCCGCCGCGGTCTGAGCGATTTGTTCGGTCGCTGATTCCGGGCTTCCACCTCGCGACGCGGGTCGAACGACGGTAACGGCCGCCGCTCTCCCATCCTGCCGTCGGGTGATGGCCCTACTCGTGCGGCTCGATCGTGCGCCCGTGCCACAGCACCTCGGTTTCCCAGATACTGCGCGCGATGCCGTCGAGATCGGGGAACGTCACCCGCTGGTTGACGCCGATGTCGCTCAGCTGCCGCAGCAGGACAGGTTTGGCACGCGCCTCGATCGGCCAGTGAAACAGCACGTCGACATCGAGCCGTCCGTCCTCGAACGGCACGCCGGCCAGCTGCTCGAGCGGCCGCCAGGGCGGCGAGTGCCAGGTGAAGCAGCCTTCCTGTGCGATCAGCCGCGGCGAGTTGAAGACCGGATGCACGATCTTCACTGCGCCGGCCGGGACCGAGTCGAACAGCTCGTGCTCGGTCTGCAGCTCGACCAGCGCAAACGCGTCGAGCACATCGCCGTCACCGCGCTGACGGAACGCGTACAGCTCGCCCGCGCGGTCGAAGTGGTCGGAGCACGCGAAATACAGGGCGAACAGCGCGTTGGCCGACCAGTCCAGCAGGCGCGTTGGCAGTCCGTAATGTCGCGCGAGGAACAGCGCGTAGCCGGCGCGGCGCACGCCGGGATCGTGGGGAAAGGCGCGACGACGGAAGCGGTGCAGCAGCGCGCGCTCCTCGACCGGCGAGAACTCCTTCTCGCGGCCGGCAAAACGCCACGGCCGCGCGATGGTGGGCACGATGGGCAGGGCCGCGAGCGGGTGACCGCGGAACCAGAACTTGTGCACGTCGCCGGCGGTGCGCAGTTCGGCCAGGTCGTGAAGGAGCGACTCGATCGTGGAGATCGGCGACTGGCGGCGCAGCTCGAATGTCAACGGCACGACCGGTCTCTCTGCCGCAGCGGATCACGAGGGCGCTGTCGCCCGCTGCGGTACGCGTCACCGCCCCTCGTCGAGCTCGAGCCAGGCGAGCGCCGATGCGCGGTCGGCGAACATCCCGAACCAGCGGCCGCGGTGCTCTTCGGCCACCATCTCGCCGAAACGGCTGCTCGTCGAGACCTGCGCCGGATCGAGCACGACCGCGAGGCGGATGCGGTAGTTGCGCAGCTTCTGCAGGACGGATCCCGCAACGCCGCTGCTGAGATCGAAGAATTCGACCGGCAGGTTCTCGGCGTGCAGCAGCACACGATCGGTGCTCGCGCCGAAGCAGGCCTCGATGATCTCGCTGCCCTCGGTGCGGATGTTCAGAATGCCGTTGGCCCCGGCGGGCCCCTCGATGATGGTGCCCGACCCCGACGGGATGGTCTGTAGTGAGACGGCGCTCATGGTCGTCGCTCCTCCGGTCGTCCCGGCGACGGTTCGAGTCGCGCCTGCCGGACTCCCATCGTGCCTTACATGCCGGAACGTGTAAAGCAGGGTTCACGGATTCTGACTCAGTCGGTCGCCCACTCGTAGTCGATCGACTCGATGTGCCCGCGCCAGTACGGCCGCAACCGGCCGGCCAGCTCCCAGGCCACTTCGCCGTCGAACGGCACGAGCATCCCGGCTCGGGGCTGGTAGTTCCAGAAGCGCCCCTGCCAGCGCGTCGGCACCATGACGTCACCAGCCATCCGGCTGCGTTCGGCCTCGACCCGCGCGATCAGCCCGTCATCGTCGAAGTGCACGGTCATCGCCACGGTGAGCCCGCCGTCCGTCAGCGTGACCCGCGCCTGCCGCTCGTCCATGCCGCTCCACGCCACGCTCCGGCCGGGCAGCAGTGCCGTGGGATACCAGGCAGCCTCCGCCAGGAAGCGCAGGAGCTCGCCGCGCGCCACCTCGCCGGTGCGGCGCACGTTCGCCATCGCGATCAGGCCGCCGAGCGACGCGTGGAGGACGCCTTGACCGGCGACGTACGCATCGTGCACGCGTACCCCGAACAACGGCGCCATCTGGATGGGCGCGTGCCAGTCGAAGCCCGGGCGGGCCGTCGTCACGTACTGGTCGGCCGAAAACGGCCGCCAGCGTTCCACGCCCTCCCCCATGTCGAACGTGCCCGTCTGCCGGAAACGGGCGGCCGCAATGGCCGGCTGACCGTCGCCGAGCACAGTCCTTAAGTAGCGCACGACTGGCGGCGGCAGCCCGTCGAGTTCCCGGAAGTCGACACGGGCGGGCACCGGCTCCCGTCGCGCTTCGTCGAGCCGGGCGCGCAGCGTGCGTGTCTCGGCGCGCCACCGGAACTGTCCGGCCGCCAGCGCCGCACCCGTCAGAATGAGCGCCCCTCCGATCACCAGCCCGACTGCCCGCTTCATCGCCATCCTCTCCGCTGTCTCCGTGTCCGCCGGGCCGTCACCTGGAATCAGCCCCAAGGCCCAGCGCGGCCCTCGCTGCCCGTTCGAAGTCGGCCCGCGTCTCGCCGAAGGCCCGCACGAAATTGCCCTCCGGGTCCTCACGCGTCGCGAACAGCGCGAAGTAGTCGACGAGAGCGGCCAGGCCGTGCCGATCGACGAGACGCTCGACGAGGAGAACCGCCTGCACGGGCGGAACGATGTCGGTACGCCCGGCGAGCGCGACCCACTGGCGGAAGGTCATCATGTCGTCGAGCCGCGGCGCGTCGCGACGACTGCTCGCCGCCAGCTCGTCGAGCAGATACCTGCGCGCCGCGCCGGGCGCCACGGCCCCGATACGACGCAGGACATCGAGCGCCACCCACTCCGCGAACCCCTCGCGCAGCCACTGCTCGGATGTACCGCGCCGTCCGCCGCCCAGGTCGTACTGCAGACAGTGGGCCAGCTCGTGCGCGAACGTCCCGATTCGGGCCGGCCAGCTCGACGACAGCTCCTGCCGGTTGACCAGCACCCGGCGATGCAGCGCAATCGCACGCATTCGTTCGGCCGCATCGCGAGCGAACGCCGGCTCGTAGCCGTCGGCAACGAGCTCGGCCTCGAGCGCCTCACGGTCGGGCAGCAGCACCACCGACGCGTCGATGGGCGGGAATCCGTAGTCGTGCGTGAAAATCCGCGCGATGGTCGCAAGCGCGACCTCGTCGGTGCGGATGGCGGCGATGTGCATGGCGGCGGTCGCCGCCGGAGGAGGAGGGAACGGAATCGTGACAGCTGCGGGGCGGGTCGACGCGCACGCCGCACCCGCCCCGACCATCGACATCAGCAGCAGGACGACGGCCGCCCGGCGACGATGCGCAAGGCGGCGCGCCTCTGCTCCGCGCTCACGATCCGGTGAGCACAACCTTCAGCTGCTCCACCATCCAGAGCAGGTCCGCTTCGTCGATGACGAGCGGCGGTGCGAGACGAACCACGTAGTCGTGCGTCTCCTTGCACAGCACGCCGCGCTCGAGCAGGCGCTCGCAGTACGGACGCGCCGGTTCGTGCAGCTCGACGCCGGCCAGCAGACCGACGCCGCGAATGTCGGCGACAACCGGGCTGTCGATCGCCCGCAGGGCGTCCATCAGCACGGGACCGAGCCGCGCGCTGCGCTCGATGAGCTGCTCGTCGCGCAGCACCTTCAACGCCGCGCGTGCCACGGCCGCGCCGAGCGGGTTGCCGCCGAACGTACTGCCGTGGCTGCCCGGCGTGAACAGTTCCATGACCTCGCGCCGGCCGACGCAGGCCGAGACCGGATAGAACCCTCCCGAAAGCGCCTTGCCCAGCACGTAGATGTCGGGCTGAACGCCTTCGTGCTCGCACGCGAACCAGGCGCCGGTCCGGCCGAGCCCGGTCTGGATTTCGTCAGCGACGAACAGCACGTTGTGCCGCCGGCACAGATCGGCCGCCGCCCGCAGGTACCCGGCCGGCGGGATCCGGATGCCGGCCTCGCACTGAATGGGCTCGACGAGAAACGCGCACGTCTCCGGCGTGATGGCCGCTTCGAGCGCGTCGATGTCGCCGTACGGCACGCGGACGAACCCTGGCGTGAACGGACCGAAGCCGCGCTTGTACTCCTCCTCCGACGAGAAGCCGACGATTGTCGTCGTCCGCCCGTGGAAGTTGCCGTCGCAGACGATGATGGTCGCGCGATCGGCGGCAATGCCCTTGCGCTCGTAGCCCCAGCGTCGGGCCGCCTTGATCGCGGTTTCAACCGCTTCGGCCCCCGAATTCATCGGCAGGACCGTGTCGAGGCGGCAGAGCGCCGCGAGCTCCTCGCAGAGCAGCGGCAGCTGATCGTTGCGGAAGGCACGCGACGTGAGCGTCACCCGGGAGGCCTGCTCGATGAAGACCTTGAGGATCTCCGGGTGCACGTGCCCCTGATTGAGCGCCGAGTAGGCGCTGAGGCAGTCGAGATAACGGCGTCCTTCGACGTCGGTCACCCAGGCGCCGCGCGCCTCGGCTACCACGATAGGCAGCGGATGATAGTTGTGGGCGCCAAAGCGGTCCTCGAGCGCAAGCAGCTCGGACGTCCGGGCCTGAGAAGAAGAAGTCGACATAAGAGAATTCCGGGTCCGTGTTCAGTTCGCTGACGCCGAGCGGCCGAGCTCGTCGACGATCCGCGTGGCTTCCTCGACGGCGCGGGCAAGGACCGATCGGATCTTGCCGTCCTCGAGCATCAGCAATCCGCCGATCGTACACCCGGCGGGCGTCGTCACGTCGTCGCGGAGCGCCGCCGGGTGGCGGCCGGTCACCTGCACCATCCGCGCGGCGCCGAGCATGGTCTGGGCCACCAGCTCAAGCGCGAGGTGCCGCGGCAGCCCCACCTTCACGCCGGCGTCGGCGAGGGCCTCGAGCACGAGATACATGTAGGCAGGTCCGCTGCCGCTCAGGGCCGTAATCGCGTTGCAGTACTGCTCGTCGACGACCTCGCAGCGGCCGACAGCGCAGAAGATGCGCCGTGCCGTCTCGACGTGTGCAGCCGACGCGTCGCGGCCGCGGCAGACGACCGTCATCCCCTCGCCGACGACGGCCGGCGTGTTCGGCATGGCGCGCACCCAGGGGTTCGGCAGCCGGAGCGCCGCCTCGAGCTGCGTGGTCGTCACACCAGCGAGGATCGAGATGAAGAGCGTGTCCGGCGACGGCCCGTGCTCGCGCATCGTCGCCATGGCCGGCCCGATCTGTGACGGCTTCACGCACACGAGCACGATGTCGGTGCGGGGCAGCGCAGCGCCGTAGTCCTCGAACACCGCAATGCCCAGATCGCGCGCCACCTGCTCGCGCCGCTCGGGGCTGTGCTCGGCTGCCCAGACCTGATCGGTCGTCAGCAGGCCTGCCGACAGCAGGCCCTTGATCAGCGTCTGTCCCATGACGCCGGCGCCGATCACGCCAAGCTGCCGTCCGGCCGGGATCAATGTCGCTCGGTTGCTCATCGCTCCTCATTTCCACCCGCACCGGCGGGCGATCTCAGAATCCCACCCGACGCATGACGCCGCGCGGCAGGCGCCGGATGACGTGCATGACGAACCGCCAGGGCCAGGGCGTGTAGACGACCGGCGTGCCGCGGTCGATGGCGCGCACGATGTCGCGGGCCACCTGCGCGGGCTCGCCGGCAAACGGCGGCGGACGGAGCCCGGCGGTCATGCTCGTCTTCACGAATCCCGGCTTGATGCAGACGACCTTCAGCCCGGCGGACCGATATCTATGATCCAGCCCCTCGAGGTAGGCCGACAACCCGGCCTTGCTGGCACCGTACAGCACCACGGGCTTGCGCCCGCGGTCGCCGGCCACCGAACTGACGACGCACAACGTGCCGCCGTGCGGCAGCAGGAAACGCCGGGCGTGCTCGCAGAAGACGACCGTGTGAGCGAAGTTGATCGTCAGCAGCGACCGACAGCGCTCGAGGTCGGCCTCGAGCGCCTCCTGCGTCGCGAAATCAGCGGCCGTCACGATCACGGCGTCGATCCGGCCGAGCGCCGCGGCAGCCGCCGCCAGGGCCGGTTCGAAGCCGGCCGGGTCGGCCAGATCGCAGGGGACGGTCGCGGCAACGACCGACCGTCCCGCGCGCACGTCGAGATCGGCCGCGCTGCGCCCCAGATCCTCCGGGTCGCGGCCGAGCAGCACGAGCCGATCGCCGCGCAGCGCCAGCCGCCTGGCGACGGCCCGCCCGATCCCTTTCGTCGCGCCGAGCAGGACGACGTTCACGGCCGGTCTCCGAACAGGCGGACCGACTGCGCGCTGCGGATCCGTCCTTCCGGATCCCAGCGGCGCCTGATCGCCTCGAACTCGGCGAGCCGCGGCTCCATCGCACGGAAGTGCTCCGCGCGCGAGAGCGCGTCCTTCGCCAGGTAGATGCGGCCGCCGGCCGCGGCCACGAACTCGTTCAGCGAATCGACGACCTGCTGCGTGTTGTCGCGCATCGGCAAATCGAGCGCCACGAGGACGCCCGGCATCGGGAACGACAGAATGCCTTCACCCTGGGGCCCGCAGTCCTTGATGACGCACAGGAACGACGCGGCGCCGAACCGTGCCATCCGTTCGAGCAGCTCATGCATCAGCGCCGCCCCGCCCGATTCCGGCAGCACGCACTGGTATTGCGTGAACCCACGACGGCCGTACAGCCGGTTCCAGTGCCGGATGGCGTCGAGCGGATAGAAGAACGCCTCCGGGTGAAAAATCCGCGGCCGCGGCCGGGCCGGGTGCAGCCGGTAGTAGCACGCATTGAAGACGCGCGCCACGGTCTGGCCCATCACCCACGACGGACACGTGACCGGTACCGTCGGGCGCGGCAGCCGCCGCGGCGGCCGACGCGGCGCTTCGTCGGGCGTGGCCCAGCGGCCGGCGAACATCACGCCGCGGCCGAGTGCGCGCCCCTGCGCAAGGCAGTCGATCCACCCCATCGTGAACGGCCACTCGTCGCGCGCCGCGTGCAGGACGCGGATGAATTCGTCGATACCCGACACCCGGTGCGTCTGTCCGTAAATCCACGGCGACGGGATCCGGACGAGCCGCAGGGTCACCTCGAGAATGTGGCCCGTCAGCCCCATGCCGCCGATCGTGGCGCGGAACAGATCGGGCTCCTGCTGGCGCGAGCAGGTCACGATATCGCCGCTTGCCACGCGGATGCGAAGCGACTGGACGTGCCGGCCGATCGACCCTTCGCGATGGTGGTTCTTGCCATGCACGTCGGCCGCCACCATCCCGCCGAGCGTCACGAACTGCGTCCCGGGCGAAACCGGCGTGAACCAGCCGCGCGGCAGGAACGTGTCCCAGAGGTCGTACAGCGAATAGCCCGCCTCGGCCGTCAGATCGCCGGTCTCGTCGTCGAAGGCGAGCAGGCGATCGGCACGCGGCGAGGCGGCGACGACCGGTTCGCCCGGCGGCGGCAGCGACGAGTCGCCGTAGGAACGCCCCAGCCCGCGGGTGAGCGGGACATGCCGCGTGACCCGCTCGAGGTCCTCCGATTCGTGTTCGACTGCGAGCGTCGAGATGCCGCCCCACCCGGCCACGACGCCCGGCGATGCCTGCCGTTCGGATACCGTCACGCTGGTTGCCGCGCCAGCAGCGCCTCCACGTAACGCGCGACGCCGAGCTCGAGCGGTGTCGACGTCCGGGCGTAGCCCGCTTCGCGCAGTCGCGTCATGTTCGCCTCGGTGAAGTACTGATAGTGCGCGCGGATGTCGGGCGGCGTGTCGATGAACTCGATTCGCTCGGGCGCCCCGAGCGCCGCAAACGTCGCCCGCGCGAGATCGAGGAACGTCCGTGCCCGCCCGCTGCCGAGATTGTAGATGCCGCGCGCGAGCGGGCGCTCGATCAGCGCCACGAGCGTGTCGACCACGTCGTCGACGAAGACGAAGTCGCGCGCCTGGTGGCCGTCGGCAATGCCGGGCCGATGGCTGCGGAAGAGGCGGAGCCGGCCCGTTGCGCGGATCTGATCGAAGGCCTGAAGCACCACACTCGCCATCGGCCCCTTGTGCCGCTCGCCGTAGCCGTAGACGTTGAAGAACTTCAGGCCGCACCAGGCCGGCGGCGCGTGCCCCTGTCGCTCCTGCTCGAGCGCCCACACGTCGAACTGCTGCTTCGACTCGCCGTACGCATTGAGCGGGACGAGCTTCGGAATCAGCGCCTCGTCGTCGTCGTAGCCGAAGCGGCCGTCGCCGTAGGTTGCGGCGCTGCTGGCGTAAATGAGCGGCACGGCGCGGGCCGCGGTCCAGGTCCAGAGCGCCTGCGAAGCCTGAAGATTGCGACGGTTGAGGTAGTCGCGATCGGTCTCGCGCGTGTCGGTGCAGGCCCCGAGGTGAACGACCGCGCGCAGCGGCGGCGCCGTCTCGAGCCAGTCCGCCAGCGCATTCACATCGACGATGGAGCGACGGTCGATCGGCGCGTGCTCCGGGCGAGTGTCGAAGTGCCCGGCCGTATCGACCGCAACGAACGGCAGCCCGCGTGCGGCGAGGGCTTCGACGAGCCGCGAGCCGATGAATCCGGCGGCGCCGGTCACGAGAACCGGCCCCGCCGCGTCGACGGGGATGTTGCTCGAATCAGTCATCGAACCTTTCAAAGGTATCAGCGAGAGGCGCCGTCCTCATCCCCGGACGCGATCAGTGTCATGCTGCGGCCCGCCGTCAGGCTGCGACGTCCAGCCGGCACACAGCTGCAGGCGCCACCCGCTGCCGGACCATGCGCGGCCACACCTGTCGACGCCTTCCGCCGCCAGCCTCACCGTGCTCCAGCTTTCGCCGCGGCAGGTGGCAACGGGGCCGCAACATGCGCCACCGGCGCAGCCAGGTCGCCGTCGGCCGCGTCCTCGCGTGCCGGCTGGTGTGGGGCGCCCAGCGTCGCCGCCAGCGGGTGAAGCAGGAACGCGCGTCTCATCATGGCGTGATTCCCTTCGGATGGCGTTCATGAGCCTGGCGGCAGGCCGCCCGTCAGGACCCGGCCGGCAGGCGTGCGGGCGGCGGAATGATACCACCCGCCCAGGCTGGTCGCGGGAGCCGAAGGCCCAGTGGTCGGACCAAAATCGGGGCTGCTCGGCCCGTCCGAATACGTCCCGCGCGACTCGTGCGGTAGCGGTTTCTTCGGCCGAAAAACGCTGATTCCTTCGGAAAACCGGCCGTTCGACCTCACCGCTCCGCCGGCAGCGTCCCGGCTCTGCGACGTCGGCACCCGACCTGTCGCTTGCGGTCTTTCAGTGCCATACAGCAAGATCCGCGCTGCAATCCACAACGTCGAGTTTTCTGAGCGCAGAGACACTCCAGTGGCACTGACTTCCCGGACTCCATCACCGCATCGCTCCCGGCTCCTGGCCACCTCGGCCGAGCTGTTCTGGACGCACGGCTACCGCGCCACCACGACGCGGCGCATCGCGGCAACCCTCGGGCTCCAGCAGGCGACGCTCTACCATCACGTCGCCAGCAAGGAAGACCTCCTCTACGAGATCTGCGCCTCCTCGCTCTCGCAGCTCCTGCGCGCGAGTGAAACGGCGCTGGCCGGCGCTACCGCGCCGCTCGAGCGCTTCGACGCGCTGGTGCGCACCACCATTCACGAGCTGCTCGCCAATCAGCGCGAGCACGCCACGATGATCTTCGAGCTGCGGGGCCTGTCGCCCGAGCGGCGCACCGACGTCCTTCAGACGCTCGACCAGTACCGTGGCGTCCTCCTGAAGGTCATCGAAGACGGCCAGCGCGCCGGCGTACTCCGGTCGGACATCGAGGCCCGCTATCTCGAGCTGGCCATGTTCAACCTGCTCACCTGGATCCTCGTCTGGCACCGGCCGGGCGAGGCGCTCAGCGCCGAGGAGCTGAGCGACCTGGTGATCGAGGTGTTCCTGCATGGCGCGGCCGCCGACCGGGGCGTCGTGCCGCCGGTCCAGCCATGGCAGCCGGCGTCGCCCGAGCCGGAGCCGCCGCACAACGAAGCCGTCCGCACGGCGCAGCGCATCTTCGCCGTGTCGGCCCGCCTGTTCCGCTCGCAGGGCTACGATGCGACGACCGCGCGCGAAATCGCGGCCGTGCTCGGCATTCAGAAGGCGTCGCTGTACCACCACACCCGGGGCAAGGCGCACCTGCTCCACCAGGTATGCACGTCGGCGCTCAAGCAGATCCGCACCGACGTCCAGGCTGCCACCGAGGGCGTGGCCGATCCGCTCGACCGGGCCCGGCGGCTCGTCATCGCGCACGTCACGAGCCTGCTGCGCTACCAGGATCAGCACGCCGCGGCGCTGCTCGAATCGCGGGCGCTCTCGGGCGAGCATCAGAGCGACGTCCGCCTGCTCAAGGACGCGCACGAGTCGCTCGTTCGCGGCATCCTCGAAGGCGCTCAGCAGGGCGGTGCGCTGCGCACCGATATTCCCGCCAAGTACCTGGGTCTGCTGCTGTTCAGCCTGACGAACCGCTCGATGCTCTGGTACCGGCCCGACGGCGCGCTCCGTCCGGAGCAGCTCGGCGAGCTGTTCGCCGTGCTCTTCCTCGCCGGCGCAGCCGCACCCGGGGCGAAGAGCTGCCTGCTTCACCTCGACGCGATCTGAATCTGACCGGCCGAGCCGCCGGAGGACCGGACTCCCCTCTCCCCGGGTCCGCCGGCCGGCTCGACCGCAGACTTCGGCATCCTCCCCGGAACGGTGCGGCGTATACTTGCCGCACCCTGTTCCGAGGAGGATTGCAATGTCCGTTCGCGCCAGCATCGTCAGCGCGGCGCTCGTCCTGGCGGCCGCCGCAGGATTCGCCCTTCCGTTCGCGACCGTCACCGCGCAGCAGCCTGCGCCGGCCGGCCCCGTCTTCGAGATCCGCACCTACACGGCCTCGGCCGGCAAGCTCGACGCGCTCAAGGCCCGCTTCCGTGATCACACGCTCAGGTTTTTCGAGAAATACAACATGAAGAGCGTGGCGTACTGGGAAGCGGTCGACGGTCCCGGGGCGAACACGACGATCACCTACATCCTGATGCACGACAGCATCGAAGCCGCCCGGAAGAACTGGGCCGCGTTCAATGCCGATCCCGAGTGGGTCGAGATTCGCAACAAGTCGAACGCCGACGGCAACATCGTCGCCAAGGTCGAAAGCTACTTCGCCCGCCCGCTCGACTTCTCGCCAATCAAGTAGAGTTACTGTCTGCAGCAGTGCCGCGCCGCCAGGAGGCGGCGCGGTGATCCTTCACTTCATTACGTTCAGGAACCCATGTCACATACGCACGTACTCGAGAGTTTCCGCCTCGATGGCCGCATTGCGCTCGTCACCGGCGGGGCGCGTGGTCTCGGGCGCACGATGGCGCTCGCCCTTGCCGAAGCCGGCGCCGACGTCGCCCTGGCCGGGCGCACGCTGAGCAGTCTGGAAGAGACGGCCAGGGAAATTGCCGACGCCACCGGACGCCGCGTGAAGGCGTTCAGCGCCGACGTGACGAAGGCCGACGACGTGGAGCGGCTGGCGAAGGAGGTGCCCGAGGCGCTCGGCCCGATCGACATCCTCGTCAACAACGCGGGCAACAACATCCGCGGCTCGGTCGAGGAACTGACCGAGGCCGACTGGGACTCGGTCATCGATACGAACCTCAAGGGGCCGTTCCTCTGCTCGCGGGCCATTGGCCCGGGCATGGCCAAGCGCGGCTGGGGCCGCATCATCAATCTCGGGTCGATCCTCTCCTACATCGCGCTGCCGGGCCGCGCGCCGTACGCGTCGGCCAAGGCGGGCGTCACGGCGCTCACGCGCGTGCTGGCGCTCGAGTGGGCGGGCACGGGCGTCACCGTCAATGCGATCTGCCCGGGACCGTTCGGGACGGAGCTGAACCGGCCGCTGCTCAACGATCCGGTCAAGTACCAGGAGTTCGTCCGCAACATCCCGATGGGCCGGTGGGGCGAGCTCGACGAACTGGCCGGTCTGGTCGTCTACCTCGCGTCGCCCGCGTCGTCGTTCATGACCGGCGCGTCGCTGATGATCGACGGCGGCTGGACGGCCCGGTAGCCGCTCGGACACGGCAGTCCGCTGAAACGCGAAACGGGCCGAAGAAGCGAGGCTTCTTCGGCCCTTTCTGTATCTGTCTGCAGTTGGCGAGGCGGCGCGTCCGCCGGCGCCGGCCCGCCGGCAGACGCCTCGGAGAGGCGTCAGTTCAGCGGCAGGATTGTCGACAGCACGATTGTCACAATCAGGCCGATCACGCCGAGCGACGCGGTCAGCAGCGTCCACGTGCGCAGCGTCTCCTCCGTCGTGAGGACGCTCATCTTCGCGTAGACCCAGAAGCCGCTGTTGTTCATCCAGTCGCCGATGAGCGAGCCGGACCCGATCGCGCAGGCCAGGTACACCGGGTGGAAGTCGAGCGTCCCGGCCCCGAAACCCATGGCCGCGAACATCGACGACGCGGTGATCATCGCGACGGTGCCCGATCCCTGCGCGAACTTGATCAGCGAGGCCACGGCCGCGCCCGACAGCAGCACGCCGATGCCGGCGCCGCTCGCCGAGCCGCCCATCATCGCCTGAATCGGCTCCTGGATGCCTGCCTCGCGGAGCATCGCACCGAAGGCACCGCCCGCGGCGGTGATCAGGATCACGACGCCTCCGCCCATGAGCGCCTGCTCGGTGTCGACCGCCAGCTCGGCCAGCGAACGTCCGCAGTAGCGCGCCACCATGTAGAGCGCGATGGCGGCCGAAAACAGCAGCGCCATGCTCGGGTTGCCGAGCACCGACGTGATGCCGACCGCCAGGCGCCAGCCTTCGGTCTGGCTGTCGGCCGGGCCGGCCAGCGCGGTGGCGAACGTATTCGCCGAGATCAGGATGACCGGCAGGACGACGGGAGCCAGCGAAAGCATCAGCGGCGGCAGCGGCCGGTCCGTCTGCGGCGCGGCCAGGTCCTCGCCCGGGTACGGACGCATCTCGATCGGATTCCGCCGGTCGAGGAAACGCGCCACCGCCAGGCCGCCGAACGCCATCGGAATGCCGACCATCGCCCCCACGAGGATCATGATGCCGAGGTCGATGTCGAGCGCCGTCGCCATGGCCAGCGGTCCCGGCGTCGGCGGCACCATCGTGTGGGTCACGGCACCGCCGGCGACGATGGCCAGCGTCATCAGGATGTAGTTCTTCCGCTGCTTGGCAAAGAGGCTGCGGGCAAGCGGTATGAGCAGGTAGAAAACCGTGTCGAAGAACACCGGCACCGACAGCACGTATCCGCTGCCCAGCAGGGCCAGCGGGGTGCGCTTTTCGCCGAGCGCCCCCGTCATCGCGTTGACGATCCGCTGCGCGCCGCCGCTGTCCATCAGCGCCTTGCCGATGACGGCGGCCAGGGCAATGACGATGCCGATCGCCCCGGCCACGCTGCCGAAGGCATTGATGACGCGCGTAATCTTGCCCGACAGCTCCCCAGGGGCCATCAGGCTGACCACGAAGGCGGCAACAATCAGCGCGATGAAGGCATTGACGCGAAGCGCCAGGATGAGCCCCATGACGATCGCGATGCCGACGACGAGTACCAGAAGCGGATAGAGCTCCATCGTCTCCGTACAGTCCTTCCAGGTTTCGACGGGCGGTCGCCGACCGTCCGCGGCCAGCCCGGCCTCCGGTGTGGGAAGCGCATCCTGTCTGCTGGGCGTGACGAACGAACGGGAATGCCCGGGTGCCGCCGCATCCTACACCGGTCGCGCAGTCGATGTCACGGAGCGCGGCAGATACCGCTGCTGAGCACGAGCAGGCGAGAATTGCGCGCAATCGCGTGGCGGCAGGGGCCACGGTTGCGGTTAGACTAGATGGCTGTCCGCCCTGCTCCCGCGCTGACCGTTCGCTTTCCGCACGACTGTCTCCGCTCGTGCAACGACGGCCTCCGCGGCCGGAGTCCACGGGCAGGGAACACCACGCCATGAGCAACAGGAACAAGAGCAACCACGACCCGAAACCCTATCGGTCGGCCGCATGGTTCGGGAAGGACGACAAGGACGGCTTCATCCATCGGAGCTGGATGCGCAATCAGGGGCTGCCCGAGGACGTCTTCGATGGACGGCCCGTCATCGGCATCTGCAACACCTGGTCGGAGCTGACGCCCTGTAACGCCCACTTCCGCACCATTGCCGAGTACGTCAAGCGCGGCGTCTGGGAGGCCGGCGGCCTGCCTGTCGAGTTCCCCGTCACGTCGACCGGCGAGTCGAACATGCGCCCGACGGCCATGCTCTTCCGCAACCTCGTGTCGATGGACGTCGAGGAGTCGATCCGCGCCAACCCGATCGACGGCGTCGTGCTGCTCTGCGGGTGCGACAAGACGACGCCGGCGCTCATCATGGGCGCCGCCAGCTGCGACCTGCCCGCGCTTGTCGTCTCGGGTGGCCCGATGCTCAACGGCAAGTACCGCGGCCGGGACATCGGCTCGGGCACCGACGTCTGGCGCTTCAGCGAAGACGTCAAGGCCGGGCGGATGACGCTGCAGGAGTTCCGCGACGCCGAGGCCTGCATGTCGCGCTCGGCGGGCCACTGCATGGTGATGGGCACGGCCTCGACGATGGCGTCGATGGTCGAGGCCCTGGGACTGGGCCTGCCGCAGAACGCCGCCATTCCTGCGGTCGACTCGCGGCGCTATGCCCTCGCCCACCAGGCGGGACGCCGCATCGTCGAGCTCGTCCGCGAGGACGTGAAGATTTCGCAGATTCTCACGCGGGCCGCCTTCGAGAACGCCATTCGCGTCAACGGCGCGATTGGCGGCTCGACGAACGCCGTCATTCACCTGCTGGCCATGGCCGGGCGTGTCGGCGTCGACCTGTCGCTGGACGACTGGGACCGGCTGGGCCGTGGCGTCCCGACGCTCGTCGACCTGATGCCGTCGGGCCGCTACCTCATGGAGGACCTCTACTACGCGGGCGGCCTGCCGGCCGTCATGCGGGTGCTCGGTGAGAACGGCCTGCTCAACAAAGACGCGCTCACCGTCAACGGCCGGACGATGTGGGAGAACGTGAAGGACGCCCCGAACTGGAACAGCGAGGTGATCCGGTCGTTCGACAACCCGATCGTGCCCGAGGGCGGCATTGCCGTGCTGCGCGGCAACCTCGCACCGGACGGCGCCGTCCTGAAGCCGTCGGCGGCCTCGCCGCACCTGCTCAGGCACCGCGGCCGGGCCGTCGTCTTCGAGTCGATCGAGCATTACAAGGAACGCATCGTCGACCCCGATCTGGATGTCGACGCCGACTGTGTGCTGGTGCTGAAGAACTGCGGCCCGAAGGGCTATCCCGGCATGGCCGAGGTCGGCAACATGGGGCTGCCGCCGAAGCTGCTCAAGGCGGGCGTCACCGACATGGTGCGCATTTCCGATGCGCGCATGAGCGGTACGGCGTACGGGACGGTCGTCCTGCACGTGGCACCCGAGGCGGCCGTGTGCGGTCCGCTCGCGCTCGTGCGCGACGGCGACATGATTGAGCTCGACGTGCCGGGCCGCCGGCTGCACCTCGACGTGCCCGAGGACGAGCTCGCGCGGCGGCGGGCCCAGTGGAAACCGCCGGTCGTCCCCGGGGCCGACGGCGGGTACGTGAAGCTGTACGTCGAGCACGTGCAGCAGGCCGACCGCGGCGCCGACTTCGACTTCCTCGTCGGCCGGCGCGGCACGACCGTCACGCGGGAATCGCACTGAGGATCGCCGGGACACCCCGACGCAGTCCCAAGGATGGAGAAGGAGCAGATATCGTGCACAAGTTCGATCTGAGCGGCCGAACGGCCATTGTCACCGGCGCGGCGCAGGGATTCGGGCGCGCCATCACGGAGCGCTTTCTGCAGTCGGGCGCCGAAGTCGCGATGTGGGACGTCGACCCGGCGGAGCTCGACAAGGCCGCCCGCGAGGTGTCCAGCCTCGGCCGGGTGCACCCGGTCCAGGTGGATGTGTCGAACCTCGAGGCCGTCAACGCCGCCACGGCCGACACGCTCAAGGCACTCGGCAAGATCGACATCCTCGTCGGCAACGCCGGCATTGCCGGACCGAACCACACGGTGTGGGACTACCCGGTCGACGAGTGGCGCCGGGTGATCGAGATCAACCTGTTCGGCATCTACTACACGAACCGCGCGGTCGTCCCGCACATGATCGAGCGCAACTACGGACGCATCGTCAACATCGCGTCGGTGGCCGGCAAGGAAGGCAACCCGAACGCCTCGGCGTACAGCTCGTCGAAGGCGGCCGTCATCGCCTTCACCAAGTCGCTCGCCAAGGAGCTCGCCGACCGCGACATCGCGGTCAACGTCGTCACGCCTGCCGCGGCGAAGACGCGCATCTTCGACCAGATGACGCCCGAGTTCCACAAGTTCATGCTGTCGAAGATCCCGCGCGGCCGCTTCCTCCGGATCGAGGAGCTCGCGTCGATGGTGACCTGGCTCGCCTCGGAGGAGAACTCGTTCGCCACCGGCTCGGTCTTCGACATCAGCGGCGGACGCTCCACCTACTGACACGTGTCGTCGCGGGAAGGCCGGACATCCGGCTTCCCTTTCGGGGGGTTTCATGAGACTGCTGCGCTACGGCCCGGCCGGACAGGAAAAGCCGGGCCTCCTCGACAACACCGGAACGCTGCGTGATCTGAGCGGCGTCGTGCCCGACATCGCGGGCGACGTGCTGCTGCCGGAGTCGCTCGAGCGCCTGCGTCAGATCGATCCGGCGACGCTGCCGAAGGTTACCGATGCGCCGCGCATCGGCCCGTGCGTCGGCCGGGTCGGCAAGTTCATCTGCATCGGTCTGAACTACTCGGACCACGCGGCCGAGTCGGGCATGGCCGTGCCGACCGAGCCGATCGTCTTCATGAAGGCGACGTCGGCCATCTCGGGGCCCAACGACGACATCGTCATCCCGCGCGGCTCCGAGAAGACCGACTGGGAGGTCGAGCTCGGCGTCGTCATCGGCCGGACGGCCCGCTACGTGTCGGAGGCCGAGGCGCTCGATCACGTCGCCGGCTACTGCGTCGTGCACGACGTGTCGGAGCGCGCCTTCCAGCTGGAAATGGGCGGCCAGTGGGTCAAGGGTAAGAGCGCCGATACGTTCGGCCCGATCGGTCCGTGGCTCGTCACGGCCGACGAAGTGCCGCACTGGAACCAGCTCGACCTCTGGCTCGAGGTCGACGGCAAGCGCTACCAGAACGGCTCGACGAGCACGATGATCTTCGGCGTGCCGTACCTCGTGAGCTACCTGAGCCAGTTCATGAGCCTGCAGCCGGGCGACATCATTGCCACCGGCACGCCGCCCGGCGTCGGCATGGGCCAGAAGCCGCCTACGTACCTCAAGCCGGGCAGCGTCGTCCGGCTCGGCGTGGAAGGCCTCGGCGAACAGCAGCAGCGCACCGTCGCCTGGTCGAAGTAAGACGCGGCGGGGACGTCTCCTCACGGGCGACGTCTCCGCCCCGAGTGTTGCCGTGGCCTTCACCGAAACGTTCCTGCAGTCGCTCACATCGGTCGTACCGGCCGATCGGATCCTGACGCGCGCCGAAGACCTCGTCCCCTACGGGTTCGACGGGACGGCCGCGATCAAGCAGCGGCCGGCGGCCGTTGTCTTTCCTCTGACGACCGACGAAGTCGCGGCATGCGTGCGCCTTGCGCACGAGGCAAAGGTGCCGATCGTCACCCGCGGCTCGGGCACGGGTCTGAGCGGCGGCAGCGTGCCCGTCCCCGATGCACTCGTGCTCTGCCTCGCGCGGATGGATCGCATCCTCGAAGTAGACGCCGAGAACCTGACGCTGCGCGCCCAGGCCGGCGCCGTCACGCTGAAAATCGACGAAGCGGCCGCGGCACACGGCCTGCTCTACCCACCCGACCCGGGATCGATGCGGATCAGCACGATCGGCGGCAACGTCGCCGAGAACTCGGGCGGCCTGCGCGGCCTGAAATACGGCGTCACGCGCGACTACGTGATGGCGCTCGAAGTCGTCCTGGCCGACGGCCGCGTGGCGCGCTTCGGCAGCGCCTGCGTCAAGGATGTCGCCGGCTACTCGATGAAGGATCTGTTCATCGGGTCGGAAGGCACGCTCGGCATCATCACGGAAGTCCTGCTGAAGCTGGTACCGCGCCCGGCCGCCCGCCGGACGATGCTGGCGCTCTTCGATTCGATGGAGGCGGCAGCCGACACGATCTCCGCGATCATCGCGGCCAAGATCATCCCCTGCACGCTCGAGTTCCTCGATCGGACGACGACGGCCTGCGTCGAGGACTATGCAAAGGTCGGACTGCCGACCGACTGCGAAGCGGTCGTGCTCATGGAAACGGACGGACACCCGGCCGCGGTCGCCGACGAGGCCGAGCGCATGGCGGCTATCGCGCTCGAGCACGGCGCACGCGAGGTCCGCACCGCGCGCGATGACGCCGAGGCCACGAGCCTGGCTGCCGCGCGCCGCAACGCCTTCTCGGCGCTGGCGCGCCGCCGTCCGACGACCATCCTGGAAGACGTCACGGTGCCGCGCAACCGGCTGGCCGAGATGGTGACGTTCATCGCCGCCACGGCCGCACACTACAACCTCCAGGTCGGCACGTTCGGCCACATGGGCGACGGCAATCTGCACCCGACGTTCCTTACCGACGAGCGCGACGAGGCGGAGATGGCGCGCGTCCACCAGGCACTCGATGCCATCGTCACGAAGACGCTCGAGCTCGGCGGCACGATCACGGGTGAGCACGGCGTCGGCCTCGCGAAGAAGCCGTGGCTGCGCCAGCAGATGGGCGACCACAGCTACGAGCTGATGAAGCAGGTGAAGGCGGCGCTCGACCCGGAAGGCCTGCTCAATCCCGGTAAGATCTTCGATTGAGCGGCTCCAATGGCTCCCCCGACACTCAGAACGATTGACTACGCCATCCTGCAGCAGTGCATGCACTGCGGGATGTGCCTGCCTACCTGCCCGACGTACGACACCACGAAGCACGAGCGCAACAGCCCGCGCGGGCGGATCGCGCTCATGCGGGCGATTGCCGACGGCGACCTCGAGATCACGAAGACCTTCGCCGACGAGATGAGCTACTGCCTCGGCTGTCTGGCGTGCCAGACCGCCTGCCCGGCCGGTGTGCAGTACGCGACGCTCTTCGAGACGGCGCGCGCCGACATCGAGCGGTCCGGCGTCAACCAGAACCTGAAGCGCGACTTCTGGCGCTCGCTCACCCTGAAGCTGCTCTTTCAGCGCCCGGCACTGCTGCGCGCGGCCGGCGCCGCGCTGCGGCTGTATCAGCGGAGCGGTCTCGAAGGGTTCGTCCGGCGCACCGGACTGACGCGGCTGCTCCCGGCCGACCTTCGCAGGCTCGAGCCGCAGGCGCCGACGATCTCGCCGCGCTTCTCGAACCGGCTGATCGCCCCGGTGGAAACGCCGAAGGGTGAAGCGCGCTTCCGCGTGGCGCTGCTCACCGGGTGCGTCCAGGACCTCGCCTTTGCCGAGGTGAACCGCGACACGGCCGACGTCCTGCTCGCCAACGGCTGCATCGTCGAAACCCCACCCGTGCAGCCGTGCTGCGGCTCGCTGCACGCGCACAACGGCGAGACCGGCCTGGCGCAGAAGCTCGCCCGACAGATGATCGACCTGTTTCCGCCGACGAAGTACGACGCGATCATCTCGAACGCCGGCGGCTGCGGTTCACACCTGCGGCACTACGGCCCGCTGCTGGCCGACGACCCCAACTACCACGAGCGCGCGCGGGCATGGGACGCCAAGCTGAAGGACGTGCACGAATGGCTCGCGCAGATTGGTGTGCGTGCGCCGGAAGCCGCGCCGTTCGATCAACCGACGACCATCACCTACCATGAGTCGTGTCACCTTGTGCACGGCCAGAAGGTGACGCGCCAGCCGCGCGAGCTGCTGCGGCTGCTGCCCGGGGTGACGATCACCGAGCTGCCCGAAGCCACCTGGTGCTGTGGAAGCGCCGGCGTCTACACGATCACACAGCCGGAACAGGCCACCCTGCTCCAGGAGCGGAAGACGCGGAACATCCTGACAACGGGCGCGACCGTCGTGGCCACGGCCAACCCCGGCTGCCACCTGCAGGTTGCGCGCGGCCTGACGGCCGCCGGCGCCGACATCGAAGTGATGCACCCGATGTCGCTGCTGGCGCGCGCGTACCGCCGCGAGCAGCGCCCCTAAACGGCCGGTCCGTCGCCGGGCAGATCGACCGTCGCCCTCAGGCCGCCGCCCGGCCTGGCCTCGAGGACCAGGCGTCCGTCGTGTACCTCGACGACACGCCTGACGATCGCCAGGCCGAGGCCGACGCCGGCGTGATCGGTACGGATGCGCCCGGCGCCCCGCTGGAAGGGCTCGGTCAGCGTCGCGACCACGGCTGCAGCGAGCGGCTCACCGGTGTTCTCGACCGTCAGCGTGGCCCTGCCGTCCCGAACGCCGGTCACTACCCATACCGTGCCGCCGTCCGCCAGGTTGTGCACGATCGCGTTGTGCACGAGATTCATGACCATCTGCTGCAGAAGCGCAGCCGAGCCGATCGACGGGGCTGCGCCGCCGGATGTTTCGATGGAGACGCGGCGTCGCTCGCCAAGCGGCAGCAGCGTCTCGGTCACCTCTTCGGCGATCAGCGACAGATCCACTGGCACTCGCTCGAAGGCCCGCGCCTCGGCGCGACTCAGCAGCAACAGCGCCTCGGTGAGCTCGATGGCTCGCGCGTTGATCCGTTGAAGGCGCTCGATCAGCTGGTCGACGTCGCGGTCGGGATCCTCACGCGCCACCTCGAGCAGCGTCCGCGTAATGGTGAGCGGGGTGCGCAGCTCGTGTGACGCGTTGGCGGCAAACCGCCGCTGCTCGGCCACATGAGCCTCGAGCCTGGCGAGCATCGCGTCGAAGTCGTCGGCAAGCTGGCGGAGCTCGTCGTGCCGGCCAGGCAGCCGGATGCGGTGCGACAGCGAACCGGTCGCCGCGAGGCGGGTGGCCGCCGTGATGCGGGTGAGCGGCGCCAGCATGCGGCCCGCCAGGACCCATCCGCCGACCAGACCGAACACCAGCAGGAACCCGAGCATCACCGCCGCCGGCGGTGCGTAGGCCCGCAGCAGGAATCCCCGGTTGCCGGGCACGATCCGCCCGATGGCCGTGACGACCTCGTCGGGAACGTAACGGAGGACCGCGACGAAGGGATTGTGCGGCTGGCCGGCAAGCCAGGCCGCCACGAACATCAGCACGCCCGCGAGCATCAGGAAGCCGGCATAGCTCAGCGTCAGTTTGAGGCGGACGCTCGGCCCGCGCCGTCGCTCCACGATCTACTCCCGCGCCCCGCCCCCCGCAGCCGACACGTCGATGCGATATCCGACGCCTGGCACCGTCGCGATGATCCACGGCTCGCCCAGGCGCTTGCGCAGCGCCGACACCGTAATCCGGACCGCGTTCGTAAACGGATCGGCATTCTCGTCCCACGCCCGGGCGAGCAGTTCCTCGGCGCTCACCACCCCGCCTTCGGCCGCGACCAGGACTTCGAGCACGGCGAACTGCTTCCGTGTGAGCGGGATGTAGCGCCCGTCGCGGTAGACCTCGCGCCGGAACGGATCGACGCGCAGCCCGCCGATTTCGCGGACGGGCGGCCTGCGGTACTCGCGCCGCCGCTCGAGCGCCCGCAGCCTGAGGACCAGCTCCTGCAGTTCGAAAGGCTTGGTCAGGTAGTCGTCGGCGCCGATCGCAAAACCGGTCGCCTTGTCGTCGATCCGATCGGCGGCCGTCAGCATGAGGATCGGCGTACCGCTGCCCGAGGCAACGATTCGCCTCGCCACGTCGTCGCCCGACGGCCCGGGAATGTCCCGGTCGAGAACGACGACGTCGTAGCGATTCACGTCGAGCAGTTCGAGCGCCGCGTGTCCGTCGCCGGCGACGTCGGCCGCGATGGCGGCCAGCCGCAGGCCGGTCCGGATCGCCTCCGCCAGGTACGGCTCGTCCTCCACGATCAGCACACGCATGCCGCTTCGATGCTATCGCCCCGCGTGTATCGGGAACGTATCGAAAACGGTATACGCCCCGGCAACATTTCGCGTGGCCCAATGCCGGCATGCCTCGCGCAATCGCCGCCGCAGCCGAAGGCCTCGTCCGCAACCTCCGGTGGGCCTTCCGGTCGCTCCGCCGTGACCCGCTGCCGACACTGGCGGCAGCCGCGACCATCGCCCTCGGCGTCGGCCTCAATACGGCCGTCTTCTCGGTCGCCGACGCCGTGCTGTGGAAGCCCCTGCCCTACAAAGACCCCGACCGGCTCGTCGTGATCACGGGCCTCCAGCGCACCGGCACGGGGCCCGGAACGTTCTCGACCTGGGCTGCCGTGACCTGCGACGGACTCCGTCGTCGAACCACGACGCTCGAGATGCTGGCGGCGTACCGTCCGTTCGACGTCGAGCTGAGCGGACGAGGTGAACCAATCCACGTTCCTGCCCTCGAGGTGAGTCCGGACTTCTTCGCCACGCTCGGTGTCGCCCCGGCCCTGGGGCGGCCGTTCCTCGACGGTGCCGCCGCGGTCGACGACGAATACAGCGCGATCGTCAGCGATCGCTTCTGGCGCTCGCAACTCGGCGCCGATCCCGCCATCCTTGGTGACTCTGTGATTATCGACGGCCAAGCGCGGACCGTCGTGGGCATCCTGCCGCGCGATTTCCGGTTCAGGCCTGTCGTCTCGAACGGTCCGCTGCCGGCGAGCGACGTCTTCCTCCCGCTGCGCACGTCAGCCGATGCGCTGACGTGCGCGTCGTTCTTCCTTCTCGGACGCCTTCGAGCCGGCGCGACCGAACCGCAGGCCGAAGCGGAACTGACATCACTGCTCGCCGATCGGTCGCTCATTCCTACCGGGACGGTGACGGCCGCCGGCAGGCTCGATCCGCAGTCGCCGATCGTTGTGCGTACGCCCCGGCTCCAGCACTACGGTGTCGGCCCGGCCCGTGCGCACCTTCTGATGCTGCTCGGCGCCGTCTCGTTCGTCCTGCTGATTGCCTGCGTGAACGTCGCGGGCCTGCAGCTGGCGCGACTCGCTGCGCGACAGAACGAACTCGCGATCCGGATGGCGCTCGGCGCCGGACGGCGGCGCCTGCTGCGGCAGCTGCTGACCGAGGCCATCATGCTGGCGATCGCGGGCGCCGCTGCCGGACTCCTGCTCGCGCACGCGGCGCTGCGTCTCACCCTCCCGCTCGTGCCACCTGCCCTGCTCTCCGGCACCGAATCCGTCGCCATCGACGTCCGCGTGGCGGCGTACGGTCTTGCCCTTGCGCTCGTGACGGCCCTCCTCGTCGGTCTCCTTCCGGCGTGCAGCGCAGGCGGCATCACGCTCGACGAGCGCCTCGCGCTCAATGCCGGCGGGGCGCGCACAATCGGCAGCCGTCAGGGAGAGCGGCTGCGGACGTGGCTCGTCACCTCACAGATCGCGATGGCGACCGTCCTGCTCGCGGGCGCCGGTGTGCTGATCCACAGCTTCGTCCGCCTGGCCTCGACCGGCACGGGCTTCGTATCGCATGGCCCGGACGGAGTCGTACAGACGGTTCGTGTGGAACTGCCCGAACGGCTCTACCCCGCTCCCGAACACATCCGGACGTTCGTCCGCACGGTCGGCGAGCGCATCCGCCACCTGCCGGGCGTCGCCTCGGCCAGCGTCATCAACTCCGCTCCGTTCGGCCGCATGTTCATCCAGGGCGCGTTCGAAGTGGAAGGACGGCCGCCGTCGATGACCTCGCCCGGTCTGCCGAAGATCGAGCCGGGCTACTTCGAAACGATGGGAATCCCGCTGTTCGGCGGTCGCGATTTCACCGCCGACGACGCGGCCGGCGCACCGGCCGTCGCCATCGTCAGCGAACGCGTCGCCCGCGAATACTTCCCGGACGACCCGGCCGACATGCTGGGCCGTCGGGTCCGCGTCGGCGTCATGGCCCCGGAAGGCGAGTGGCGCACCGTCGTCGGCGTGGCGGCCGATATCCGCCAGATGGGGCTCGACCAGGACGTCAAGCCGATGATCTACACGCCCTTCGTTCAGGAGCGGGAGGATCCGTTCCTGCTGCGGTTCGTGTCGTTCGTCGTAAGGACCGTGGCCCCGACCTCGCTGCCGCACGCATCCGCGCCGAGATCCGGCGCGCCGCGCCCGATCTGCCAATCGCCGGCATCGCCGCGATGGACGAGGCGATCGCCGCTTCGATCGCCGTGCCGCGTTTCCGGACCGTCCTGCTCGGCCTGTTCGCCGTCGGCGCGATGTCGATTGCCACCTTCGGACTCTACGGGCTGATGGCACACGGCGTCGCACAACGACGCCGCGAGTTCGGCGTGCGTCTCGCGCTCGGTGCCACGACGGGCGACGTGCAACGTCTCGTGCTCGGCCGCGCAATCCGCATCGTCGCCGGTGGCGTCGTCGTCGGTCTTCTTGCCGCCGTCGGCCTCACGCAGGTCCTGCGGCGGTTCCTGTTCGGCGTCACGCCCGTCGATCCCCCGGTGCTGGCCGCCGTCGTCCTGCTCCTGTTGGGCGTGGGCCTGCTCGCTGCGTGGCTTCCCGCCAGGCGCGCGACACGCATCGCCCCGTGGACCGCCCTGCGCGGCGACTGATGAATGATGCCGCAGCTGGAACTACCGCGGCACCTTCACCACCCACGTGCCCGCGAACCGGTCGTGCCACGCCTGTCGATCGGGATCGAAAAGAATCCAGAGGCATCCGAGCCCGAGCGCCGCAACCGACAGGATGCTCACCAGGCCGCGGATCAGCGCATCCGGGAACGTGAGCGGCCGACCGTCGACCCGTACCACGCGCAGGTTGAGCAGCCCCCCGCCGACCGTCGTTCCGCGCAGGGCCCAGAAGACGATGTGATAACCGAGCAGGAGTGTAACGAAGCCGCGGAACGAACCGACGTCGAGCAGCTCGCGAATGATGAACACGAGCAGCACGTCGATGGCGAACGCGCCGAGGCGTTCGAGGAATGTTGCCTTCGGCAGCAGCGGCAGCGCGGTTGGATCGGACGGCCTCGTCGCCGCACGCACGGCTGCGGCGGACGGTCCGGGCGGTCCCGGCGCAACCGGCAGTGGGGGCGGCACGTCGGGCGGCGTTCCCACGGACGCCACGTCAGGCGGCACATCGTGCGGCGACTCTCCCGCCGGGCCCGGCTGTCCGGGGGCCTCGCCGTCGAAGGATGGCGGGTCGCTTTCGCTGATGAACGCCCGGGTCGCGGGATCGACCGGCGGACCGTAGAGCGCCGGAGCCGCTGGCGCCGCGGCCGGTGCCGTGCCGATTGGCCCATCGGGCCCGCGGTAGCCGCCGTCGACCGGCACACCTTCGGGCGGAGCCGGCGGCGGCGCGGGCCGCTCCGGCATCTCGCGCCGCAGTGCGAGCACGAACGCCAGCGTCGCCGCACCGAGGCCGAACGTCGTCCCCACCATCCAGGTGAGCAGGCCCACGATCGGCAGCGCGTAGGCGAACAGGATGATCGCCGATCCGATCAGGAACGACCGCGTAGCCTGCGCGCGTTTGTCGGAATCGGTCTCGGCTACGATGCCGCGCCCGATCCAGCGCGACAGTCCCACCTTGCCCACAATCGCCGCGACGACAATGCCGCCGACCAGGAACGGAATGACGGGAATCCCGATGACCGACAGCGCCAGGAGCGTTGCAGCCGGTCCGACGAGCACCATCACGAGCAGACCGACGAGGAAGACGCTGAGCGGCCTGTTCTCGATGGCATCGGCGCACGCCTTCACACCACGTGCGGCAATGAGACTGACGAGCAGATAGAAGAAGACGGCAGCGAAAGCGGCGATCCAGATCCACCCGAGCGACGGCACGATCAGGCGGCCCCACAGAAGACCGCTCCGGAGCCACCTGATCAGTCCATCGGGGGCCCCGGCGACGCCCGGCAGTCCGACGACGACGTACTCGCGCCCAGGCGCGAAGCCGATCGGCGCTTCGAGCGAACCGGCGGAAACGATAAGGTCGCGGCGGACGACTGCCCCCTCGGCGATAGATGCCGACCCGGCCGTCACCACCAGCGACCCGTGCACGACGGCAGTCGGCTCGAGCCGCGCCGTTCCAAGCACCACGACGACGTCGCGCTCGACCTCACCGGCGATCGTCACGTTCCCCATCACGACGACGAGCTCGCGGATCCGCTCGCCGGTGCGCAGGAGGAAGTCCTGGCCGACGCGCACGACCGGTTGCGTCCGGCCGCCCGCGGCGAACGTCGCCCCGTTGCCGGTCGGCGGCACTGCTGCGTCCTGCTGTCCGGCATCCTCGACGGCGTCGGCCGGCGGTCCGCCCGTCGGGGCGGCACCGGGTGCCCCCGGCTGAGCGACCGACGGTTGCGACTGGGCTGTCGGCTCGCCGGTCGACGGCACCTGTGCGGCCGGAGTCGGACCGGCTGGGGCTGCCGGCGGTGGCGGCGGTGCAGGCACGGCAGCTGAGGTCGTGTCTCCGGGCGCCGTCGCGGCAACCTCCACGTCCGACCGGGCGGGCGCCGCCGGTGTGTCGGCCTCCTGGGCGACGGCGGCCCGGGTCAACGCGGCGGCCAGCGCCGACGCGTGCGCGGAAGCGATCGTCCGCCACGGCCACGCACCGAGACCAAGCGCCAGCACCACGACGGCGACGCCGAAGCCGGCCGTGCCGCGGATCCACGCGGTTCGATTTGCCTTCATCAGTACGCGCCTCCCAGCGCAACGCGGCGGATGGCCGCGGCCACCGTCGTCACAGCCGCCAGCATCACCAGGAACAGCACGGTCAGCGCATCACCGACCGATTCGACAACGGCCCGCGTCACCAGATAGGCCGCCTGGCCCAGCGCACCGGCGACGCGAATCGCTCCCATCGCCCGATCGCCGGCAGTGGCGACGAATCCGCTTCCGGCCACCACGTCCGGCAGCAGGAGCACGACGGCCACGACGGCCAGAACCAGCACGACTGCCGACACCGCCTGCCAGCGGGACGGCCAGCTGTGCCACGGCCGCGCGTACCACGGGCGGGCCGCTCGGGCGCGGACGGCGGCCATCACCGCCGGCCGAAGCGAGCGCGGGGCGCGCGGCGAAGGCAGGGCACGAAGCCTGGCATGAACGATGCATTCGAGTTCCTCGGGAGTCATGGCTGGATGTAGCGCTTGAGGGCCTCGCGGCCACGGTGGATGTCTGTCTTCACCTTGCCGAGCGAGACGCCCAGCAGATCGGCAATCTCCTGATAGCTCCGGTCCTCGTAGTGATACAGCACGAGCGGCACCCGTTGATGATCGGGCAGGCGGCGCAAGGCCTCGACCAGTACTTCCTGCCGTTGGGCCGCCTCGAGCGCATCACCTTCAGCCGATGCGGCCAGCGTCGACTCGAACTCCGGCGCATCGCCATCGTCGCGCCTGAGCTCGCTGAACAGCCGCCAGCGGGCCCGGTGACGCGACAGATGGTTGAAGCACAGATTCGTCGTCACGGTCTTCAGCCAGCCAGCCGCCGCAGGGCTGTCGCCGATCTGATCGAAGCGCTCGAACGCACGGAGGAACACGGTCTGAGCCACATCCTCGGCATCGGCCTGACGCCCCAGCAGCCGGAACGCCGTGGCGAAGACCATGTCCTCGAAGCGCTCCACGAACGCTTCAAACCGGTCGACGTCGCTCATTCGTGGGCAACCGTCCGCCGGGGCTCATCGACCGGTAGAACCCCGCGCGGCGAGGAAAGTTTCGACCCGCACCGCGGCGGGCCGGAAAGGCGAACACCATGAGGGAGTATTGCGGATGGCGCCCAGTATAATGGCCGGCCGGCCGCGCGCGGCCGAATGCCTGAACTGCCATGAAAATTGCCGTCTGTCTGAAGCAGGTCATGACCCGGGAAACGAACGTCCGGCCCGATGCCTCCAGCACGGCCGTGCGTGAGGACGGCGCCAGCTGGGCGCTGAACGAACCCGATGCCTACGCGCTCGAGGAGGCCCTGCGGCTGAAGGAGCGCGCGGGCGGCGAGGTCGTGGCGGTCTCGGCCGGGCCGGCGCGTGTGGCGCAGGTGCTGCGCGAGGCCCTCGCCCGCGGCGCCGACCGCGCCATTCACGTCGAAGGCGATCACCTGGCGGCGTGCGACCCGTTCACCACCGCCGATGCGCTGGCCGCTGCGTTGCGCGACGAGTCGCCCGACCTCGTACTGACTGGCCTGCAGTCCGACGATCAGGGCTTCGGTCAGGTCGGCGTCGTGCTCGCCGAGCGGCTGGGCATCCCGCACGCGACGATCGTTGTCGCCGTCGAGGTGCAGGACGGCGCGCTGCGGGTCAAGCGCGAGCTCGAGGCGGGCTGGTTCCAGTGGCTCTCGCTGCCGCTGCCCGCGCTGCTGACGATCCAGAGCGGCATCAATCAGCTGCGGTACGCCACGCTGAAGGGCATCATGGCCGCGAAGAAAAAGGAACTGCGCGTCGTGCCCGCCCCGGCACCTGCGCCGGCCATGCAGCGCATCGCCGCAATCCGGGTTCCGGTGCGGTCGAAGCAGACGCGGATGCTCTCGGGCACGGCTGCCGAACAGGCGTCAGCGCTCGTCGACGCGCTCCGCGGCCAGCTCTGACGACGCCCGCGTCAGCACCATCTGCTCCTGGCGCCGGCCCAGGCGCCAGCCGTTGACGAGCCACGCGGCCGACAACGGTACCGCCACCCAGGCAATGCCCGTCACGCCGAGCCCGAGCGCCGCCAGGCCGGCGTACGTCCACGCGCCGATCTGATCGCCCACGCGGTAGACGAACGTGTCAATCAGGCTCTTGGCCTTGTACTTCTCCTCGCGGCCGACGGTCGTGAACAGCAGTTCGCGGGCGGGCCGCGCCAGCGCGTACTCACCCGCGCGCCGGAGGATCTGGAACGCCATGAGCGTCACCAGGGTGGGAGCGAGCCCAAGCACCGCAAACCCCACGAGCGTCAGCGCCGGCAGCAGCGTGAGCGTCAGGGCGATGCCCATCGTGCGGATGATGCGCGCCGTGAAGAACGTCTGCACGATGAGCGTGATGACGTTGACCGCCAGGTCGATGCGCGCGAGCAGCGATGCCCGGGCCGCGCGATCGGCCACGGCCGCCTCGACGATCGTCGCCTGCTGGAAGTAGAGGAAGACCGACAGCGACGTGAACAGCAGCATGTAGCCGCAGATACCGAGCAGGTAGGACGAGCGGACCACCTGCGTCAGCCCCGCCCACGCACGTCCCCCGATCGGCGCTTCATGGCGGATCACCGCCTCGGCCGCCTCGCCCACCGTCGCAACCTTGGTCAGGCGGAAGAACGACAGCACCGCCAGCTCGAGCAGCGCCGCCGACACAATCAGCAGGTTCGCCGAACCGGCGATCCGCACGAGCGTCGCCGTCAGAAACGACCCGACGATGGCACCGATGGTGGCGCCGGCGGCGATGAATCCAAAGAGCCGCTTCCCCTGTTCGCGCGTGAACAGATCGACCATCGTCGCCCAGAAGATGGAGACGACGAACATGTTGAAGACCGAGACCCAGACGAAGAAGACCCGGCCGACCCAGACCTGCACCTCCGCCTCCGTCGTCCGCATCAGGACGAAGAAGACGGCCAGATTGAGCATGAAGAAGCGGTAGCTCCAGGCGATGAAGCGGCGCCGTGGCAACCTCGAGACGAGCGCCCCGAACAGCGGGTTGCACAGCACCATGCCCGCGAGCGTGCCGAGGAACAGCCACGGCAGGTTCCCCACGCCGCCCGCAATCCCCAGTTCGTCGCGGATCGGACGGATGACGTAGTACGCCGACAGGACGCCGAAGAAGTACAGCCACGCCCAGGCGACGGCTGCCAGCTCCGACGGCCTGACGTCGACCAGCCGCCGCAGCACGCGATCGACGCGCCCCGGATGTTCCATGCCGGCGACAGCCTACCGCAGACCGGCGCCGGTTCATCACGTCCTCCCGCGTATGCGCGTCCGGCCCGTTGTCGGTCGCGGGAGTTGACGGGCCCGTGCCGGGACGACGATCATGAGCTTTCAACCACACCCATGACGCAGCACCGCTACCGACGGTTCTTCCTCTTCTTCCTGGTCGTCGCCGTCTCGATCGCGTTCGTCCTGCTGCTGCGGAGCTTTCTCGTCACCATCCTGCTCGCGGCCGTCTTCTCGGGCCTCGTCTACCCGCTTTACGCGCGGATCGCGTTGGCGCTCAACGGCCGGCGCCACGTCGCCTCGGCGCTGACGCTGCTCATCGTCCTGATTCTCGTGGTGGCGCCGCTGGGCGCCATCTTCGGTGTGGTGCTCAATCAGGCCGTACGCGTCACCAACAGCATCACACCGGTCGTCGAGCGCTTCATCAACGAGCCGACCTATCTCGATCAACAGCTCGGCCGGCTCCCCGGCATCGAGTACCTCGAGCCGTACCGCGACACCATCGTCACGCGCGCCGGCGACGTCGTGAATGCCATCGGTGGCTTCCTCATCGGGTCGCTGTCGACGACGACGCGCGGCACCGTCACGTTCCTGTTTCACTTCTTCATCCTGCTCTACACGATGTTCTTCCTGCTGGTGGACGGGCCGGGCATGCTGATGCGCGTGCTGAGCTACCTGCCGCTCACCGCGGCCGACGGCCAGCAGCTCAAGGACCGCTTCGTGTCGGTCACCCGCGCGACGCTCAAGGGCACCGTCGTCATCGGCATCATCCAGGGAGCGATGTCGGGCGCGGCGTTCTGGATGGTCGGCATTCCCGATGCCGTGTTCTGGACCGTGGTGATGGTCGTACTGTCGATCCTGCCGGTGATCGGCGGCGCGCTCGTCTGGGTGCCGGCGGCGATTATCCTCGCGGCCAGCGGTCAGGTCGCGCAGGCCGTCTTCCTCGTGCTCTTCTGTTCGCTGATTGTCGGGTCGGTCGACAACGTGCTGCGCCCCCGGCTGGTCGGCCGCGATACGAAGATGCACGACCTGATGATCCTGTTCTCGACGCTCGGCGGGCTCATCGCCTTCGGTCCGGTCGGCTTCATCGTCGGGCCCATTCTGGCCGGCCTGTTCGTGACGATCTGGGAGATGTTCGGCAAGGCGTTCGGCGACGCCATCCATCCGGTGAGCGAGGAACAGATTGCAGCCGAAGAACGTCTGGCGCTCCAGGCGGCCGCCCCGGGGACGCCGCCGGTGACGCCGCCGGCGTCCCCTGAATCGGGCAAGCCGGAGCCCGGATCGCCGTGAGGCCACCGCGGGATCCCGTCGCGCCCCTGTCGCTTGGTCGGGTATACTTGCCCGGCCCCGGCCTTCAATAAGGAACCTGACTCACGCCATGGTCATCGTTGTCGCCGAATGCGCTTCCGGACACCTCAGCCAGACCTCGCGCGAGGCCGTCGCCGCCGCCCGGCACCTCGCCTCCGACATCTCGCTGATCGTGCCGGCCCCGGCCGGGGCCGACGCCATCGCCGAGGCCCTGCAGCTGCCGGTGGCCGAAGTCGTCGCGCTCGAGCACGACGCGTTCGCCCATCCCACCGCCGAGGTGCTGGCCACCGCCCTCGCCCCGCTGCTGGCCGCCTCGGACGCCACGCACGTCCTCTGGGCGCACACGTATCAGGCGCGCGACTACGTCCCGCGGCTCTCCGCGCGGCTTGGCCGGCCCCTGGCGACCGACTGCGTGGCCATCGAGCGAACCGGCGATGGCGTGCTGTTCACCCGGACCATCTTCCACGGCCGGCTCGTGGCCGACGTCGTCCTCGACGGCCCGGGACCGCACTTCGTGACGACGCAGATCGGCGCGTTCCGCGACACCGCGCCGGCCGCGCCCGCGCCGGCCGCCCCGCAGCTGCGACACGTGGCCGCCGAGATTCCGGAGGCCGCCCTGCAGGTGCGCGCCGAGCCGCCCGTTCGCGACGTGCGACAGAGCACGGACCTCACCCAGGCGCGCCGCATCGTGGCCGTCGGCCGCGGGATTCGTGAAGAGAGCCACCTCGGCCTCGTGCGCGAGCTGGCCGCCGCGCTCGGCGCCGAGATTGCCGCGTCGCGACCGGTCTGCGACGCGGGGTGGCTGCCGATGGATCGGCAGATCGGCAGCTCGGGCCAGACGGTCGCGCCGGAGCTCTACGTCGCGGTCGGCATCTCCGGCGCCATCCAGCACATTGTCGGCATGAAGGGATCGAAGACGATCGTCGCGATCAATCGCGATCCCGACGCGCCCATTTTCGAAATCGCGGACTACGGCATCGTCGGCGACCTGTTCGAGGTCGTGCCCGCGCTGACCGCCGCCCTGACGTCCAGATGACGCAGGCACTCGAACGCGAGACGCTCGAGGTCGACGTCCTGATCGTCGGGGCAGGTCCGGCCGGGCTGTCGGCGGCGATCCGGCTGGCGCAACTGCAGGCGGCGGCCGGTGGCGACCCGCTGAGCATTGCCGTGCTCGAGAAGGGCCCTGAGCCCGGTGCGCATTCGCTGTCGGGCGCGGTCATGGATCTGTCGGCGCTCGGCGAGCTCTTCCCCGACTTCGAAGCCCGCGGCGCGCCGGTCGGCTGCCGCGTCACCGGCGACGAAGTGCGCTTCCTCACGCCGGCGCGTGCCTGGCGCCTCCCGATCACGCCGCCACCGCTTTCGAACCACGGCTGCGCGGTGGTGTCGCTCAGCGATGTCGTCAGATGGCTCGCCGCGCAGGCCGAGGCGCTGGGCATCGACGTGTTCAGCGGGTTTCCCGGTTCGGAACTGATCATCGACGGCACGCGGGTCGTGGGCGTGCGCACCGGCGACCGCGGCCTCGATCGACACCGGCAGCCCACCGCCCTCTTCGAACCGGGCGTCGACGTGCGGGCCGCGGTCACGATTCTCTGCGACGGCGTGCGCGGCAATCTCACGAAGACGCTGGTCCGCCGCCTCGATCTCGACGTCGATCGCCAGCCGCAGACCTATTCCCTCGGCATCAAAGAGCTGTGGGAAACGCCCGCGCCGAAGGTTCCGCCCGGCCGCGTCATCCACACCGTCGGCTATCCGCTCCAGACCACCGAGTTCGGCGGCGCGTTCATCTACGGGCTGCCTGACAATCAGGTGGCCATCGGCCTCGTGACGGGCCTCGGCCCGGCCGACCCGCTGTTCGACCCGTACCACACATTCCAGCGGCTCAAGCAGCATCCGTTCGTCGCCGACCTGCTCGAAGGCGGCACCCTGCTCAAGTACGGCGCCAAGGCCCTGCCCGAAGGCGGGTGGTACGCCATCCCGAGGCTCGCCGTCGACGGCGCGCTCATCGCCGGCGACGCCGGCGGGTTCGTGAACTCGCTGCGGCTGAAGGGCATCCATCTCGCGATGCGCACCGGGATGCTCGCCGCCGAAGCGGCATTCGACGCGATTCGTGCCGGCGACACGTCGCGGGCGCGACTCGTCCGCTACGAGCAGCAGGTCCGCACGGGCGCCGTGGGACGCGAACTGTTCCCGGTCCGTAACGTCCACCAGGCGTTCGACCGGGGATTCTTCACGGGCGTCGCCTTCGCCGGCCTGTCGATGCTGACCGGCGGCTGGTGGGTGCGCGATCCGATCCCGGCCACGGCCGGGCATCGCCGCATGCGGACGGTGGCGCGCGTCCATGGCGACCCGCGTCGCCTCGAGGCCGCGCTCGCGCCGCCGCCCTTCGATCGCAGGCTGACGTTCGATCGCCTCACGGCCGTGCACCACTCCGGCACGCGCCACCGCGAGGATGCGCCGTCGCACCTGATCGTTCACGACACCGACATCTGCCGCACGAAGTGCCGCATCGAGTACGCGAATCCGTGCACGCGCTACTGCCCCGCCAACGTCTACGAAATGGTTGACGACGGGGCAGGCGGCGTGAGGCTGCAGATCAACGCGTCGAACTGCGTGCACTGCAAGACGTGCGACATCATCGACCCCTATCAGATCGTCGACTGGGTCCCGCCCGAAGGAGGCGACGGTCCGCGCTTCGAGGGCATGTAGCGTTCATGGTGACTGCCACGACTCCCTACGGCGGTTCGTTCCTGGTCGAGCCGGCAGTGCCGGGCTCCGTATTCACGCCCGAGCGGCTCGGCGACGAGCATCGCGCCATCGGCAGCACCGTCGACGAGTTCTGGACGCGCGACGTCGCTCCGGCGCTCGATGCCATCCTTCGTCGCGAGCCGGGTGCGGCGCGCGCCGTGCTGCGTCAGGCTGCCGCGCTCGGTCTGACCGCGATGCAGGTGCCCGAAGCGTGGGGCGGGCTCGAGGCCGATCTGCCATCGATCATGGTGGCCATCGAGGGGCTTGCCCGCGATCAGTCGTACCTCGGCTGGCACCTCGGACACTGCGGCATCGGCATGCTGCCGCTCCTCTTCTACGGCACCGACGCACAGAAGGCGAAGTACCTGCCGCGCCTCATCCCGGTCGACATGCTGGCGGCCTACGCGCTCACCGAGCCCGAAGCCGGCACCGACGCCCTCGCGGCGCGCACACGCGCGGACCTCTCGGCCGACGGCCGGCACTATCTGCTCACCGGCCAGAAGATGTGGATCACCAACGGCGGCGAGGCCGACCTGTTCACCGTGTTCGCGAAGGTGAACGGCACCGACTTCACCGCGTTCCTCGTCGAACGTGCGTTCGGCGTGCGGAGCGGCGCCGACGAGCACAAGATGGGGCTCGCGGGCACGTCGACCACCGCGCTGTACTTCGATCAGGTGCCCGTGCCGGTCGAGAACGTGCTCGGCGAAGTGGGCCGCGGTCACGTGATCGCGCTCAACGTCCTGAACATCGGCCGCCTCGAGCTCGGCCCGAACATGCTCGGCGGGGCGAAGGAAGTGCTGCAGGCGAGCCTCCGCCACGCCGCCGAGCGCCGCGCCTTCGGCGCGACGCTCGACTCGTTCGGCGCCGTCCGCGAAATGCTCGCCGGGATGGTCGTCCGGATGTTCGCCACCGAATCGGCCACCTGGCGCGTCGTCGGCCTGATCGAAGACGAGACAACCCGCCGGCGCGCGGCCGGCGACGCACGCCTGCAGGCAGAAGTGGCCGCCTTCGAGGAGTTCGCCGCCGAGTGCTCGATCGTCAAGGTGCTCGCCTCGGAGATGCTCGGCGTCGTCGCGGATCATGGCGTGCAGATTCACGGCGGGTACGGCTACCACCGTGATTACCTCGTCGAGCGCATCTACCGCGACGCCCGTATCAACCGCATCTTCGAGGGCACGAACGAGATCAACCGGCTGAACATCCCGCGGCTCGTCGCGCGCCGCGCGGCGCGCGCCGGCCGTGCGCTCGACGGGCCCCCGCCCGATCCGGCCGCGCTCACCGCGGCGCCGGCCACCGGCGCCGCGGCTGCGCTCGACAACCTGCGGACGCTCGTGCGCTGGCTCTTTGCGGCCGTCCGCGAACAGGCCGGCGAGCCGCTGCGCGAGCCGCAGGAGCTCGTCCTGCGCCTCGGCGACCTGCTCATCGAGCTGTTCACGGCCGAAGCCGTCGTGTGCCGCGCCGAGGCGCTCGGCCCGACGCCATCGGGCCGCCTCGCCGCGCGCATCGTGCAGGTGCACCTGCACGATGCGCTCAGCCGCGCCGCCGCATCAGCCACGACGATGGCGCCGGCCCTGTTCGGTTCCCGCGCGCGGACGGCCGTCGAAGCCATCCTCGCGCTCACCACGCTCGATCCGGTCGACACGATTGCGGCGCGCCGCGACATCGCCGCGGCCGCGATCGCAGCGCAGCGATATCCGTTTACCCGCTGATCCGCGAACCGCCGCAACCGACAGTGTTCGCAGCCGACGGGCCGCGCTGGCCCGCCTGCGCTGTTCCTGCGCGGCCCCGCCGCAAGGCGACACGTGCCTGAAGCACCCGCCGCGGGACGTCCCGCGGCGGGCGGCCCATCGCCTGCCGACCATCACCCGTTCCTGACGCGCCGGCGGGTGTGTCACGGCAACGGCCGCCGTGCAGAAAGACGAAGGGCCAGCCCTGAGACTGGCCCTTCATCTTTCACCGTATCGCTGAAGCCGATCAGTTGCTGCCGGGACCGGCGCCGCGCGGCGCGCCCGCGCCGCCGGGGCCGCCGCCTCGCCGGCCGGCGCCGCCGCCGCGCGCCGGCCGCTCGTACAGCAGCGAGTCGACGGGCCGCTTCGCCGCCCACGCGATCGCGCGCAGCAGCATCGGCTGCACCTGCGGATGCGAGAAGTTCTCGTACCGGTGTCCCTGCATCCAGACGAACGCGCGGAACGGCCGCTGCCCGCCGAGGTTGCCGCCCGGCGAGCCGGGCCGCGGGAAGAAGTTCCGCTCGTAGGCCCAGATCTGCGGCACCTGCTGGCCCACCTGGTTCTCGCGCTGGGCGCTCGGCGTGTCGGCAATCGTCGCCGTCGCCAGCACCTGCACGCCCGGCTGCTCGGCCCACGTCATGTGGAAGAACGCCTCGTCGGTGATCGTGAAGTCGGTCATCCCCTGCATGATGGGGTGATCCGGCTGCTCGATCTTGTACGGCACCTGCGCCTCGAGCGTGAAGTTCGTCTCGCCATGACGCTTGGCCCCGCCGAAGATCGTCGACCACCACTCCGGATCTTCGGCGCAGATGGCGTCGTGTGCCCCGACGAGCCCGCCGCCGCGCGCCAGGAAGTCTTCGAGCACCTGCTTCTCGCGCAGCGTCATGTAGCCGGCGTCACCCTTGTACATGACGATGACGTCGACGTCGGCCAGCTGCTCGGCCGTCGGGAAGCTCAGACCGCCGTCGACGATTGCGCCGCGCGCAGTGAGCAGCTTGCTCCAGTCGGCGAGAAACTGCGGGTAGTCGTGCTCGCCTTCGCCGTGCGTCTTGAGTCCCGCGCGGATGTAGACGCGAATCGGGGGCGCCTGCTGCAGCTGCTGCTGCCCGGCCGCTGTCGGCGTCGCGCCCTGCGGCGCCTGGGCGAGCAGCATCGGCGCGAAGAGCGCCGCGGCGGCTGCCGTTGACACGAGTGTCCGAACCTTCATACCAGTCCTCCTGACCGTCCCTCACTCCGCCGCCGCACGGCCCGCGCCGCGCGATCGGACATCGCCTCGAGCTCCGCTACATGCCCCCGCGACCGGCACCGCCGCCACGGCCGGCCGGCAGGAGCTCCTCGTTGGTCCACGGCCGCGTCCGCGTGCGCGTCAGCCCGCGGATCTCGCGGACCGACTCGGCCGTGACGGGCGCCCCCGTGTTCCCCCACTCGCGCCGGATGTACGTCAGGACGGCGGCAATCTGATCGTCTGAAAGCGCGTTGAGCGGCGGCATCAGACCAATCTCGCCTTCCTTGCCCCCGAGCACGATGCGGATCGGGATGCCCTCGTTGCCGTTGACGAGCACCGAACCGGCAAGCGCCGGCGCGAGGTTCTCCCGGCCGCGGCCGTCGGGCTGGTGGCAGGCCACGCACAGGTTCTGGTACAGCTCCGATCCGGCCTCGAACCGCGCGCGCTCCTCGGCCGTCAGCGGCGGAACTGTCGCGGCCGGCTCGGGCTTGCCCGGCCAGTCGAGCTTCGCCACGACGGCCTTCGCCGCCGCCGCCAGATCCGAATCGCCATTCGCCAGAGCCGTGAGCGCTTCGGGCTCGCCCGGCAGCCGGACCGTCCGCGCAGGCGCCGCTCCGCGGCCACCCCGCCCGCCAGCGAAGCCCCCGGCACCAAAGCCGCCGCCGCGACCGCCGCCGGCGGCCGGCAGACCGCTCTCGAGCCCCTCGAGGATCGCGCGCCGGATCGGCGCGGGCCGCGACGAATCGACAGCCGCCGCGAGAACCGCCTGGACGCGATCGAGCTGTCCCTCGCGTCCGATCGTCGCCGCGAGCATCTGCACGGCCTCGCCCTCGACCTGGCCGTTGCGCGCGGACACCAGCCGCGAAAAGACCTCCTGCTCGAGCGTGTGCAGACCGCTGATGACGGCATCGACCGTGATCGCGTCGCCGCCGTAGCGCTGCAGGATCTGCACGGCTGCGTCGATGCGCTGCGGCGCGGGCAGCTCGCCGATCGTCGCGGCGAGCTGCCGCCGGACGATCCAGTTCGGATCGTCGATGAGCGCGAGGACCTCTGCCGCGAGGGGATGGCCCGGTTCACCGATCCACTGCTCCGACCAGCGGATGCCCCAGGCGCGCACGTCGGGATGCGGATCCTTCAGCGCCGCCTGCACGGTCTCGACGTCGAGCGCCCCGAGCCCGTCGAGCACGCCCATCGCGTGCAGCTTCGTCCGCCAGTCGGCGGCCGAGCGCGCCAGACGCCGCACCTCCGGCACCACCGACGTGTCCTGCCGCTGGACGAGCAGGATCTGCGCAGTGTCGCGCCACCAGCCGTTCGGGTGTTCGAGGTACTTCACGAGCCCGGCCGGCGTCTCCTTCGACAGCTGCGGCTTGCGGTCGCGCTGCGTCGTATCGTGCGTCAGCCGCCAGATGCGCCCGCGGCTGATCGGCATCTCCAGCTGGCGCCGGCGGATGTGCTCCTGCAGGAACTCCGTCTGGTACTGCACGTCCTGCACGACCCCGCGATACATGTCGACGATGTAGAGCGTGCCGTCGGGGCCGAGCGTCAGGCTCACCGGCCGGAGCCGCTCGTCGCTCGACGCGAAGATCTCGCCCTTCTCATAGGCGTTCTTCGCCGTCAGGTTCCCCGTCCCGTCGTCGACGATCACGAACCGGTGCACGAGGTTCGTCGTCGAGTCGGTGATGAAGACGTTGCCGTGCATGTCCTTCGGCAGCCGATCGCCACGGTAGACGAGCGGCGTACCGGCGCTCTGCAGGATGGTCGACGTGTCGTCGTCGCGGAAGAACTGATCGCGGTAGCCGCGGTTGACACCGCGCGTCGGCCGGATCGGCCAGACCACCGCTTCCTCGAGCGAAATCACCGGCTCGTACAGCCCGCGCGTGCGGGTCAGGTTGGGATTGCGCACGAAGTAGCGCGCCGGCACCAGGTCGACGAACAGCGGCGCGCTGTTGACGTTGCGGTAAATCCGGCCGGCGTCGTCGATCGACCCGCCCCACTGGCCGCGGCTGAGCGTCTCGACGATCTCGAACCTGCCGCGGTTGAACCGCAGGTGCCAGGTGTGCTCCGAGGTGTAGATCCAGTTGTCGAGGCCCCAGATGAGGCTGTTCGCGTTGTGCTCCGGATTCGCCTCGACGCGGCCGTAGGTGTCGGCGATCATTTCCTTCTCGTCCATGACGAGATCGCCGTCCGTGTCGCGCATGAGCCAGACGTAGGGCGGCTCACCGACGAGCACGGCGCCGTCAATCGGCTTGATCGCCCGGGGCAGGATCAGCCCGTCAGCGAAGATCGTCCGCTTGTCCATGATGCCGTCGTCGTTCAGGTCCTCGAGCACCACGACGCGGCAGATCGGCTCGCGCGAATCCCGCATGTCGAGATCCATCGCGAAGCCCGGCATCTCGACCACCCAGAGCCGGCCGTCGGCGTCGAACTCGGCCAGGATCGGGTCGAGCACCATCGGCTCGGCGGCCACCAGCTCCACGCGGTAGCCGGGCGGCACCGCGATCGTCTTCATTGATTCTTCCGGCGTGAGCGCCGGCGCCGGTGCCGACGGATCGTCCTGGATGACCGGCGGCGGCCACGCCTGCTGCTGGGCCCGCAGCACTCCGAGGCCGACCATCACGACTGCGGCCGCTGCTGCTGCCGCTCCCGCCCAGTTCCGCACGTGCATGAGACTCTCGCTTCCTCGCGAACGACTACTGTGGAATCAGCCGGATGATCCGGCCAGGCGTGTCGGCCGGCAGCGGCACCCCGGGAAGCCCCGTCGGGTTCTGCAGCGCAATGTAGAAGTACCCGTCGGGCCCCTGAACGATGTCGCGCACCCGGCCGAGCTGGTCGAAGATGACCTCCTGGTGCACGACCTTGTCACCATCGGTCTCGAGCCGCTCGAGCCGCTGGCCGACGAGGCCGCCGACGAACAGGCTCGTGTTCTTCCAGCCCGGATACCGGTCGCCGGTGTAGAAGCTGATGCCGGCCGGCGCCATCGACGGCGTCCAGTAGATGACCGGGTCGATCATTCCTTCGGCCGAGGGCACCATGTTCGCCTGCACGCCCTTGGTCGCGACGCCCCAGCCGTAGTTGCCACCCTTCTCGATGATGTTGATTTCGTCGCCGCCGTTCGGTCCGTGCTCCGACGACCAGAGCTTGCCCGTCACCGGATGCCACGCGAAGCCCTGCGGATTGCGGTGACCGTACGACCAGATCGTCGGCGGCACGCCGGGCCGGCCCACGAACGGGTTGTCGTTCGGCGCCGAGCCGTCGTCGTTGACGCGGTGGATCTTGCCAAGCGGGCTCTCCAGATTCTGGGCGTGCGACACGTCGCCGCGCTCACCGAGCGAATAGAAGAGGTGCCCTTCGCTGTCCCAGATGAAGCGCAGCCCGTAGTGCGCGCCGCTGCCGGTGTAGAGCGACGGATCGGCCCGGAAGATGAACTGCTGATCCGTCCACTCGAGGTTGTCGTTGATCCGGCCGCGGACGACGACGGTCATCGCCGGCACCTGCGGCCCGCGGCCGCGGCCCTGCGGCGCGCCTGCATTGGCCGCCGGCGCCTCACCCGCCGGCGGCGGCGTCCAGCCCGGCTGCACTTCGCTGTAGGCGAGATAGATCCAGCCGTTCTCGGCGTAGTTCGGATGGGCGATCACGTCGAGCAGCCCGCCGTCCTGGACCGCGCGCACCTCGGGGAGCCCCTTGACCGGTTCCGACAGGCGGCCGTTGGCGAAGATGCGCAGGCGGCCGGCGCGTTCCGTGATGAGCATCCGGCCGTCGGGCAGGAACTCGATCGCCCACGGCGTATCGACCCCCTCGGTGACCACCTCGACCTTGACCGTCTGCTTTTCGGTCTTCAGCACGAGGCCGTCGGGATTCTCGACGAACTCGGGACGAGGCCGCTGGGCGGCCGTCTGCGTCCGGATGAACTGCACGAGCGACCAGATCTGCTGTTCGCTGAACGCCTGGCCGAACGGCTCCATCTCCGTGCCGGGCACGCCGTCACGGATGGCGGTCATGATGTGGTCGTCGCTCACGCTCTTGAGCCAGTTCTCGTCGAACAGGCTCACGGCGCGGCCGCCGGCCGCGTCCATGCCGTGGCAGCCGGCGCAGTTCTCCTTGAAAAGCGCGAGCGCCGCGTTGCCGCGACCGCGTCCCGGCTGCGCGCCCTGGACGGCACCAGCGCCGCCGGGGCCCTGCGCGGGCCCACCCTGAGCCAGCGTCTCACCGCGCGGTGCCGTGACGAGCACCGTCATCAGGAACACGCCGAAGATCAACGCTGTGGCGCCGGTTGCCTTGCCTGCCGTCATAAAAGTCCCTCAGACCTCACACTCGAGAAATGCGGCCCCCGCCAGGCGGGTGCACCCACGCCGGCGAGCACACGACGACGGTGAAGTCGTGCGGGTGGTCTGGCGCGGAGATATAAGAAAAGCTGTCGGTTGGTTATCTTACCCGCACTTAATCCAACTGAAAACAGGCGGATTACTCCCCCCCTGCCCGGAAACCGTACAAATCACAAGACTTGTTGCGCGCCCCCCACCGGAGGGGGCATCATGACGGCTCCCGAACGAGCGGCCGCACGGTCTGCGGCCCGAAGCGAGACCCCGGAACGGGGAGGATCGACATGACACGCACGATGCTCAGTCTCATCGGCGGGCTGGCCCTGCTGACCGCCGGCGTGACCGTCCAGCCGGCCGCCGCCCAGCAGCGCACCCTCGACATCTATGTGATAGACACCGAAGGCGGCGGTCTGACGCTCTTCGTCACGCCCGAGGGCGAATCCGTCCTGATCGACACGGGCAACCCCGGCGACCGCGACCATCAGCGCCTGATGGAGGTTCTGAAGGTTGCCGGCGTCACGAAGATCGATCACCTGATCCTGACGCACTACCACCTGGACCACGTCGGCGGCCTGCAGCAGCTCGCCGCCGTCATGCCAATCGCACACTTCATCGATCACGGCCCGACGATCGAGGAGCGCGAGCAGGTTCCCGGCTTCCAGGCCGCCTACGCCGAGCTTTACTCGAAGGCCCGGCACACGGTCGTCAAGCCCGGCGACAAGCTCCCGATTGCCGGCCTCGACTGGACCATCGTCGCGTCGGCCGGCCAGGCGATCGACCGTCCCCTTCCCGGCGCCGGCCAGGACAATGCGGCCGCCTGCGCGGCCAGCCCCGCCAAGCCGTTCCCGGCCGACGACGAGAACGCGATGTCGGTGGGCAGCGTGATCGCCTTCGGCCAGTTCCGGACGGCCCACCTGGGCGACCTGTTCTGGGCGAAGGAGCTCGAGTTCATGTGCCCCGTAAACCGGATCGGCACGGTCGACCTGTACATGGTCTCGCACCACGGCCTGAGCCAGTCGGGCTCGCCGGCGCTCGTGCACGGCCTGCGACCGCGCGTGGCCGTCATGCAGAACGGCACGCGCAAGGGCGGCGGCGCCGAGACGCACCAGATTCTGCTGAGCTCGCCCGGCCTCGAGGATCTGTGGCAGCTGCACTGGTCGTACAACGCGCAGATCGAGTTCAACCCGCCCGGCCTCTTCATTGCCAACGTCGATTCGAATGAGACGATCGCCGGCATCCTCACCGCGCCGCCTCCCGCGCCGCGCGGCGGCGGCCCCGGACGCCAGGGTGGCGGTCCGGCGGCCGGCCCTGGCGGCGCACCCGCCGGTCCGGCCCCTGGAGCGGCGATGGGTCAGGGGCGCCAGGGCGGCGGCGCAGGCCCCGCCGGTCCCGGCGGTGCGGGTCGCGGCGGCCGCGGCGGCATGATGGGCGCCGCAGCACACACGCCCGCCCACTACATCAGGATCTCCGCGCGGGAGGACGGCACGTTCACGGTCACCAACAGCCGGAACGGGTTCGAAAAGACCTACGTGAAGCAGTAGCCCGGAAGAAGCAGCTGACGAACAAGGGGGGAAGCGAGAAGGCCGGGCGGCGCGCCCTCCTTCTCGCTTCCCCCCTTCCGCGTCTCTGGTCCGGAGCCTGCGGGCTTCCGACCTCAACGATTGAACGTCCCCCTAGAGCCTGCAGATCAGGAGCTCGCGCTCGTAGATCATCTCGGGCGGCAGGTGATCGTGCAGCTCGATGAAGAGTTCTTCGTGCTCGATCACCTCACGCCGCCAGGCGGCGGGGTCGACGGTCTGCAGGCCGTCGAATGTCTCGCGCGAGAAGTCGATTCCCGTCCAGTCGATGTCCTCGTAGCGCGGCATCCAGCCGAGTGACGTCTCGCGCGCGAGCACGCGGCCACGGACGCGCCCGACGATCCACTTCAGCACCCGCATGTTCTCGCGGAAGCCCGGCCACAGGAAGCGGCCGTTCGCGTCCTTGCGGAACCAGTTGACGGCGAACACCTTCGGCGTCTCGCGCAGCCGTCGCTGCATCTTGATCCAGTGCCGGAAGTAGTCCCCCATGTGGTAGCCGCAGAACGGCAGCATGGCCATCGGATCGCGCCGGACCCGTCCCACCGCTCCGGTCGCCGCCGCCGTCGTCTCCGATCCCATGGTGGCGCCGGCGTAGACGCCAGCGGTCCAGTTGAATGCCTGATAGACGAGCGGCGTCGTGTGCGCGCGGCGGCCGCCGAAGATGATCGCGCTGATTGGCACGCCGTCCGGATGCTCCCAGTCGGGATCGATCGTCGGCACCTGTGAGAGCGGTGCCGTGAATCGCGCGTTCGGATGCGCGGCCGTCGCACCGGTCTCGGCTGCCAGCTCGGGTGTCCATCGGCGGCCCTGCCAGTCGAGGCACTCGGCCGGCGGCTCCTTCGTCATGCCCTCCCACCAGACGCCGCCGTCGGGCGTGAGCGCCACGTTCGTGAAGATGGTGTTGCGGCGGATCATCGCCATCGCGTTCGGGTTCGTCGCTTCCGACGTTCCCGGGGCGACGCCGAAGACACCGGTCTCGGGATTGATGGCGCGCAGACGCCCGTCCGCGTCGGGCCGGAGCCAGGCGATGTCATCACCGAGCGTCGTGACCTTCCAGTCCTCGAGCCCGGGCGGCGGAATGAGCATCGCAAGGTTCGTCTTGCCGCAGGCGCTCGGGAAGGCCGCGGCAACGTAGGTCTTCTCGCCCTCGGGGCTCTCGAGGCCGAGAATCAGCATGTGCTCGGCCATCCAGCCTTCGTCGCGCGCCATCACCGAAGCGATGCGCAGGCCGAAGCACTTCTTGCTCAGCAGCGCGTTGCCGCCGTAGCCCGATCCGTACGACCAGATTTCGCGCGTCTCCGGGAAGTGCACGATGTACTTCTCGGGATTGCACGGCCACGGAACGTCCTTCTGGCCGGGTGCCAGCGGCGCGCCCACCGAGTGCATGCACGGCACCACGCGCTTCGTGCCGCGATCGATCTCGGCAAAGACCGGCTGGCCGATGCGCGCCATGATCCGCATGCTCACGACGACGTACGGCGAGTCGGTCAGCTGCACGCCGATCTGCGAGGCGGGCGATCCGACGACGCCCAGGCTGAAGGGCAGCACGTACATCGTGCGTCCCTCCATCGCGCCGTTGAACTTTTCCTTGAGGATGCGCCGCATCTCGTACGGGTTGACCCAGTTATTGGTCGGACCAGCGGCATCCTTCGAGAGCGAGCAGACGAACGTCCGATCCTCGACCCGGGCCACGTCGCTCGCATCCGATCGGGCGTAGTAGCAGCCCGGCCACAGGTCCTGGTTCAACCGGATGAACGTGCCATTCCGGACGAGCAGATCGCACAAATACTCGTTTTCCTCGTCCGATCCGTCGACCCAGTGCACGGCCGCCGGTCGGGTGAGCTGGCGCATCTTTTCGACCCACCGGAGCAGGTGCGGGTTGCGGGCGAGCGGAACGGATGGATCGCGCGAAAGAGAGGACACCTGAGCCACGACACCTCCAGCGCCGATTATGGCCGTTCTCCGGCCCGAAGCGCGAGTGCACCTGCCGGCCGACCGATGCAGCAACGCGGCCTTCTGCCGATTGGAGAACGGAGGAGGATCTCAGGATCGATGCCGCTGCCCTGCCCGTCCTGTACCGAGCCGGCGGCCGAGCACACGCTGCCCGGTCACCACGGCACGACGGTGATCATCGACATCTGCCGGCGGTGCCAGGCCATCTGGTTCGATGGTCACGAGAGCCTGCGGCTGTCGCCTGGCGGAACGCTGCAGCTGTTCCGGCTGATCGGTGAGGCGGCCGCGAGCGCACCGCAGCCGGCCGTCGCCACGCTCCGCTGCCCGCGCTGCAGCCTCCGGCTGCGACCGGTCGAAGACAGGCAGCGCACGACGCGCTTCCGGTATCACCGCTGCCCGCAGGGACACGGGCGCCTGATCACCTTCTACGACTTCCTGCGGGAGAAGGACTTCATCCGACCGCTCTCGGCGGATCAGATCGCGCAGCTGCGCGCCCACGTGCAGACGATCAACTGCTCGAACTGCGGTGCTCCGGTCGACCTGGCCCATGAGTCGCGCTGCGGCCACTGCCGATCGCCACTGTCCATGCTCGACCTGGGCCACGCGACCGCACTCGTCGAACAGCTGCGCGCGAGCGAAGCCCCGAAGGCCGTCGATCCGGCGCTGCCGCTCGAGCTGCTGCGTGCCCGGCGCGACGCTGCGCAGGCCTTCGACCGGCTGGCGACCGCCGACGCCTGGTACGTCGACGTTCCATCCGAGGGCCTGCTGGGCGCAGGTCTCCGCGCGCTGGCGCGCTGGATCGCGCGCCTCTGACTATTTCCTGATGACGATGCGCGTCGGCTTGTCCTTCGACGTGGTGACGCCCTTGACGATCGTCACGCTCTTCGTCGCGCCTTCCTTCTTCGCCACTTCGCGCGCCGCCGCCGCCACGCCCGCCACGGCCGCCTTGAGCGACCGCGCACTCTTCTTCACCTGCGCGCGGACCGCCTTCGAGGTACGAGAAGCCATGCGCCCTCCTCTGTCGTCGGGGAGGCTCCGATCGTAGCACGGCAGCTGGAGCTCACTCGCCGAGCGACGCCACGGCGACTACCACGACAAGCGCCAGCAGCACGAGCAGCGCGATCTTGATCCAGCTCCACGGACGCTCGCCGGCGATGGCGCCGGTCACGCCGTTGACGACCACCTGATAACTGCGGCCGTGGTACGTGTAGGTCACCAGCCACACGGGCGCCAGGATGTGCTTGAAGGTCTGGTTCGTGTAGGTGGGATGGACAACGAGGTTCCGGTAGGTATCGCCGGGCACCTGGCGCCCGCACATCGCGCGCACCGCCGCGTCCATCTGCTGCCGTGATCGCTGCGCGGCCGTAACCAGATCGATCTGGTACCGTTCGACGGTCCAGCCCGACAGGTAGCCCGGGTCGTAGGGGACGAGCGTCGAGGTCGGAAACGGCTCGACCTTCCGCAGCAGGCCCGCGTGCACCCCTGCCGACGCGCAGACCAGCTCGTCGTCGAACCAGTGCGTCAGCTCACCCGAGGCTGGCGACCAGCGGACGCGACGCTCCGTCCGGTTGTTCCGCCGGACGTAGTAGTACTCACCCGACTCGGCCGTCCAGCGCGCGAACACGCTGGCGTCGAACGTCCAGTACGGCAGGTACAAACCCTTCAGCGTATCGGTCAGTGCGCGCCTGGCAAATCCATTGGGCGCGAGCCACTGCCGCGTGTACCACGCGCGGATCAGATCCCGCGCCTGTGATTCCGCGATCTTCAGCGGCAGGAGCGACTCGGGCCGGAACGCATCCTTGACCTGCTCGTACGGCACGAGCGCCGTCGATCCGCAGAACTCACAGTTCTTCGAGATCTTGGCCGGATCGAAGACCGAAATGGCCCGGCAGCTCTGGCACTGCACCGAGATCTTCTCGGCGCGCCAGCCACGCTCGCTGTCAGGGATCGCCCGAAGCGCCGCGACGAGATCGTGTTCGACGATGACCGTCGCATCGTCGCGGACGGCCAGCTCGGCGGGAGACACCGTGCCGCAGTAGGGACAGACGAGCGCCTGCTTCGCCGGATTCCACTGCGCCTCGCCGCCGCACGCCGGGCACGCGAACTTCTCGCGCGCCGTCGCGACAGGCTCGGACGGCACCGATCCCGGGCCGCTCGCGCTGGAAGGGTCCACGGCTGTCGGCTACTGCAGGAACTCGTTCAGTGCCGCACGCGTGATGCGCCACTGGCTGCCGATGCGGCGCCCCTTCAGATCGCCCGCTTCGAGGCTCGCGATGACGTCGGCCTCCGTCACGCCGAGCGCCTCGGCGACGGCCGCCGGCGTCAGCACCTCCGGCAATCCCCCGCCGGCCGGCGCTGGCTGCGGCACGGCCACCGGCGCGCCGGGCACGGCCGGCGTCCCCTGTGCGAGCGTGCCGCCCACCTGGCTCATCATCTCTTTCGCGATCGCGAAGCCCACTGCCATCTCGGCGCCGACGCCGCCGACGCCTGCGCCGCCCTCGGCCATGCCCTGCGCCATCTGGAACTTGACGTAGTCGTTCAGGTTGCCGACCGCCGCCATGCTCGACCGCTTGTCGATCGCGGCCTCGACCTCGGGCGGCACCGACACGTTCTCGACGACGAACGCCGTCAGTTCGAGGCCGTACTTGCCACGCAGAATCGGGTTGAGCACAGGCAGCAGCGCCTCACCCAGCTCGGAGTACCGCGCTGCCACGTCGAGCACCGGAATCCTGGCCGTGGCGATCGCCTCGCTGAACGCGCTGACGAGCCGCGATCGCATCACGTCGACGAACTCGTCGAGCCTGAAGTGATGGTCGGTTCCGGCCACCTCCTTCAGAAACTTCGCCGGCTCGACGATGCGGAAGTCGTAGGTCCCGAAGGCGCGCACCCGGACGATGCCGAAGTCCTGGTCGCGCATCATCACCGGATTCGACGTCCCCCACTTGTTGCCCGTGAACGTACGGGTGATGACGTAGTAGACGTCGGCCTTGAACGGGGATTCGAAGCCGTACTTCCAGCCCTGGAGCCGGGTGAGGATCGGGATATTGTCGGTGGTGAGCGTGTGGGTGCCCGGCCCGAACAGGTCGCCGTACTGTCCGAGGTAGACGAACTGCACCACCTGCGATTCGCGGACGACGAGCTTCGCGCCGCGCTTGATCTCGCGATCCTCGTCGGGCCAGCGATACGCCAGCGTGTCGCGCGAGTCGTCGGTCCACTCGATGATCTCGATGAACTGACTGCGGAGGAAGTCGCTCAGGGCCATGGCTGCTCCTTGGAAGGGGGCATTCTAGAACGCGGGACCGAACGCCAGCTCCGTCGTCGATCGGAACGTCTCGCCCGGGCGCAGGATGGTGTTCGGGAACGACGGCTGGTTGGGCGAATCCGGGAAGTGCTGGGTTTCCAGACAGAAGCCGGTGCGCCGGGTGTACGACGCACCGCCGCGACCCGGGACCTCGCCCTCGAGATTGTTGCCCGTATAGAACTGGACGCCCGGCTCGGTGGTGCGCACCTCGAGGGTCCGGCCTGACCGCGGCTCGCGCACGCGGGCGGCCAGCTCGAGCCCGTCGCCGGTCCGATCGATCACGAAGTTGTGGTCGTAGCCTCCGGCGAACCGAAGCTGCTCTTCAGCGGCGTCGATCCGCGCGCCGATGCGCACCGGGCGGCGGAAATCGAGCGCCGTGCCGTCGACGCTGCGGATCTCGCCGGTCGGGATCAGGTCGGCATCGACCACGGTGAAGTGGCTCGCGTTCAGCTGCACCTCGTGATCAAGGATGCTGCCGGCGCCGTGGCCTGCCAGGTTGAAGTAGGTATGCTGCGACAGATTGATCGGCGTCGGCGCGTCGGTCGTCGCCTCGTAGTCCACGCGCAGCGTCAACCCGTCGTCGGCCACGCGGTACGTCACGGCGACGTCGCAGTTGCCGGGATACCCTTCTTCCCCGTCGGGGCTCCGCCGGCTGAAGCGGACGGCACGCCCGTCCTCGACCCATTCACCGCGCCAGGCAACGCGATCGAACCCGTCCGGCCCTCCGTGCAGGTGGTGCGCGCCGCCGCGGGGGCGCAGGTGGTACTCGCGACCGTCGAGCGTGAAGCGCGCGTGGCGAATCCGGTTCGCGAACCGGCCGACGACCGCGCCAAGACACCCGCGGTGGGCAACGTAGGCATCGAGCGAATCGAAGCCGAGCGCGACGTGGACCGTGCCGCCGCGCCCGTCGGGCAGCTCGATCGCCGTGATCGCGGCTCCATAGTCGATGGCGCGCACGCGCAGGCCGGCGCGGCTGGTCAGCGTCCAGATGAAGATGGCCGTGCCGTCGGCCAGCGTTCCGAAACGTTCACACGACATGAGGCGGCAGTATAGAGCCAACCTCCCGTCTGGACGCCACGCACCGGACTGGTGCTACCCTCCCGGCATGCTGCCCATCCCGATCCGCCGCTTTCTACCCGCTGTCCTGCTGCTGGTCCTCGTCCTGCCGCTGTCGGCGCAGTCGCCGGCGGTCGAACCGGTCGACCTCGACGCCATCGCCCGGATCAAGGATGAAGCGTTCGAGCGCTCGCAGGTGATGGACACGCTCTCGTACCTCACCGACCTGCACGGCCCGCGCCTGACGAACTCTCCCAACATGCACGCGGCCGCCGCGTATGTCCGCGAGCGGCTCGGCGAATCGGGCATCGACGTCCGGTTCGAACCGTGGGGCACCTTCGGACGCGGCTGGGCGAACGAGCACACCGCCCTCCACGTCACGTCGCCGACCCGCTGGCCCGTCGTCGGCTTCCCGAAGGCGTGGACACCGGGGACGGACGGGCCGCTGGCCGCCGAGGTGGTCGCGGCGCCCATCGCCAGCGACGACGACTTTGCCGCATACGAGGGAAAGCTGAAGGGACGCTGGGTGCTGCTCTCGCCGGAGCGGCCGGTCCGCTCGCTCTTCACGGCCCCGGCGCGGCGGCACACCGACGAGTCCCTGGCGCAGATCGCTACCGAAGTGCCTGCGCCCTCGCCCCGCGCCACGCCCGCCACGGCCGCCACCGAGTTCCGGGCGCGCCGGATGAAGTTCCTCGTCGATCAGGGAGCCGTCGGCATCATCGAGGTCTCGCCAGCCGACCGCAACGACAACCTCACGGTGCGCGTGCAGGGACCGCTCAGCGGCGAAGGGACGCGCCATCCCGACGATCCGCCACCGCTGCCGCACCTGGTGCTCGCCGCCGAGCACTACCACCGCATGCTGCGACTGCTTCGGCTCGGCCAGACCGTGACGTTCGAAGCAGACGTCCGGAACCGCTTCTTCGACGACTCGCTCGAGGCCTACAACATCGTGGCCGAACTGCCCGGCACCGACCCGGCCGGGGAGCTGGTCCTGCTCGGCGCGCATTTCGACAGCTGGCACGCCGGAACCGGCGCGACCGACAACGCGGGCAGTGTCGCGGTGGTGATGGAGGTGATGCGCATCCTGAAGGCCACCGGCCTGCCGCTGCGCCGCACGGTCCGCATGGTGCTCTGGACCGGCGAGGAACAGGGACTGCTCGGTTCACGCGCCTACGTCCGCGAGCACTTCGGCGATCCCGAAACGATGACACTGAAGCCGGAGCACGCGAAGGTGTCGGCCTACTTCAATCAGGACAACGGCGCGGGCGGCTACCGCGGTGTCTACCTGCAGGGCAACGAGGCGGTGGCACCGATCTTCGAGGCCTGGATGCGGCCGTTCGCCAACCTCGGCATGACGACGCTCAGCATCCGCGACACGATGAGCACCGATCACGTGCCGTTCAACGAGGTCGGCCTGCCCGGGTTCCAGTTCATCCAGGATCCGATGGACTACGGCACCTGGACGCACCACACCCAGCAGGATCTCTACGAACGCATCGATCCGCAGGACATGCGGAAGAACGTCGCCATCATGGCGTCGTTCGTCTATCACGCGGCCAACCGCGACGAACTGCTGCCGCGGCGCCCCCTGCCCGCCCCCCAGCAGCCGTAGCTGCCGTCTCCGATCGCACGGGCGCGGGCGCCGATCGATCGATGACGGCGCCGTGAGCGGTCAGTCGTCTTCGCTGGCCAGACGTTCGAGGCGTGCGCGGTCGCGGATGATCAGCCGTCGCCCCTGTGTGGCGAGAACACCGTCGGCAATCCACTGCGACAGTGTGCGGCTGACGGTGAAGAGCGTCGTGCCGGTCAGGTCGGCCAGTTCCTGGCGCGTGAGCGAGTGCACGAGCAGCGTCCCCTGCTCGCAGGGGCGTCCACACTGGCGCATCAGCCGCAGCAGCGCCTGCGCCAGCCTTCGGCCGACGCGAGTCGTCGCCAGCTCCTGCACGCGCGTGAGCGCGTCGGTCATGTGGGTCGCCATTTCGCGCATGATGTTGCTGCGGACCCGCGGCGTCCGCTCGAGCAGCCCGCGCAGGGCGGCCGCATCCCAGCTGTAGAGGGCCGTGGCTTCAACGGCCATCGCTGTCACCGGATAGGCCGCACCGTCGAGGGCGACGACGCCGCCGAACGGCTCGCCCGGACCGACGAACCGGACGATGACTTCGTGGCCGTCGGCCGTGCCCTGCACGACCTTCAGGAAACCCGACGCGACCAGGTAGAGATGCGTGGCCGGATCGCCCTGACGCGCCACGACGTCGCCCTTGCGGAAGTCGCGCCGCCGGGCGGCTGCCGCCCACGCCTGCCGTTCGTCGGACGTCAGACCGTCGAAGATGCGGGAGCGGAGCACTTCCGGTGGCAGCGTCGGCATGGGCCCAGATCTTGGCACGATCCGCCAGTCCGGCATAACCGCACAGCCTTGCGCCAGCGCAAAGGCGGCCGCCGCTCGACCCGATAGGCTCGAACCGTGAACCGATTTCATCGCTGGTACTGCCGGTCCGATCACTGGTTCCGCCTCGCCGACGGCCGCCTGCTCCCCTGGGCCGTCGGCACCCTTCCGCTGGGAGACCACCTGCTCGAGCTCGGGTGCGGTCCCGGACGTGTCACTCCGGCGCTTGCCGCCCTGGTGCCGCACGTGACGTCAATCGACATCGATCGGCAGGCCCTCGGTGAGGTCCGCGCACGCGCGCCGGCCGCTCGCCCTGTCGCCGGCAGCGCAGTCGAGCTCCCCTTCGAGTGTGCGAGCTTCTCGTCGGCCGTCGCCTGCGCGATGCTGCATCACGTCGCCGGCAGCGGCGATCAGCGGCGGCTCGTGGCCGAGACGTGGCGCGTGCTCCGGCCGGGCGGGTGGTTCGTCGGCTGCGATCCGCTCGACGGCCTGGTCATGCGCATCCTGCACCTGGGCGGCACGTTCCGGCCGCTCACCCCCGGTCGCCTGGAGCGGATCCTCCACGATTCCGGCTTCGACGACATCGAGGTGGCGACGACGGGCTCATATGTGCGCTGGCGCGCGAGACGGGTATGAACTCCGCTCTGCTCCGCATCCTCCTGCTGGTGGGCGGCGCCTCCGCCGCGACAGGCGTCGCGGCCGGCCTGTCACGCCTCGGTGTCGACATCGGCACACCTCCCGCCTGGACGGTGCGGCACGGCCCACTGCTCGTCGTCGGGTTCTTCACGACGATGATCGGACTCGAACGCGCGGTGGCGTCCGGCAGGATCTGGACGCTCGTCGCTCCGACGCTCGCCGCCATTTCCGGTGTCGCGCTGCTCGCCGGCCTGCCTGGCGCTCCGTGGATGGCGGCGGCGTCCGCGCTCGGTCTTGTCGTCATCAATGCAGCGATCGTCTCGAGGCAGGCCGCCGCCTTCACGTGGCTGATGCTCGCCGCCTCCGGGCTGCTCACGTATGGTCACGTGCTCTGGGCCGCCGGGCGGCCGATTCCGCTGGTCGTTCCTTTCTGGATGGCGTTCTTCATCCTGACGATTGCTGCCGAACGGCTCGAACTGTCGCGAATGGCACCGGTGCCGCGATGGGCCCGTCGATTGCTGATCGCAACCGCCACGCTGCTGGTCGTGGTGACGATGCTGCGGAGCCTGCCGACCGGCACGGCCGGCATTCCACGCTGGTCGGCCGTCGCCATGGGATGTCTGATCGCGGCCATTGGACTCTGGCAGCTCCGCTTCGATCTGGCGCGGTCAACCGTACGGCATCCGGGCCAGACGCGCTACATCGCATCGGCCGTGCTGACCGGTTCGGCGTGGCTGGTACCGACTGGTGCCCTGATGGCCATCTGCGGCCTGCCGCCGGCAGGCGCGCTCTACGACGCGGTGCTGCACGGCGTCTTCGTGGGGTACGTCTTCTCGATGGTCTTCGCGCACGCGACAATCGTGCTGCCGGCCGTCGCCCGTCTCCGCGCGCCCTTCACGCCGGTGTTGTACGTGCCGCTGGCGCTGCTTCACGCCACGCTGATCGCGCGGATTGTCGGCGACCTGACGGCCTCGTTCTGGCTCCGCCGCGTGGGCGCCGTCGGAAACGCCGCGGCGCTCGTCCTGTTCGCTGCGACGATGACGACTGCCGCGATGCGCGCCTCGCGCGTGGCGCACGCCGCCTGACGGCTCCTCAGTTTCTCAGTCGCGCGCGACGCGCATCAGGTAGGCGAGGTAGCTGGCGTTCAGGCCGACGCCAGCCAGCATCACGAGTGACGAGATCCGCACGAGCACCGGCGTCCCCGACGCCAGCCCCCAGGCCAGCAGCGGCACACCGACAGTCCAGAGCAGGAAAATCGGACGCGCAAAGCGGGCCGTCGGCAGTTCGTTGGCGCCCCGCCGCGGCGGCTGGCCGCCGAGGGCGCTCATCGCGCGGTAGTACGCGTAGAGCGGCACGAGCCGTCCCTGGATCCCGACAATGATTTGGCCGATGAAGCCGACGAGGCCGGCAACGCCGTAGATCCAGCCCACCGTCACCTGCCAGGAACCGGGCGGAACGGAGGCCAGGGCCACGCCGCAACCGGCAGCGACGAACAGCCAGGCGATGGCCACGTGCGTCTGCCAGGTGGACCAGTCGCGCTGCGGGAGAGCCGGCGGCCGCGGCAGCCGCTGCTTCACGGCACGCCGCATGTGATGGACGAATGCCCACAGCGCCCCGGCAAGGCACACCACGCCCGGCGCAAGCGGAATACTGCCCGCGGCGAGCCCGAACACCACCAGGATGAGCCCGAGCTCGAGCAGGATGGCGCTCAGTGCGAGACCGTGCCCGGCTGGCGGACGCGCCGGCAGGAACATCGGCACCAGGCGGTACGCCAGGCCGATGACAAGCATGACCGGCCAGCCGAGCACGGCGAGGTGCAGATGAGCGAACGCCGAGGCGACGAGCGGCAGTCCCCACCAGCCGTACTCGCGATCGACGCCGACCAGCACTCCGTACAGCGCCGCAGCCGCGACGTTCGCAAATGCCAGCAGCACGTGCAGCAGGATGGGCCACGGGGCCGTCGCCCGGCGCACTCCTGCCACTGTACGAAGGGCGACCCACAGGATCGCCGCGAGCACCATCGTTCCTGCCCAGGCCACCAGTCCGTACCGCCCGGTCCAGAACCCGGCAACCATTCCCGCGGTACCGATGGCAAATACCAGTCCGGCGAGCCAGTCGCGCCACCGCACCGGCAGCGGCAGCCCCAGCGCGAGCGGCGCCACGATGTAGAACGCGCCGATGATCGATCCCGAGATCCACGCAATCGTCAGCAGGTGAACGACCGCCGCCATCCGCGGATGCAGGAAGTAGCCACCGGGCAGCTCCGGGTCGACCGCCAGAATGGCAAAGGCTGCCGCCAGCCCGGCGTGTGCCAGCCCGAAGCAGACGAGCGGCAGACGCGACGACGGAGTCAGGGCCTCGCGGCTCATGCGGTGCGATCGCGCAGCATCACGAGAAGCATGCGGGACGGATCGGCCGCCTCGACGGCGTGCGGCACGTTCGCGGGCATCCGGACAATGGTGCCCGGCGTCGCATCGACCGGCCTGCCACCAATCGTCAGCACGAACTTCCCCTCGAGCGTCAGCACGAGCGCATCGTACGGCGACGTATGCTCGCTGAGCGACTGCCCCTGATCGAAGGCGAAGAGCGTCACCGTGCCGCCGCCGTTCTTCGCGAGAATGCGACTCGCGATACCGTCGGGAGTCGGCACAATCAGACCGGCCAGCTCCAGGGCCTCGGCTGCCACGATTCCTGCGGACTTCGTTGTCATCACCCGTCACCCTCCTCGTGGCCCAGTCTTGCCCGGAGCCTCCGATTGAACGTTGCGCCAGGTCAAGGCTTTCGGGGAAGCGACCCGCATAATCGGAACATGTTCGACCCGCTCGCCGGCTCGCCCTGGAGCATGCCGCAGACGGTGGAAGGCTTCGTCCGATCGCTGCCGAACGAGACGCTGATGGCGTTTGCCGATCGCGAACGACAGCGCGTCGGCAGCGGACGCGTGCTCGACATCGGCTGCGGCGCCGGCCGCAACGCCGTCCCGCTCGCCGCGCGCGGCTGGCAGGTCGTCGGGACCGACCTGTCGTGGCCGATGCTCGAGGCCGCCGCCAGCCGCGCCCGGGCCGAAGGTGTCGCGCAGGGCGTCCACCTCATCGTCGCACCGATGGACGTGCTGCCGATCGCCGACGCGTCGTGCGATCTGATCGTGGCGCACGGAATCTGGAACCTCGCAGCCTCACTCGCCGAATTCCGCCGCGCGCTCGAGGAAGCCGCGCGGGTCGCTGCGCCGCACGCCGCGCTGTTCGTCTTCACGTTCTCGCGCCGGACGCTGCCGCCCGACCTGCAGCCGGTCGAGGGCGAGCCGTACGCGTACAGCGAGTTCTCGGGACAGCCGCAGACGTTCCTCACGCGCGAACAGCTCGTCGCCGAGCTCGGCCGCGCCGGCTTCGTGCTCGACGATGGCGTGCCGTTCGTGGAGCACAACGAACCGCCGCCGGGAAAGGTGCATGAGCTCCGGACGCCGGTGCTGCTCGAAGCCGCGTTCCGTCGCGCCTCCCGCTCCACCGGCGTCACCCCGCGCTGACTGCAACGAGGTCACCATGGCTCCCCCGCCCATTCCAGACGCTGCTGTCCGGGCCCGGCGCCTCGTGCGCTGGCTCTATGGGCTTGCCGCACTCACCTTCGGGCTCATCGTCTTCGGAGGCTTCGTCCGGCTGACACGCTCGGGCCTGTCAATCGTCGAGTGGAATCCGATCATCGGCATCCTGCCGCCCATCGGCACCGAGGCGTGGGAGACCGAGTTCGCAAAGTACCGGCAGACGCCGGAGTTCCAGCTCGTCAATCACGCGATGCCGATCGACGGCTACCGCCGCATCTTCTACATCGAATGGGCGCACCGACTCATCGCGCGCCTGGCCGGCCTGTACCTCGCGGTCCCGCTCGCGTGGTTCGTGTGGCGCGGGGCGATCCCGCGGCGCCGGATCGGCGTTTTCGTGGCCATCGCGCTGCTCTTCCTGCTGCAGGCGTTTCTCGGCTGGTTCATGGTGAGCAGCGGGCTGCTGGATGAACCGGCCGTCAGTCACTACCGGCTGACGATCCACCTGCTCGCGGCCCTGCTGCTTCTCGCCCTCACCACATGGACGGCGATGAGCCTCGACGACCGGAACGGACCGGCCATCCATCGTCCGGCCGCCACCCGCCACTCGACGCTCGGTCTCGTCGCCCTCGCGGTCATCGTCGTGCAGATCGCGTACGGCGGCCTGGTGGCGGGACTCAAGGCCGGCCACGTGTCGTACACGTGGCCGCTGATGGGCGGCTCACTCGTGCCGGCGGGCCTGTTCGACACCGGCGGCTCCTGGTGGGCGGCCCTCACGGCCTCACCCGCCGCCGTGCACTGGATTCACCGCTGGTTTGCTGTCGTCGCCGCCGCAGTGGTCGCCTGGCTCGTCGTCGAAGTCCGACGTGCCCGTACCACGCGCGCCGCACGCGAGGCAGCCAACGTCAGCGGTGTGCTGGTGGGAGTGCAGGTCGCGTTGGGCATCGGAGTGCTGCTGACTCACGTGCCGCTCGTATTGGCGCTGCTGCACCAGGCGGTCGGACTCGGCCTCTTCGTCGCCGTGCTCGTTGTAAACCACCAGCTGCGGCGCGGCGGAAACTGAGGACTTCGGAAGTCGCCGCATCTGCGCCGGACGGGCTGCGTCACGCGCCGCCCGATCGGTCTCAGAGTCCTCGCACCGCTGCGACGATGGTCTCGACACCGCCGGGCACCGCGTAGGCAATCCGTCCCTGCCGATCGAGCACGTAGACGAGCGACGGATGCGATACGTCCCCCGTGCGCTCGTTCCGCACACGCGGGACGCGCCAGGCGTTCAGCGTCCGCTCGACGATCGTCGTATCCGGATGCGACAGCACATGCGCCCCGCCGCCCAGCCTCCACGCCCTGGCGATCGTCGGCAGCCGCGACGGTGTATCGCGCCAGGGATCGAGCGTCAGGATCAGCACGACCGGTGCGTCGTCGACCAGAATCGACGCGGCCGTCGTCACGTCACTCACCACGAGCGGACAGATCGTCCCGCAGTGCGCGAAGGCGAACGTCACCAGCACGGGCCGGCCGCGAAACGCCTCGAGCGTCACCGTCTCGCCGCGCTGATTCACCAGCGCCATCGCTGGCGCGTCGTTGTCGATTCGCGTCAGGGCGGCCGTGATAGCCGCATCGACGTCGGGGACGAACCGTTCGGCATCGGCGCCGGCCACGCGGGCGACGACGCCGCTCAGGCCGGCCACCATCGCGGCGGCCACGACGCCGGTCGCCAGTTGACCCGACAGGCGGGACAGCAGCGCCCGCAGTCCCGCCCGCAGCTCACGCCCCCAGGCGGTCAACAGGATCCCGAGCATGCCGAGCGGCTGCCCGACGAGCAGGACCCAGCCGCCGGCGTTCGGCAGTTCGTCGCGCGCCGCGCCGAAACAGACGGCACGCGTCACCGTCACCCAGGCCGGTCCGTCCCGCCCCACCGGCCACAGCGCCAGGGCCCACCATCCGGCCGTGATTGCCAGGATGGCCGCCAGCGCCGCCACGGCCAGGGCCGGCAACCGGCGCGCCGACATCACCCGATCCTCCACAGGAACGACAGCACCTTCCAGTTCACGTAGAAGTAGAGGACGAAGGCGGCGAGGAACACGAAGACCAGCACGAGCGTCCCCGGCGCCGGTCCGAGCCGGCTCACCGCGTGCAGCGCCGCGTTGCGCTCGTCGACGTCGTCGGCGTGCCGGGGCGGGTGCGTCAGTCCCGGCGGAATGCCCGGCACGGCTCGACCGGTGGGGATCGTCTCGAGGCGCTCGCCGAAGAACACCGACGCCACCGCAATCGCGATGAAGGCGAACGCCCCGGTGGCGGCCGTCAGTCCGCCCAGCGCGACCACGGCGAGCAGCACGTCGACGACGGGACTGAACTGCACGTCGAAAGGCGCCATGCTGAAGCTGATGTCCCAGTGGCGCCGCGGCACGCCGAAGCTCCCGGCGAAGGTCATCGACAGCGTGAAGACGAGCATGCCGCCGGCGAACAGGTACGGCTGGACCTTCGCCAGCGGCCAGAAGGCCACCTTGCGGCGGAAGATGAGCGGGATCAGGTAGTAGGTGGCGCCCATGAACGCCATGGCGGTACCGCTCACGACCGTCGCGTGGAAGTGACCGGGCACGCGCAGCGTGTTGTGGACGATGATGTTGATCTGTTCGGTGCCGATCGTCACCCCGGTGATGCCGCCGACGAACCCGAAGACAACCACCGAGAACATCAGCGAGCTGAAGCCGGGGTCGCCCCACGGCGCGCGGCGCAGCCAGTCGAACAGCCCCTGCGTGAAGCCGCGCAGCCGCATGCCGAGCTCCATGCCGGCCGGCACCGTGAAGCCGTGGATCATCGACGCGAGCACGGCCATATACATGAAATAGCTCGTGTTGACGATCTTCCACGCCGGCCCCATGCCCGGGTCGACCAGCAGGTGGTGGGCCGACGCCATCGAGATGAACAGGATGTAGAGCACGAACGCCGAGCGGCTGATCTTCTCGTTGAGCACGACGGCGCCGACCGTCAGCGCGCCGAGCATGTACCAGATGGCCACCATCGCGGCCACGTTGATCTGCTGCGACGAATGTCCGAGGCCCCACCACACCATCCGGTACACCTGCGGATCCACCTCCATGAGGCCGAGCGACCACAGATAGGTGGGCATGTAGATGGCCGCGCCGTGCACGAGCGTGATGACCGCGATGATCGCCGCTGTCATCGCGCCGTACACGACGAGCGGCAGCGAGCCCTCGTGCCGTCCTTCGCGCTTCGCGATGACGAGCGACGCGAAGAAGATGCCGACGGTGATCAGCGCGCCGACGGCGAACAGGATCACGCCGAGATAGAACAGCGGGTCGGCGCGCAGCGGCACGTACGACGTGAACAGCACGTCGGCCCGGCCCGACCACATCATCCACTCGACCATCAGCGCGCCGCCGAGCATGAGGACGTAGGCCAGCCAGCTCGTCCTCAGCGCCGGCTGCCGGCTGTTGATGAGCACAGTGCTCGCGAAGATCAGCACCGCCATCTCGAAGAAGATGATGAAGAAGATCAGCATGCTCATGCCGTGCACGCCGAGGATCCGGTAGAACCAGTCGGCAGGCAGCAGGTGAACGGCCTGCCACCGCGTGAGCACCAGCAGAACGGCCGCAATCGCGCCGACGAGCAGCGCGACGACGGAGCTGACGGCGTGGACCTTGATGAGCCGCTCGGCGGGCAGGTGGACGCGCCGGCCGGTCGCCGGGCACGTGCGGAACACGGGAGGGCTCGCAGCTGACGTCGTCATCGTCCACCTCCTGCCCCGGCGACGGCCGGCGCGTCGTCAACGATGACGCGACCGACCATGACGTGATGGCCGATTCCACAGAACTCGTTGCAGATGATCCGGAAGTCACCCGCAGCCGTGGGGGTCACCCGCAGCCCGTAGTCGTAGCCGGGGACCACCTGAAAGTTGACGTTCAGCGGATAGAGCGAGAAGCCGTGGTTCACGTCGAGCGACGACAGGTGCAGCGTGTACTCGACGTCCTTCTGCAGCTTCAGAATCGGCATCCACTGGAACGAGAAGGCCACGAGATAGATGTCGGACCCGGGCGGCGGTGCGACGATCGGCATGCCGCGGTCGTCGCCCACCTGGTACTGGGTGATGAACTCCTGCACGCGCTCCATGAAGGCGACGGGCGTCGTGCGGCTGCGGATGCCGGAAGGATTCTGGCCGCCCTTCCAGTGCCAGATCGGCATCATCGCGAAGAGCACCATGCACCAGGCGAAGGCAATGCCGACCCAGACCTTCTCGGAGCGGTGGGCCGGCTCCCACCAGTGCCGTGGCGGCGTGTCCAGTCCGGTGTGCGTGTGCGCCATGGTGCACCTCAGGGAAGCGGCGCCTCGGGCAGGCGGTAGATCTCCCAGAAGCCCCAGCCGGTGTAGAGCACCAGCATGATCAGCAGGCCGAGCGCCAGCAGCAGGAAGACGTTGTCGAACAGCCGCTGCCCGGCCGGCAGCGGATCGTCGGAGCGACGCGCGTTCGTCGGGTTGCTCATGGCGCGACGGTAGCGCCGTCGCGGGCGCGGCGGTATGACGTCCGTCATATGGGCCGCGCGGGCCCGTCGCTAGACTCCGTACCGGTCGCGGCCCGATGCTGCAACGGCTGGAACGCTTCTCCCTCGCGGCGCTTTCTCGCCTCGACGCATGGTGCAATCGCTGGTACGGCGCGCGCCTGAACCCGCTGTATCAGAGCGGCACGATCGTCGTCGGGTTGTACCTGGTGCTGCTGGTGACGGGGCTGTACCTGTTGCTGTTCTATCGGGTCGCGGCTCCCTGGGAATCGGTCGCGCGGCTCACCGCCGACGCGTGGGTCGGCCGCACGATCCGAGGTGTGCACCGCTACGCGACCGGAGCCGCCGTCGTCTTCACCCTCGTCCACGCCATCCGCATGTTCGCGCAGGCCCGAAGCTGGGGCGCGCGCGCGATGGCGTGGCTGAGCGGTGTCGTCCTGCTCGTGCTGCTCGTCGGGTGCGCCTGGACCGGATACGTGATGGTCTGGGACGTGTTCGGGGAGCGGCTCGCGCGCGAAGCCGCTCGCATGGCCGACAGCCTGCCCTTTCTCTCCGAGCCGGTCAGCCGTACGTTCACCGGTGAGCGGCCGGTTCCGACGTTCTTCTTTTTCGTCACGCTGTTCGCGCACGTCGCCGTGCCGCTCGGCATGGGCGTCGTGTTCTGGCTGCACGTGCGGCGTCTGCAGCGCCCGCGGCTGCTGCCACCGCGACCGCTGCTCTGGAGCGTCGTCGGCCTGCTGATCGCGGCCGCCGTCTCCCTTCCCGTCGCCCTGGCGCCCGAGGCCGATCCGTTCGTACGGCACGCACGCATACAGGCGGATCTGTTGATCGCGCCCTGGCTCCCGCCGGCCCCGCGACTGAGTGGCGGTGCGCTGCTCGGGGTGCTGGCGGCCGGATGCGTGCTGCTGTTCGTCGTCCCGCTTCTGACGCGACGACGCGGCGCCAGGCAGCCGATGCCGTCGGTGGTCGACGAGGATGTGTGCACGGGATGTACGCAGTGCTCGATCGACTGTCCGTACGGTGCCATCGAGATGGTCGCCCGCACCGACGGACGGCCGACGCCCGTCGCCCGCGTCGATCCGGCGCTGTGCGTCAGCTGCGGCATCTGCGCGGGATCGTGCGCGCCGATGAGCATCGGCCCGCCCGGGCGGACCGGCCGCGATCAGCTCGCCGCCGTCGGATCGCTGCTCGATTCATCGAGGCTTCCGCCGAGCGGCGTCGTGGTCGTCGGGTGCACGTACAGCGCCGGGGCCTTTGCGACGCTCCTGGAGCGCGAGGGTGCCGCCTTTCACGGCGTCGACTGCGCCGGCAACCTGCACACGTCCGTCGTCGAGCGGCTGATCAGGGGCGGCATTCCCGGTGTGCTGGTCATCGCCTGCCACACGCGCGACTGCCGACATCGCGAGGGCAGCCGCTGGCTGGTCGAACGCGTGTTCCACGAGCGTGACGCCGAACTGCAGGCGCGCGTGCCCCGCTCGCGCGTGCGCGTGATTCACGCCGGCGCCCGGGAGTCGGCCCGCGCCATTGCCGCGCTCCGGCGCTTCATCGTCGACCTGACGCTGATTGGCCGCGTCGTACGACTCGACGACGACCTGGACGACATGGCGGAGTGCGAGGCCGCCGAGGTGAACGAGGTGCCCCAATGAGCCTGCGCCGACACGCAGCCGGTCTCGTCGTCGCGCTCGCCGCAACCGCCGCCATGGCGGCGATCTCGCAGGCACCCGTGCCGAGCGGCGAAGGCACGACCGGCACGCTTCGCCTCGCATGGCGCGCGCGACCGGAACGCATCGAGCGGTGCGTCGAACGCGACGCCTCCGAGGTCGCGGCGCTGCCGGCGCACATGCGGCAGACGGTGATCTGCGACGGATTCGCCGCGTCGTACCGGCTCGAGGTGCGCGTCGACAACGAGCTGGTCGTCTCCGATCGCGTCATGCCGGGCGGCCTGCGCCGCGACCGTCCGCTCTACGTCTTTCGCGAGATCGACGTCGCCCCGGGCATCGCCACTGTCGACATCACCTTCACGCGCATCGAGGAGTCGGACACGACGGAGTCCGGGCGCGACCTGCTGCGCGAAGCCGTCCCGCCGGACCTGCGGTGGACCGCCGATCGCTCCTTCGCCCCGGGACAGGTCCGGTTGATCACGTACGATCCGCAGCGCCGCGCCCTCGTCGAGATTACCGGCAGGTCGACCGGCGCGTCAGCGAATCTCCCGCGCATCCCGAGGCGGGGCGGCCCGCCTTGATCAGGAACCGCTGACGCGGCCGAGAGCGCCGACAAGCTCCCTCGGATCCTGCCGCACGCCCACCTGCCGGTGGCGGACGACGCCGTCGGCGTCGATGACGAAGACGAGCGCCGAGTGCGCGATCTCGCCGTCGGGCAGCGGCTGATACCTGACCCCCAGCACGGCCGCCAGGCTTCGGACGTCGTCCTCGGACGCGGCGAGCAGGCGCCAGCGCTCGGGGTCCAGGCCCCGCGCACGGGCGAAGGTGTTCATCGCCTCCGGCGTGTCGCGCCCCGGGTCGAGCGAGAACAGGACGAACTGCACGTCGGACCGGTCCCCGAGCTGCCGCTCGATCAGCCGCAGCTCGTCCGTGATGCGCAGACAGACCGCCGTGCACGAGGTGTAGATCATTGCGGCGATCATCGGACGTCCACCGAGATCACCGAGCCGCCAGCGGTCGCCGTGCTGATCGACGAGCGGAATGTCGAGGTCGAAGATCGAAGCGTCGTCCAGGATGGGATCGCCGGCCGGCAGCTCGTGGTCTGACACGTCGGTCTCGTGTGGCCAGGGCTCGGGCGCTGGTCGGCCGCACCCGGTTGCGAGCATCACGCCAGCCAGGGCGAGCGCTGCCGTGCAGGTTGTTCCTCGTCCGATCATTGCCCCGCTCCCGACAGGTTCCGGACGCCGCGGAAGCCGAGGCTCCCGACGCTGTAGCGCGCCTCGAGACTGCTCCGGAACGCGAAGCGCATGAACGCGGGATAGTTGTCGAAGTCGGCCGCCGCGGCTGCGCCGCTGCCGCAGTACAGTCCGGCATCGATCGACCCATCGCCGCGCGATTCGCCCGTCACGAGCGCCGAGTTGAAGTCGAGCGTCCATTCCCACACGAGCCCGTGCAGGTCGGCGATACCGTAAAGGTTCCGCAGGCCGGAGCCGGCCGGCGGCACCGGCTGCGGCAGCGTGCGTCCATACCAGCTGCGCAGACGCGCGAGGAAGGCGGGATCCCGCGACGCGTCGCGAACGGTCTCGTCGGCGGCCGCGACGTACTCCCACTGATCGACGGTGGGCAGGTCCTTGCCCTGCGCCTTCAGGTACGCGCGCGCCGCGAACCACGAGACGTAGACCACGGGGCTGTCGAGCGGAGCGAGGGGGCCCGGGTCGAGATCGCCGCGCCAGTGCGACAGGTACGCGCGATCGACGAACAGCTTCTTCGCCTGCGAGCGACGCCACTCCGGGTGATCGCGGACGAACGCCAGGAACTCGCCGTTCGTCACGGGGTGAACGTCCATGGCGAACGCGTGGACCTCGCGCCGCGGCGTGTCGCGTCGATCGACCACCCCGGTCGGCAGGCGATAGAGGGGACGATAGCTGCCCGCCGGAACGGTCACCATCGACGATGTGTCCGGCATCGACATCGACAGGACCTGGGCCACGGCCAGCGCGGCCACGAGCGCCGGCACGATCGCGCCGCGCAGCAGGTGCGTCATGTCCCCTCTCCCGTTCGCCACCGGCGTTCGCGTGGCCGTCGCGTCAGTGCGGCACGCCGACGGCCGACGCCTCGCGCGGGCCCGCCGCCCTGACGGCCGCCACTTCCTGCGGCGTCACTTCGAACCCGGCGTTGTTCCACGAGCTGTAGACGTAGGTCAGCACGTTCGCCACGTCCTCGTCGCCCATGCCGAGCGCCGGCATCACGCTGTTGTACTGCTGGCCGTTGACGGTAATCGGGCCCGTCAGCCCGAACAGCACGGCCGCAATCGCCCGTTCCCTGTCGCCGTTCAGGAAGTCGGATCCCGCGACGGGCGGGAAGACGGCCGGAATCCCCTGCCCTTCCGCCTGATGGCAGGCGGCGCACGTGCCCGCGTAGATGCGTTCGCCGCGCGTCATGCGTTCGGCCAGCGTGGCCGCGGGCGGGATGACTGGCGCATCCTCGGTCATCATCTGAATCGCGCCGCCCTCCGGCAGGTAGACTTCGTTAGCAAGCTGACCCGAGAAGATCCGCGCGTTCTCTGGCCCCTCGACGTTGATCATGCCGAGCGCGCCCTTGTTGAACGCCCGGAAGATCGAGTGATCGACCATGATGAACGTCCCGGGGACGTCCACCCTGAACTCGGCAATAGTTGCCCCGCCGGCCGGCACCAGCGTGGTCTGAATGTTGCGGTTGACGAGGCCGGTGCCACCCTCGTGACGGACGATGTCGAAGATCTCCCCAATCACGTGGAACGACGACACCAGATTGGGACCGCCGTTGCCGATGTACAGGCGCACCGTTTCGCCGACCGAGGCCTTGAGCGCGCCGGTCCCCTGGAGCGCATCGACCGAGCCGTTGAACACGACGTAGTCGGGCCGCTCGTCAATCGCCTTCTCCATGTCGAACGGCTGCAGCCCGGGCTCGCCGTAGCGCCCGGCGGTGTAGAACTCACCCTGCATCACGTAGTACTCGCGATCGACGGGCGGCAGGCCGCTGGCCGGCTCGACAAGGATCAGCCCGTACATGCCGTTCGCGATGTGCATGCCGACCGGAGCGGTCGCGCAGTGATAGACGTAAAGCCCGGGATTGATCGCCTTGAACGAGAACGTGGTCTCGTGGCCCGGAGCGGTGAGCGACGCTGACGCACCGCCGCCGGGCCCGGTCACCGCGTGCAGGTCGATGTTGTGCGGCATGCGGCTCGAGGGATGGTTGCGCAGGTGGAACTCGACCTCGTCACCCTCGCGCACGCGGATGAAGCTGCCGGGCACCGATCCACCGAACGTCCAGAACGTGTAGTCGACGCCGTCGGCCAGTCGCTTCACCACCTCCAGGACCTCGAGGTTGACGATGACCTTCGTCGCGTGCGTGCGGGTGATGGGAGGCGGCACGTTCGGTGCCTCGGTCAGCGCCGCCACTTCTTCACCCTGAATGACCATCGCTGCGGGATCCGTCTCGCCGCCACGCGCACAGGCCTGCATCCCCAGCATCGCCAGCAGACACGCGCCGACCGTCGTCCACTTCGTCGCCCGAACCATCGTTCCTCCCGCGTCGCGGCTGCCCCGGCGATACCGTCGGCCGCCCCACCATTCGTTCACCGTCCGGCCAGCTGCTCGAGCACCTGGCCGTTGACCAGCACGAAGCCGTCGCGCTCGGTCGTAAGCACACCTTCTTTTCCCCACCGGCTCATGATGCGGATGCACGTCTCGATGGTCGTGCCCGTCATGTCGGCCAGCTCCTGACGCGACAGGGGGAACGGCACGAACCGTCCGCCGTCGCGTGGGATGCCGAACTGCTCACTCAGCTTCAGGAACAGCCGGGCGAAGCGCGCTTCAACGCCCGCGCCGGCCAGCTCCGACAGGCGTTCCGTCAGCTCGATGAGTCGCAGCGTCAGGCCCGACAGCAACCCGCGAACCAGCGCGGGCGATTCCTCGAGCAGACCGAGAAAAGCCTGTCGCGGTACGTGCAGGCACACGGTCGGGTCGAGCGCCTGCGCCGATGCGGGATACGGCCGTCCTTCGTACACAGCGACGGCGCCCAGTGGATCACCGGTCCCGAAAATCTGGAGGATCAGGTCCCTGCCGCCCGGCAGCCGCTTGAAGATCTTCACGCGCCCCTCGACGATGGTGACGAAGTCGTCAGGCGGCTCGCCTTCCTCGAAGACGACATCGCCGCGCTCGTAGCGCCGGAGGCGTCCGGCCGCCGCCACGCGCACGCGATCCTCGGGCCGCACCCGGCGAAAGAGCGGCAGGCGGACCAGCAGGTCCGGATCCGGAACGGGCATGTGGCGGGCATGATACCCGCACTGGTGGACCGGAGATATCCGAATCAGCGCCCGTTCGGCCGGTTGCACCGCATGTCCGGTCATCGATCTGTCCGCACGGCCGGCCGCGCAGCCTCCTCTCGCCACTCACCAATAATCCGCACCGGGCTCCTGTCCCCATGACGACGGTCATACCGTCGATTCGCGAAGCCGTGCAGGCTGTGGGGATATGCACACCACTCCGGATGCGGGGATTGCGCGAGCGCAACGATCGGTCAGCGCCGGGGCGATACCGTCGGTCCCGTGCCCGTTCGTCACATGCGGGCCCGAGGAACAGCATGACCAGCACGCCGCGCGCCGACTGCCGCAACTGGGACGACGCCCCGCTCGCCGATCTCGTCGCTCACGTCCGCAGCGCCTGTCATCGGCCGCTCGCCGCCGAGCTCGAGCAGCTGACCGCATTGGCCGACCGCGTCGCCGCCCGATACGGCGACGCGCTGCCGATGCTGGACGTCCTGCGCGAGACCGTGGCCGGACTCCGGGCCATCCTCGAACGCCACCTCTACCGCGAAGACCGGCAGGTGTTCTCGGTAATCCTGAACCTGGTCACCGCGCCGGACAGCGATACGGGCGATCGACAGGCTCTGGCGGCGACCATCGCCGAGATGACCGCCGATCACGACCGCGTGATCGACCTGCTCGCGCGCATGCGCGCGCTGACATCGGGCTACGAGCCGCCCGACTGGGCCTGCCCGACGTTCCGCACCCTGTACGATCGATTGAGTCTCGTCGAGCACGGATTGCGTCTCCACCTGCACCTGGAGAACGACGTGCTCTTCCCTCGCGCGCTTTCGCTCGTCGATCGTCGACGGACGTGACCGGGTCCGACACGCGCTCGCCCGGCGACGCGTTGCCGCCTGTCACCCACACGGGGCGCGCTGCCGCCGCGCGCCTGCTGTTCAGGAGTCCCGCTGATGTCCGAGCCGCATCGTTCATCACCTTCGCCCGCCGTCGCAATCGACTTCGATCCGCACGATCCGGCGGTGCTGGCCGACCAGCGCCGTGCCTGCGATTCGCTGCGCGATCGCTGTCCGGTCGCGCGTATTGGCCCGTCGCACTGGCTCGTACTCGGCCATGCCGACGTCCGCCGCGTCATCGAGGACCACGAAACCTTCAGCAACGTGGTCTCGACCGCGCATCCGGCCGTGCCGCACGGAATGGATCCACCAGAGCACACGGCGTATCGTGCCGCCCTTGCCCCCTGCTTCGATGACGACCTGGTCGCCGGCCCCGAGCCGGCATTCAGACGTGCGGCCGGGCGGCTGGTCGATATCGCATGCCGGGTGGGGACCGTCGAACTCACGCACGTCGCGCTGCGTTACGCGGCCCTCGCACAGTGCATCTACCTCGGCTGGCCCGACGATCTGGCGCATCGGCTGATCGACTGGACGCGACGCAACCAGCGCGCGACGGCCGCCGCCGACCGCCCCGCGCTCGAGGCAATCGGACGCGAGCTCGAGTCGCTCGTCGCCGACATCACCCGCGAGCGCCTGGCGGCCGGCAACGAGCGCGACGACGTCACGGCACGTCTGCTGCGCGCGAGGATCGACGGTCGGCCGATCGAACGGGCAGCGCTCACGAGCATCCTGCGCAACGTCACGATGGGCGAGGTCGGCACGATTGCCGCCTCGGTCGGTATCCTCGTGCACGACATTGCCACCGACGACGGCCTGCAGGTTCACGTGCGGCGGCAGCTGCAGCTGCTGCCGGCATTCATCGACGAGCTGCTGCGCCGCAACGGTCCACTCGTCTCGAACCGGCGCCGCGCCACGCGCGACGTCACGCTCGGCGGCCGCCCGATCCGCCGCGGCGACCGCGTCACCGTGAACTGGATCGCGGCCAATCGCGATCCGGCCGTCTTCCCGGATCCCGATCGGGTCCGGCTCGATCGCAATCCGGCCGACAACCTGCTTTTCGGCAGCGGTATTCACGCATGTCCCGGCGCGGCGCTCTCGCAACTCGAGCTGCGCGTCTTCATGGAGGAACTGCTCGCAGCCACGCGCGAGATCCGGCTCGTCGACGACGCGCCGCCGGTCAACGCGCGCCCGCCGGCTGCCGGATTCGCCTCGCTGGCGGTACGGCTCGTCACCTGATCTCCGTGCGGTCGCCCCCGATGCAACGCAGACGATCGCCGGCTGCACGGCAGATTCGACGTGCCGGGGCCATCCGCGTCACTCGGGAAGGGACAATGACGTAAGCTCACACGCGTGAAGATCGTGAATGTCGAGCTCGTCACCAGTGCGGCAGCCGACGGCCCGCGTCGCGGCCTCGTCCGCGACGACGTGCCGCAGTTCGCGTTCGTCGGACGGTCGAACGTGGGCAAGTCGAGCCTGCTCAACGCGCTCGTGCGTCGCCGCATTGCCCGCACCAGCGCCACGCCGGGCAAGACCCGGCAGGCGAACATCTACCTCGTCACGATCGACGGCGGCGCCGGTGGCCCCGGCACCTGGCGCACGTATCTCGTCGATCTCCCCGGATACGGCTATGCCCGCGGCAGCCGCGAGGCAGCCCGCGAGCTCGCCGATGTCGTCGAGGCCTATTTCGCGACCGGCCTGCGCGGCAGGCGCGACGATGAACAGGACACGGTGGAGGGTCCGCGCCGGCGGGGTGTGTTCCTGCTCGTCGACGCGCGGCACCCCGGCCTGCCGCTCGATCGCCAGGCGTTCGACTGGATCACGCAGACCGTCGAACGTCCCCGCATCGTCGCCACCAAGATCGACAAGCTGTCGCGATCGGCGCGCGCGAAGAACCTGCGCGAGATCGCCCGCCACTTCGACGCGGAGCCGATCGGCGTGTCGTCGGAGACCGGCGAGGGCATCGACGAGCTCTGGCGCGTGGTGGCGACGCTGGCGCGGAGCTGACGCGGCCGTCGCGCGCAGGTGCACGACCACCGGCACGCGCGCGGTGGCCCGGCGCGGTACCGATGCGGCTTCCGACGCCTACCGCGGCAAGCCCGACGCCAGCGCGTTCGTGCGCAGCGGTCCGGCGCTCCAGTGCTCGCCGATCGCCTGCGTGAACTCGGCCCGCACGAGCTTGGCGCGGCGGACCAGCCAGCCTTCGGCCTCACTCCGCACGTACACGCCTTCGGCTGGTCCGTCGGTGAAGGCCGAAGGCCCGAGCAGGCCGATGATGCCGTTCAGATCGAACCGGCCCCGCGCGACCTCGGGAACGACGGCGAGACCGAGCGCTCTCGCGAGCGCATTGCGGCGATCGACACTCCAGAACCGCCGGGAGGTCCGGTCGAACACGTCGAAGAGCACGAACCAGTCGGGCAGGCGGGTGTAGACGATGCTGTGGGTGGCGTAGCACCACTCGCCGAAGATGGTCAGATCGGGCCCGAGCGCGTCGTGCAACTGGAAACGGCGCATCGCGAGCCACTGCCGCAGCGGGCGGAACTGCGGGTGCAGGTGATCGAAGTCGAGTATGGTGCCCCGATTCTGCGCCTGAATCTCGCCCGCTTCCGCGCCCGCCGACAGACCGAGATTCGCGCCGTCGATCTTCTCCTCGACGACGACCTCGCCGGCCAGCATCTCGTCGACCTCGTCGGGCGCGAGCAGCTTGTCGTCGCGCGGGCTGCCCGGCCCGAGCCACGCCAGGTGCGGCGTCCGGGGAAAGCGGAAGAGCTCGTTCACGTCGTCGCGTCCTCGTCGGCAGGAGCTGTCGTCCGCGGGCAGACGAAGTGAATCTTCACGCCCGCTGCAGCGAGCGCCTCGCGCCAGGCCCACCACTTGCTGTCGGTCGCCTGCACGATCGGCGGATGTTCCGGGTGCGCCGCGGCGACCGCCAGGAACTTGCGATCGGCCGGGTCGTACCGTACGCCGCGGGGCGGCGCCGGCAGCTCGGCGAACCCGCGCGTCCCGTCGTCAATCGGCGTGATCGGCACGCGCGTGACCCGCGACGGGTTCCACTCGTTGGTGAGCACCCATTTGAGAAACGCCCGCCCCACGCCCGGCTCACCGTCGAGCGACACGTTCCGCCGATACTCGTCGACGATGGCCCCGGCGTCGTCGACGAAGAGGTGCCCGCGCGTCACAATCGTGCCGAGCGCCGCAGCACAGTCGGCCGCGCAGGCCTCAGGCACCTCCGGCGACCGCCCGTCCGACACGACCACCACGTTCGTGTCGACCACTGCCCGCGCCGGAATCATTCGTCTCGCTCGCCCCGTTGCGCCGCGCGGCGGCGCGCCTGCGCCTCGGCGCGCGCGACGAGGTCGACCATCTCGTCGCCGAAGAACCCGGGCGGCCAGTTCGTGATGTTGCCGTAGGGATCGACCTGCAGCCGCTCGAGGCTCGCCTCAGCCTCGTCGGTCCGCACGAAGTAGAGCGCCGCGTCGTCCGGATCGAGCACCCCCTCGGCAATCCGGCGCTGCAGCCGTCGCAGCAGGTGCTCCGAATGGCTCTCGATGATGAACTGGCAGCCGCGCGGACGCCCGTTCTCATGGGCGGCAATCGCGTCGACGAAGACATCGGCCAGCTCCGACTGTACGCGCGGGTGCAGGTGCAGCTCAGGCTGTTCGAGCACGACGATCGATCCCGGTGGCACGAAGAGCGTCTCGACGAGCACCGGCAGCACCTGACTGACGCCGATGCCGACGTCGACCAGGCGGACCTCGGGCCGACGGGGCCCGGTGCGCACCAGTACTTCGTACTCACGGCGCCCCTCGCCGACCGGCTGCACGCGGAAGTCGCTGATCAGGCCCATCGCCTGCAGCCGCGCGGCGATGAGCTCGGCCAGTGGCCGCTCGGGCTCGCCGGCCGCCCAGGCGAACGTCCGCCCCTCTGCGGCCAGAATCGCGTCGACGGCGCGCTCGCCCTTGACACCGACGTGGTCGGGCGTCTCGCCCGACCAGTGATAGAGCCGGCGCGGATACTCGCGCAGCGGACCGACGTGGTGGATGCTGCGGAGCATCCGCTCGAGCTCCAGCACGAGGTCGACGAGCACGAACGCGCCCTCCACGCCGGTCATCGCCTCGCGGGGAAAGCCGTAGAAGCGTTCGGGCGGCGGCAGCGCCGTGCCGCGTCCGGGCCGTCGATCGAGCGGCAGCGTGGCCGACCGCAGCTCGTACGCGCCGGAGTCGACGCGCACCATTCCGACATCGATCGCCTTGTCGGCCCCATCGTCCAGGGAGTAGTGGAAGCGTCGGACGAACGGCTGCCGGCGATCGTCGGCCTCGAGCACGACGCGGAAGCCGGCCAGCCGGCCCAGGTGTCCGGCGCCGCTCGCGGGATCGGTCCAGGCGAGCGGCTCGGCCAGCCTCCAGTGCAGATCGATCTCGAGCGGCCGCTCCGTCTCGTGGTGGTGGACCACGTCGTCGTAGCTGCCGAGATCGAGGCCGGAGCGGCTGTCGCCGAGCTGAAGAACGCGGCGACGGTCGGGCGAATCGGCCGTCTGCTTCAGCAGAAGCAGCAGCTGCGGAATGCTCGTCTTACCGGCGCTGTTGGCGCCGAAGAGCACGGTGAGCGGCGCCAGCCGGATCTCGCCCGAGTCGCGCCAGGCCTTGAAGTTGGTGAACCGGAGCCGTGTGAGCACGCGTGCCTCGACGTTGCCGGGCCGCAGTATATCGTTGCGCCCGGCGACGGGCGGGTTGCGCGGCGCGGCGGGCGACTATACTGTCGGTCGAATTGCACCTACGAAAGGCGGACCCATGACCCCAGATCGACGCTCTTTCCTGCGCATGGCAGGCACGTCGGTGATCGCGGGCGCGGCGGCAGTGGCTGGCGCACGCCGGATCGCCGCTCAGGGACCGGGCGCGGCCCCGGTGTCGTTCCCCGGTGTTCCCAACCCGCTCGAGGGCGAAGTCGAGGTCATCGCCTCGGGCTACATCTGGACCGAAGGTCCGGTGTGGGTCGGCGGCGAAGACGGCTACCTGCTCTTCTCCGACGTGCCGGGCAACGCCATCTACTGCTGGAACGGCAAGCAGACGACGGCCTTTCTCGCCCCGTCGGGCCTGCGTGACTTCCCGATTCCCGACACCATCCGCGAAGCCGGATCGAACGGGCTTGCGGTCGGCCGCGGCGGCCTGCTGCTGGCCGACAGCGGCACGCGCGCCATTGCGCGGGTGGACCTGGCGACGCGCGAGAAGACGATCATCGTCGACCGGTTCGAGGGCAAGCGCTTCAACAGCCCGAACGACCTGGTCGTGGCGCGCAACGGCGACATCTACTTCACCGATCCGCCGTTCGGCCTGGCCGGCGTCCAGAAGTCGCCGCTGCGCGAGCTCGACTACACCGGCGTCTTCCGGCTGACGCCCGACAACCGGGTGCACCTGGTTGCCGACAACCTCTTCCCGAACGGCATCGCGCTGTCGCCCGACAACCGGACGCTCTACTCGACCGACTCGTCGGGCTGGATCGCAATCGACCTCGACGCTTCGGGAGCGCCGACCGGCCAGCGGCAGTTCGTCGCCTCGGACAGCGTGGGCGGCGCGCGCGGCGACGGCATGAAGGTCGACGCGGCCGGCAACCTCTGGACGAGCGGCCGCGGCGGCATCTACGTCTTCTCGCCGAAGGGCGAGCACATCGGCTTCGCACCGATTTCCGGCCGCGTGTCGAACTGCGCCTTCGGGCCCGGTCGCTACCTCTACGTCACGAACGACACGCAGGTCGTGCGCGGCCGCATCCGCGCCGACTTCCCTGGCGGCGAGGCTATCCAGTACTGATCAACGGTCGCCGCACCGTGGCGATCGACGATCGATCGCTGACGACACTGGACGCCGGCAGACGGGCTCAGGCCG
>ERZ777003.515-NODE-515-length-73012-cov-6.610798_pt1 | contig 73012 bp, 62 predicted proteins | sample MGYA00374956_ERZ777003 | MGnify/ENA primary metagenome ERZ777003 (study PRJEB29302, sample SAMN06268252) | bioreactor metagenome | isolation source: Joint BioEnergy Institute, California, USA | place: USA:Joint BioEnergy Institute, California, USA | collected...
CATGGATGTCGCCGCCGGCCGTCAGTCCCGACGTTCCGTCCACGACGGTGATCTCCAGATCTCCGGCGGATTGGTTGTATGTGATCGCGCCGGCCTGGGCCGCGAGTTGGCCCGCGGCGTTGCTGGTCCCGGTGAGCGTGAACGCGCCATTCCCCAAGAGCAGCAGGCGTCCCGTCCGGATGCCGCCCGCGCCGCCTTGGATGACGTGTCCCCCGCTCTCGAGGACAACGATTCCCGGCTCGGAGGCCACGTCGCCGTCCAGCTGCATCCCGCCCGCCCCGGCGGTCATCCGGACGGCTCCGCTCCCGCTTTCGACCTTGCCCTGGGCCATGACGGCCACCTGGCCCGCGCTCAGCGTCACATCCCCGGCGGCGAACAAGACCCCCTCCACCGCCAGGCTGCGTCCCGCGGCGGTTACTTGCATGCCGCCTCCGGTCGCGGCCAGGGAGCCGATGGTCAGGTCTTTGGCCGCCTGCGCGTACTGAAGGGTGCCGGCGCTGCCGGACAGCACGTCCACGGCGTTGCCCGCGCCGGCAAGTGTTACGCTGCCGGCCCCGTCCAGCACCAGTTCGTGCGCCGTGATGCCTGCGCCAGCGTCTTGCGTCACCTCACCCGCGCTAACCAGCACCACGGTCCCGCTGCCGGCGTCCACGGCGCCTGCCAGCTGCAGGGCGCCGGCGGAGGTGGCCACCAACCTGATCGTCCCGTTGCTTGTGCTCGCCACACCGCCCGAGACGTTGATCGTGTCAGCGGTCAACGTTACGTCGCCTGCCGCTGCCACGGGCGAGGAGCCGGACACCTGGAGCGCCCCGTTAACGACGGTCACCTCGACGTCGCCGCCGGTGGCCGTAATTCCGGAGACCCCTTGGAAATCGGCAGTCGCCAACCCTCTGCCGCTTTGGGTGTACGTGATCGCCCCGGCGCGTGCGGAGAGAAGGTCGGCGGCATTGCCGCTCCCGGTGAGCGCATACGCCCCGTCCCCGACCAGCAGCAGTCGCTGGGTCTTGACGGCGCCGCCGCTGGCCTGCGTAACCAGGCCTCCGCTTTCGAGGACGACCGTTCCCGAGCCTGAAGAAACTTCACCGTCGAGTTTCATTCCGCCCGTGCCGGCGCTCATCCGCACGACACGGCCGGCCCCGCTCTCGATCTTGGTTAAAGCGCCGACCGTTATCCCCCGGCCGGCCAGGACGACATCGCCGGCGGCCTTGACGTCCGCCTCCACCCTCAGCGCGGCGTCCTCCACGACGATCTCCACGCCGGCCGCGGATTCCACGCCCGACCTGCCGGCGACCGTACCGATGGTCAGGTCCGTGCCCTGCTGTCTAAAGAGGAGCGAGGTGACCTTGCCCGCCAAGGTGCCAACGCGGTTTGCGCCCGCAAACGTGTACGCCACGGTGTTGGGGAGGTGCAGGACGGACGCGATGATGCCGCCGTCCTCCCCCTGCGTTACGGCGCCCGCGCTGTCCAGCGTAACCGTCCCCGCACCGACGTCCACACGGCCCAAGAGCTGCATCGCGTCGCTGTCCGAGGAGGTTGCGGTCAGCTTCACGTAGCTGTTGTCCGCGTCCGCGCTCACGCTGCTCCCGGCGCCGGTGACGATCTTTCCGGCGGTCAGCTGCACCTCCTCCGAGCCGTACACCTCACCCGCGACACGCAAGGTCCGGTCCAGCGCGGCCACGTACAACCTCGTGGAAGTAAGCGTGCCGATGGTCAAGTCTTGGCTGCTCTGCGCGTAGTTGACGGTGTGGGCGCCGGAGCCGGACAAGACGTTCACGGCGTTGTTGTCGGACTGGGTGAAGGTAAACGTGGCAGGCCCCTGTACCACCAGTTCGTGGGCGCTGATGGAGCCGCTCTGCTGCAACATTCCGCCCGTGTTCCCAAAAACGAGACGGCCGCCCGCCTGCACGTCGCTCCTCAAATACGTATACCCCATGCCTTCCAGGCGGACATCGCCCTTGGCCGACACGGGCGCGGTCACATAGACGGTAGGCTGACTCCGTGACGTAACGGCAATGTCGCCGTCGGTTGCGCGGAGCCCGGCTGTGCCCTCTGGCTCACCCCCGTCTGCGTCATCTGGCCCACCAATGTAGAGAATCGAGCCCGTGTGCGTGAAAGCCAGCGAACCCACGGAACCGCTGAGAATGCGGACGCTGTTTTCGGGGTGATCGAGCACGTACGTTCCGCTCCCCTCCAGGCGCAACGTCCCAACGGTAATGGGCCCTCCCTGAGTGACGGGGCCGTCGGTCTCGATATAAAGTTCTGCGTTCCTCCGGGCGCGATAGACCCCACCGGCCAGATGGACCCCGCCGCTGCCCGCGATCAGCATAAGCGGCCAAGTGTAGTCGCCCTCATTCACGGGGCCGAGGATGATGCGATCCCCCCGGATGGGTGAATCCTCGTTGAACGCCCCGGTGATGGTGTCCGCCAGCAACGTGACCGTACCCTGGGCCTCGATGGGATGGCTAAAAGACACACCCGCGCCGGAAACCTCCACCCGCAAGTCTCCGCTGTGGGCCCGGAGCCCGGGAAACCTCCCTAAGAACTCAATATTCAGCCACCGGCCGCTCTGCGTGTACTCGATGGAACCCGCATCACCACTGATTTTGTCGACCTCGTTGCCGCTTCCGGTCAGCGTATATGCGCCGTCGCCCTCCAATATCAACCTGTCGCCCTTGACGGCACCGCTGGCGCCTTGCCGAACCGGTCCCGCGCTCTTGAGCCAAAGCCAGGGACCATAGGGCGTGCTGCCGAAGGCGCTCACTTCTCCGTCCAGCGTCATGCCGCCGGCGCCGGCCGTCAAACGGACCCTGCCGACTGTCGAGCTGGCCACCTTGCCCTGCTGGCCAAGGCGGATCTCCTCAGCTTCAATCTCGATCTCCCAGGATGCCTCGAGCAGGCCGTCGATGCGGATCTCCCCGGCCTCCATCCTGACATTCCCAGACGCCTCGAGCCGGCCGCCGATTTCGATGTCCCCGCCTGTCAGGGTAATGCTCCCGTTGGAGTTGTCGACGGCGCCGGCTGTGACCGCGCCCGAAAGGTTCAGCGCGCCCTGGGAACCGCCGCGCAACAGGACCAGCCCGCCGTCGGCCGACAGTTCGCCGCTCGCCTCATTGATCAGGAGCGCGCCGGCCAGCTCCTGGTTGATGTCCAGTTCCACCCATCCGCCTCCGAGAAGATGGACGGTGACCTGATCGCCCGCCCCCATGGCCACCGTGCCCAGCTTGGCCGTGACTTGGCCCGCGTTGGTCACGCTCGGCGCGAGCAAGACGATGTAGCCCCCGCCGCTGCTGCCCCCGGCGGCCAGGGTCGCGCCCTCTTGAATCTCGATGCCGCTCGCCGCCCCGTTGCCGGTGAAGGTGTAGCGCCCGTTTACGAAGTTGTCGTTGGGGATATCCATGTTGGAGGCCAGCAGCGCCCCGACGTCCACCTGGGCGCCGGGGCCAAAGACGATGCCGTTAGGGTTGACCAGGAAGACCTGCGCACCGGCCTCCAGCCGGCCCAGGATCCGGCTGGCATAGTCGGCTCCGAGGCTTGTGACGCGGTTGAGCGCCACCATGCCGGGATCCGACTGGATAAATCGCACCGTTTCGCCGTAGTCGATGGAAAAGCTGTCCCAGTCGATGATCACCTTGGCGCCGCTTTGGCTGATGGTCAGTTGGTCGGTGACGCTCCAGTCGAAATTCGCGGCGCCGTGTCGAAGCTGCGGATTTTCCGGCAGGGCATAAGCCGGCCCCGCACTCGACCCCACCAGCGCCAGGATCAGCCCCGCCGCCAGCCAGCGCCGCAGGCGCGACGCGGCTCCTCTTCCCGGCAGAAAGCTGTTGTATCCACCCGCATGCGTCATCATGGCGCCTTACCTCCCTGCGCCTAAGACTCGAGGCGTGTCTATCCCGTCACTGAAACGCGGTCATTCAAAGCCGCCGGAAGCAGTAAGACACGAGAGGGGGTGCCGGCGGCTACAGCCGCACGTCAAGACGCGCCCACAGCCTGGGCTGCCCCGCGGGCGCGTTTTCCCCGCCGAAAGGCACCGCGTACTCCACCCGCAAGGCGGTGCCGGCCGTGGGCATGTAATTCAGCCCGACCCCGGCACCCGCCAGGCTGACCCGGTTGGACCCGGGCGAACCCGCCTTGGGGGTGTGGTTGAGCTGCACGGCGCCGTAATCGATGAACGCGCCCACGTCCAGCGCATGCGCCCACGGGCCGCCCGCCCCCGGCGCATATCGCACCTCCGCCCGCAGCCAAAGGCCCATGTCCCCCGACGCCGCGTCCCCGGGGTAAGCCCGTACGCCGTCGGGCCCGCCCAGCGAGAATTTCTCGGACCGGTGCAGGTTCTTGGATGCCCATTGCCCGGAAACCGAAAGCAGCAGCGCCGTCTGGGAAGAAAGCGCCCGCCGGGCGGTCAAGCCCGCCTGCAGGCGGACGAATCCGCCGGCCGTCTGCAGCCCGGCGGCGTCCTTTTGCGCCGCCTCGTCGCTCAGAAACGTGACGCTCCCGGGAATGACGCTCACCCACGCGTCGCCCGCGACGCCGCCGAGCGCGCCCCCGTAGGTGCCCACCGGCCACCCGGCGCGCCAAGTGGCGGATAGCGCCTGCACCAGGGCCGGCGTCTCCTGGCCCAGCTGGCTGTCCCGGGTCGTCTTGGATTCGTACGCCAGCGACAGATCCCGCGCTTGCCCCCGCGCCCGCAGGAGCGGGTAGCGGGCGGAAAGCTGCCATGCGCTGGTCGTCCCCTTCATGTCAATCGGGGCGAACGCGCCGCCCAGGTGGTACGAGGAGTGCGAAAACGAGACGCCAAGCCGCCACGGCGCCAACATCCAGGTGTCATACGCCGCGCTCCAAAACTGCATCCCGGCGCCGGCGCCCAGCCACTGCACGGCCAGGCGATCGCCCATCCTGCCGGGGTTGGCCAGCTCGGCAAAGGCCATCGTGCGCACCACCGCGGTCGCGGGGCTGCCGGCGTTGTCCACCGTAAAGCCGGCACTGAACGATCTAGCCCGGGTCACGGAAACCGTCACGTCGCTGGTGCCGGCCGCCGCGCCCGGCCGCAGGGCTGCCCGGGCCTGCACGCCCGGGACCTCGCTCAGCAGCCGCACCGCCCGGTCCAGAGGCTGCTCGTGGACGAGCTCGCCCGGACGGACCTGAGCCAGCACGGCCCGCACGATGCGCTCCTCCAAGGCCGCGTCGTCCTCCAGGGCGACGTCCCCGTAGCGGCCCTCGACGACGCCGATCTCGACGATCCCGTCCATCACTTCCTGCGGCGGCACGTAGGCCGTGGCGAGGAAGTAGCCGGCATCGTGGTAAAAGGCAGCGACGCGCCCCGCGGCGTCGCGAAGCTCCGCGAGGGTGAGCTCCCGCCCGGAATACCCGGCGACTACGGCCGCAAGGGTTTCCTGGGAAAAGACGGTGTTGCCCGTGAAGCGAAAGCCCGAGACGTAGAATGATATCTGCCCTGTCGCGGCGGCTTGAACGCCCGCCGCAGCTTGGACCGTTCCATCCTGCGCCGCTGCGGGCGCCGAGGGAACCAGCTGAGCGGCCAGCGCGAGCGCGGCGAACAGCCCGGCGAGAAGCGCGCGCTGCCACGCCCGGCGTCGATGGCTGGCAGAGGGAGAAAACGGCACGGCCGCATGCCCCCCTTTGCAAGGAAATAGTACGATTTGCGCAAAGGTTTGCCCGCTCTGGTGGCGGCGTTTTCCTGTTCGCTAGGCTTATGCAGGGACCTGCGAGCGGATTGTCTCGCATTCGTCTCATCCTTTTTGCCCGCCGAGACGCCCAGCACCGCCACGGCCAGGGGGGCACCGCCGGGACTTCGGGTTCATGCAGGCATTCTCCGGCCAACGCTGAACGAAAAGAGATGGCCGCGCACGCGGGTATGCGGCGAGCAAGGCGAGTCCAGGGCCGGGACCCGAGCCGCGGCCCATGGGGCAGGCGGCGCTGGACGCGAAGAGGGACGGGACGCCGTGGCCAAAACTTCCCGGGGCGCCATGGACTTCACCCAAGGGTCCATCCCCGGCAACCTGATCCGGCTGGCGTGGCCGCTGGTGGCCGGGAACTTGCTCCAAACCGTCTACAATCTCGTGGACATGTTCTGGGTCGGCCGGCTGGGCGCTGCGCAGGTGGCGGCCGTCGCCATCGTGTTTCCCACCGACTGGCTGCTGGTGTCGGTCGGGATGGGCATCACCGTTGCCGGCGCGACTTTCGTCTCCCAGTGGACCGGGGCCAACATGCCCCGGCAGGCGGACCGGGTCGCGGGGCAGGCGGTGAGCGTCGCGGTGCTCTCGGGGCTCGTGCTGGCCGCCGCGGGCCACCTGCTGCGGTTTCCCCTGCTGAGGCTCATGGGCGCGGAGGGCGACGTCTTTCCCGACGCCCTGGCCTACATGACCGTCATCATCTGGAGCGTGCCCTTCACGTTCTTGTTTTTCGCGTTCCGTTCGTCTCTGCGGGGCGCGGGCGACACGGTGCGGCCAATGTACCTGAGCGCCTTTTCCAACGTGCTCAACATGGTTCTGGACCCGGTGCTCATCTTTGGGTGGGGCCCCGCGCCCGCTTTGGGCGTGGCCGGCGCCGCGTGGGCGACGCTGGTCGCCAGGGCGCTTGCGGGCTTGGTGGGATTGGGGTATCTCCTCAGCGGCCGGCTCGCCGTCCGCATCCGGCCGGCGGACCTTGTGCCCCGGTGGGCCATTGCCCGGGAACTGCTGCGCCTCGGGCTGCCCGCGTCCCTCGACGGCATGGCCCGGAGCTTTTCGGCGGTGGCCATGGTGGCCATCGTGGCGCGCCTCGGCCCGGTGGCGACCGCGGCGTACGGCATCGTCAACCGGGTGATGTCCATGATCTGGACGGCGTCGGGCGCCGTCGGCCAGGCGGTGGGGACCGGCGTCGGCCAAAACCTGGGCGCGGGGCAAATCACCCGCAGCCGCCGGGTGGCGTGGGCCGGCGTCGTGCTGGATCTCGTGCTGCTGGGCAGCGCCGGCCTTGCCGCGGCTTGGCTGGCCCCCTCTATCATCCTCGTCTTCGTCAACGACCCGGCCGTCGTTGACATGGGAAGCTCCTTCCTGCGGGTCGTCGGGTGGAGCTTCGGCTTCGCGGGCGGCGTGATGGTCGTACAGGGCGCGTTTCAAGGCGCGGGCCGCACCGGCGCCTCCATGGCGCTTGCCCTGCTCAACCACTGGGTACTGCGCTTTCCCCTGGCGATCGGCCTTATCTGGGGCCTCGGCTGGGGGCCGCCGGGGCTTTGGTGGTCGATGTTTCTCTCGTCCACGGCGAGCTTCGCCGTGGCCCTGCTCTGGCTTGTCCGGGGAGGCTGGGATCGGAGCGTGATCGCAGCAACATCGGCGCAGGCCGAGGCGCGGGCCGCCGCACCGGGCGCCAATCCCGCGGGCGAGTAGCCCGCGACCGCCGGCCTGCCGCAATCTGGATCGCATGGGGTCCGGGCGCCCTTGGGGAACCTGCCACTGATACCGCATTTTCCCCGGTGGTGACCAGCGCCCGATGCCCCATCACCGCAGCCTTCTCCGCGGGTTTGCCATCTGGCTCCGGCGCGCCCTTGCCCCTCCCCCGGCGCAGGCGTCGCCGTCCGGGGCCAAGGGCGGTGACGACCGCGGCGCGGGACGTGAGCAACGGCCCGGGGGTGAAGTGGTCACCACACCCCTGGCGCCCTCCTTGACGGATACACCGTTTCAGCGGGATCTCTCGGCCAACGTGTCGCAGATGGAAACCGTCTGGGCCAAGGCCGCGGATCTGGTCGTGCGGCGCTTCACGCTCGGCACCGGGCCCCGGGCGGCCCTCGTGTTTCTCCAGGGCCAGGTGGACGACGCCCGCCTTGACCTCTCGGTCGTCCGGCCGCTGCAGCACACGCCGGCAGGCGTCGTGAACGACGGCGCCTCCCGCATGCACCGGCTCCTGGAGCACCTCGAGGAAACCGCCGTCCATACGGTGCAGCTCGAAATGATTTCATCTTTTGCCGACGCGGTCGACCGCATCGCCCACGGGTACGCCGTTCTGCTCGTGCACGGGGAAAAGGCCGCCATCGCGATCAACGTCAGTTCCCGGCCGCACCGGTCCGTGGAGGAGCCGGGCACCGAACCCGTCGTTCGAGGACCGCGGGAAGGCTTCATTGAAGACCTGGACACCAATCTCGCCCTGGTGCGGGCGCGCGTACGCCACCCGAGCCTGCGGTTTCTCTCCTACCGCTTGGGCCGCTACAGCCAGACGCGGGTGCGGGTGCTCTACATCGACGGCCGCGCCCCCGAAGGACTCATCGAAGAAGTCAAGCGGCGCCTCGAGCGCATCGAGATCGACGCGGTCATCGAATCGAGCTACATCGAGGAGCTCATCGAGGACGCGCCCTACTCGCCCTTTCCCCAGCTGATGCCCACCGAGCGGCCCGACGTGGCGGCCGCGGCGCTGTATGAGGGGCGAGTCGTCATCTTGACCGACGGCAGCCCCTTCGCGCTCATCGCGCCCATCACCTTTTGGTCGCTGCTGCAGGCCAGCGAAGACTACTACCAGCGCCACCTGCTCAGCAGTTTCGTGCGGCTGTTGCGGGTCGTCCTCGTGGTGGGCAGCGTCACATTGCCGGCCCTCTACATCGCCGCCGTCATCTTTCACCACGGCATGCTTCCGACGCCGCTGCTCATCACCATCGCCGCGTCCCGGGAGCGGGTGCCGCTGCCCGCGGCCCTGGAGATATTCCTCTTCGAGGTCGCCTTTGAGGCGTTCCGGGAAGCCGGCGTGCGCCTGCCCCGCTCCGTCGGCCAGACGGTGGGCATCGTGGGCGGCATCATCATCGGCCAGGCCGCGGTGCAGGCGGGCCTCATCTCCGCGCCGGTCATCGTCGTCATCGCGCTCACGGGCTTGGCGTCCTTTGCCACGCCCCACGTAGGGCTCGCGGGCAGCATGCGGATACTGCGCTTTTTCCTCATCCTGATGGCGTCGGCGTTTGGGCTTTACGGAATCCTGATCGGCGGCGGCTTCATCCAGGTGCACCTGCTCGCGCTGCGCTCCTTCGGCGTGCCGTACCTGTGGCCCGTAGCACCGCTGAATCTGCGCTCGCTCAAGGACACCTTGGTGCGCTGGCCCATCTGGGGCCAGGGAGAAGCGCCAAGCCCCCTGCCGGAAACCGGGGTGGCGGAGGGAGTGCGGGAGCAACGGGTCGGCCAGCCCTTGCGGCCCGCCCCGCCCCCGGGACCGCGGGAGCGCCGGCGCACGATGCGCCGCCCGCGCCGGACACGGGATGGGTGACGCCGGGGCAGCGCAACGGCATCGCGACGCCGCGCCGGCACAGCGGAGGTGACGCCATTGCAATCGGGAGCCGGAGACCGGTCAGCGGCTTTCTGGTCGGACAACCGCATTACACCGCTTGAGCTCGCGGGCATCGTGATTGCGCTCATCTTCGCGACGGGCGCGGTGACGCTGCCCATGTTCACGGGCCTTGTGGCCCAGCACGACGGGTGGCTCGCGGCCCCGATCGGCGCGTTGTCCGGCGTCCTGGCGCTGGCGGCTGTCCTCTACCTCGATCGCCGGTTTCCGGGGCAGTCGCTCCCCGAGTACAGCGCGCAGCTCCTCGGCCCTGTCCTCGCCAAGGTGCTGCTCCTGACCTACGGGGTGTACTTTGTCCATGTCGCGGCGCTCGTCGTACGAGAGTCCACGGACTTTTTGCGGGCCGGTTTTTATCCGGGGGCTTCGCCGCTTGTTCTGGGCACGCCGCTTCTGCTCCTCACGACCTACATGGTCTGGCACGGGCTCGAAATCATCGGGCGGACGACCATTATCGTCGTGCCGGTGCAGATCGCGTTCACGCTGATCGTGACGGCGACGGCGGCGGCGCAGCTGCAGCCCGAGCTCGTCCTGCCCCTCTTTGAGCGCGGGATCGTGCCCGTGCTGCGGGCCGCGCTCATCCCCGCGGCGTGGTTTGGCGAGGTAGTCGCCCTTGCCTTCTTCCTCGCCAGCGTCAAGGGGGAGCGGAGCCGGGCAAAAGCGGCGTACGCAGGTGTCGGCGTCGTCTTGTTCCTCATTGTGATCGGCGGCGTCTCCGCCGGCATGCTCTTTGGGGATCAGGTCGGGCGCCTCGCGTACCCGCTGTCGTCGGTGGCCCGTTTCGTCACCGTCGGCGGCTTCTTGCGCATTGACCCGCTGGCGATGGCGGTTTGGCTCTTCCTGACCGTGCTCAAGGTGGCGGTGCTGCAGCACGTGGCCACCATCGCCCTGGCGCGCCTCGTCAACATCGCGGACGACCGGCCGCTGGCCGTGCCTTTGGCCGGTCTAGTGCTGCTTTTGAGCGACGGACTTTTCACCAACAAGCAGGAGGTCGACGCCTGGCTGCTGGCGGGCTGGCCCGTGTACGCGTTCTGCATGCAAATGTTGATCCCGGCGGTCTTGGTCCTCGTGGCGCTCGTGCGGCGGGGCCCGGGAGGGCAAAAGGGCGCCGGGAGCCGGGAGGAACGGCCGGCCCGATGAAAGTGCGACGCCGCCATGCCCCTTGCACCTTTTGCGCCCTGCTCGCCCTGGCCCTGGCGACGTCCGGCTGCGTGCAGAGCGCGGAGGTCAACCGGCTCGCCCTCATCGATCTCATGGCGCTGGACGCGGCCCCGGACGGCCAGGTGCGGGTGACCGCCCAGGTCATCATGCCCACCCGCCTCGGCGTCGGTCCGGCCAGCGCGGCGGGCGAAGGCGCTCCGTTCTTTCTCGTCGAGTCCACCGGCCGCACCGTGGCCGAAGCCGTGTCCAACCTGCAAAAGAAAGTGCCGCGGCAGGTGTTTCTCGAGCACATGCAGCTCCTCGTCATCGGCGACGAACTCGCCCGGCGGGGCCTGTTCCCCGTGATCGACTTTCTCGTCCGCGACCAGGAGATCCGCACCGACCTGCTGGTCGCGGTCACGCCCGGGACGGGGGCGGAGCTCCTTAATATCGCCTCACCGCTCCCGGCCGTGCCGGGCGAGGCGTGGAACGACCTCATCCGCCATGAGCGACTGGTGGTAAGCAGCGTGCGCAACCTGTTCGTCGCTCTGGGCGAGGAGGGGCAAGAGCCCTTCCTGACAGCCGTCGCGCCGTCTTCCGTGCAGGAGCCGGGCGGAGGCAGTCCCTTGGGCGACATGGAGCTCATCGGGGCGGGGGTGATGCGGGGCGACCGGCTCGCCGGCTATCTGGACCGGGATGAAGCCATCGGACTGCAGCTCTTGCTCGACGATCGGCCGCGCAGCGTCGTCTCGGTGACGGCCCAAGCCGTCCTCGCCCAAATGGGCGGCGCGGCCGCGGCCCGCGTTAGAGGCGGCGAAGACGAGGGTGAAGACGATCCGGGTGGCTCGGGCGGCGCGGGTGACCCGACCATCGGCGGAGAAACCCGCGGCCACCAACCGGTCCACCCGTGGGACTACACTTCCCTCCGCCTGCGGCGCGTGAACACAAGCCTTTCGCCCGTGTCGGCGGAGCCGCCCACCCTGCGGTTTGAGGCGCGGCTCGTGCTGGACATCGTCAACACCGCGTCGCTGCTCGATGTGGAAAACCCGGACGTTGCGGCGGCCCTCGAGCGGGCGTTGGCCGACCTGTTTGAAAGCTACGTGCGCGCAGCGGTCAGTAAGATGCAAGCCATGAACGCGGACGCGGCCGGCTTCGGGGCGGTGTTCCGCCGCAGCCGGCCGCACTGGTGGCGCGCCATGCGGGAACGGTGGCCGGAGCTGTTTCCCCAGGCGCAGGTTCTCTACGACATCGAGGTCGCCGTCGTCCGCACGGGGCTCGCGACGCGGCCCGTCGGGCCCGAGGCCCACCTTGAGCTGCCCGGCCGGGGAGTGACAACGCGATGAGGTTTCTGTTCGCGCTCATCATCCTCGGCGGGAGCGCCGCCCTGCAGGCGCCGGGCCTTAGGCGCCGGGGGCGCACCGGGGAGCTCTGGGCGATGGTGGCGATGACGGCGCTGACGCTCGCCCTGTTCGCCGTGTACGAGTTCCGGCCCGAACTGCTCCGCTCCCCCATGGTGTTCCTGCGGCAAGTGTTCACGCCGGTCGGCGACTGGATTCTCGGCCACTGACTCCGGGTGGAATCCCGTCGAAGGCGCGGGCTACGCCTCCGCCGGCGACATCCCCTTGCGCACCAGGACCTTGCGCTGCCAGTGTCCGGTGCGGTAGTACCACCAGTTGAGGACGAGGCCCAGCACCGTGCTGAGCACGATGGCCCACCACGTACCGGACGCGCCCCAACCAAGCTTGTACGACAAAAACCAAGCCAAAGGCAGCCGCACGATCCACAGCGTGACGAGGCTGATGAGCATGGAGACAAAGGTGTCGCCCGCTCCCCGCAGCACCCCGGTAATGATGAACATGAGGGCCAGCGGCACGTAGTTGAAGCCGACGATGCGCAAATAGCGCGCACCTTCCTCCAGCACCGCCGCGTCTTCCACGAATACCTGGATGAAAAGCGTCGGCACCAGCACCGCCAGCACCGTGACCGCCCCCGTGATGACCCCGGTGAGGACGCTGGCGCGCACGACGATCTCCCGCACCCGCTCCTTGCGCCCGGCCCCCAAGTTTTGGCCGACCAGGGCAGTGACGGCCAGGCTGATGGACATGGCCGGCAAAAACGCGAACTGGTCAAACCGTCCGGCGGCACCAAACGCGGCCACCACCGTCGGACCAAACGTGTTCACCAGGGCCGTGACCACCACCATGCTAAAGGACACGACGGTCGACTGCACCCCGGCCGGCACGCCGATGGTAAAAAGCTTGGACACCAGCTGCCAGTCGACCTTGAGGTGCTCCCGGCGGGACGGCAATAGATCCGTGTGCCGGGCCATGTGCCGGAAGGTAAGCAGTGTCGCCGTGGTCTGGGCGATCAAGGTCGCCCATGCGACGCCCGCGATGCCCATCGCCGGCAACGGGCCGACGCCCAGGATAAACAGCGGGTCCAAGATGATGTTGAGCACCGTCGCATAGAGAAGGAAACGCAGCGGCGTCCGGGAATCGCCCAGGCCCCTTAAGATGGACGTGAGCACGTTGTACAGGAACATCGGCACAAGGCCCAGGAGAAAGATCCCCAGGTACACGGAGGCCGGTTCCAGGATTTCCGCCGGCGTCTGCATAAGGCGCAAAATGGGCACGCGAAACAGGTAGCCGACGATGGTGGAGACAAGCCCCAACTCTGCGATAAGCAGGAGCGAGTTGGCCACCGTACGCCGCACCTGCAGGTCGTCCTTGGCGCCGCGGTACTGCGCGACCAGCGTCGTGCTGGCCATGGTCAAGCCCATGATCAGGGCGACCAGGGCAAAAATGACCGGAAAGCTGACCGAAACGGCGGCCAGCGCCTCCGCGCCGATGAACCGGCCGACCCAAAAACTGTCGACGGTGTTGTACAGCGCCTGAAACAGATTGCCGACGAACATCGGCCATGAAAAGGCGATAATGTGCTGCCAGATGTTGCCCGTGGTAAAGTCCCGCATATGGCCGCCCACGCCCTCCGGGGCGCGGCGGCCGGTCGTCTCGCTCATGGTTTCGGCTCCCTACACTGACAATGTCTCTGCCGCTGCGGGTCGCAGGGCTGTCGGCGGCAGCGTGCGATGGCGCTGTCTGCAGCCGTGGGCCGTGCAGGGCAACAGGTTTAGTATATCATCCCTGTAAAGGGGTAGGCGGCGCCTGTCGCGAAGACACGGACGGCGCCTCAGTTGGTACGGCGGATGGCCCCTCGGGCGGCGCCGGAGGCGCTGCCGCCGGCGGCGGGACCGGCGGCGCCGGTGCCGCCCCGGGTGCCGCGCCCTGAAGCAGCGCATGCAGTTGGTCAATGAACGCGTTGTCGGCCAGTATCAGCACCTCATCGCCGGGCAAAAGCACCAGGGAACCGGGCGGAGCCACCGCCTCGCTTTGCTCCCGCCGCACCGAAAGCACCGTCGCGCCGTACCGCTCCCTAAGCCTTAGCTCCACCAAGGACCGGTGCGCCAGCGTCGACTCCGGCGCCACGCGGCCCGTAATGAGGGTGTTGCGGTCGCCGATGGCCAGCACCTCGTCCAAGGGCTTCTTGGTAATGGGCGGCTCGTAGGCGTGGCTCTGCAGCGACCGGTACGGGCGCGACAAAAACATCCGGGTGACCATGCCCACCGCCGCTCCTACAAACCAGCCGATGCCCATGCCCAAAAAGGTGCCGCCCGCCGACAGGACGATGTCGTACCCCAGGGCCAGGACGAGGGACGTGCCCTTTAGGACCAGCACGGCTTCGAAATACGGCTCAAGTTCGGCGGGCGTCTCGAAGTCCCGCAGTTGGGACAGCACCTCAAAGACGCTGAGGCCCGACATCATGGCCACGTAGGCCGAGATGTTGTGCGGGGTCTTGATGGCCCAGATGTAGGCGAGGCCTGCCGTCAAGGCGGAGCCCACCAGCGCGGGCATGCCCAGCACCACCATGGTGCCGCAGGCGGCGCCGATGGCGACGCCCTTAAGCAGCGTCACGGCCGTGGACCGCAGGCGGGGCAGGACGACGACGAGAAACTGCCGCCATTCCCGCCGGCCGAGAAGCGGCCGCGGCGCAGCGACCATGAGATCAAAGGGCAAGAGGGACATAAAGATGGCGACGAAGGAAGACGTGAGGCCGGGTATGGGCGAGGCGAGGACGTAAGAGAACCCGACCGTTACGGCCCGGGCCAGCGTCAGAAACGGCCGCTCGTATTTTTCCCGCCGGGAATGCCTCATGACCGTGAACGCGGCGCCGCGCCTCCCAATGGCCCGTCCAGGGGCCGCCGCCGTGCAGCGCCCGCCGGGCGGCCGGTTTCGCTGCGACTGCAGACGCAGTATAGCACCGCCTACGGGGCAGATCAAGCGGCGGCAGGATCGGCGGGCCCACCCCCGAAACCATGGCAACAGACGAGCATACTTTGCATCCCGGGCAGCTGCGGCGCACCCGGGTCACCTCCGAGCTGAGTCGAGCCAAGGCGAGCCGAGGCACTTTTCAGTGGAGGAGTGTGATCCTGATGCCCCACGCCGACCTCGCCCGCCTGCCCGAACCTATCGCCTGGGCGGAGCCTTACAAGGCCAAAATGATCGAAGCGATCCCCGTCACCACCCGCGACCAGCGCCGCCGCTTCATCGCCGAAGCCGCCTACAACCCGTTTCGCCTGCGGGCCGAGCACGTCAGCATCGACCTTTTGACCGACTCGGGCACCGCGGCCATGAGTGACGCCCAGTGGGCCGCCCTCATGCGGGGCGACGAGTCGTATGCGGGCTCCCGCAGCTTTGTGCGCCTGCAGGAAACCGTCTCTGAAGTCCTGGGCTTTCCGTTTGTCCTTCCCACCCACCAGGGGCGGGCAGCGGAAAACGTGCTTTTCCACGCCGTCGTGCAGCCAGGACAGGTGGTGCCCAACAACATGCACTTTGACACCACGAAAGCCCACGTGCACAACCGCCGCGCCCGGCCGGTCAACCTGGTCATTCCTGAAGGGCGGGACCCGCAGAGCCGCCATCCCTTCAAGGGGAACATGGACACGGCCGCCTTGGAGGAGCTTCTGGAGCGGGAAGGGTCCAACGCGCCCCTCGTCATGCTCACGGTCACGTGCAACAACAACGGCGGCCAACCGGTTTCCATGGAGAACATCCGCCGGGTGAGCGAGATCGCCCACCGGCGCGGGGCGCTGCTCTTTTTGGATGCGGCACGCTTTGCCGAAAACGCCTACTTCATCCAGCAGCGGGAGCCCGGCTACGCCGGCGTGCCCCTGGCCGACATCGTGCGGGAGATGATGGGGTACGCCGACGGCTGCACCATGAGCGCCAAGAAGGACGGCCTGGTCAACATCGGCGGCTTCGTGGCGTTCCGGGACGAGGAGCTGTACCGGCGGGCGAGCCAGTACGGCATCCTGTACGAGGGATTCCTGACGTACGGCGGGCTGTCGGGGCGGGACATGGACGCCCTGGCCGCGGGACTGCGGGAAGTGCTGGACCAGGACTACTTGGCGGCGCGCGTCGGGCAAGTGCGCTATCTGTGGGAGCAGCTCTCCGCCCTGGGCATCCCGCTGGTCGCGCCTTGCGGAGGGCACGGCGTGTACGTGGACGCGGCCCGCTTTTTGCCCCACTTCCGCCGGGACGACTTCCCCGGGTGGGCCCTGGCGGTTGCCTTATATGAGGAAGCCGGCGTACGCGGGTGCGAGATCGGAACGGTGCTCGCCGGCCGCAACCCGGAAACCGAGGAGCACGACTACCCCGAGCAGGAGCTGTTGCGCCTGGCGATCCCGCGGCGGGTCTACAGCTATCGCCATATGGACGTCGTCGCGGAGGGACTGCGGCGCGTGTGGCAGCGCCGGGAGGAGTTGCCCGCCTATCGCTTCACGTATGAGCCGCCGGTGCTGCGCCACTTCACGGCCGCTTTTGAACCGGTGGCCGTGGCGCAAGGCGCGGTGCGCGGCGAGCGCGCCTGACTTGAGGACGCGCTCGCGGCCGGCACCGCTTACGGGAAACCACGGCGGTCTTAGCTGCTCAACCTCCGTTTCATCCCGGGGCCAGGGTCAGTCCGCGGCCGTAGTCGCTGGCCGGTGACCCTGGCCCTTTTTTTGCGCGCCTATCCCTTGACGCGTGTGATATCACTTTCATATCATGGAGATAGCGACACCAGTTCTACCCACGCATGGGCGCCGCCGGCAGGACGCCGCTAGGCCGCCTGCCGCCACTGTACAACGGAAGGGAGCGACACAGATGATCCGCGAAGTCGAGCTCAAGGCATTCCCAGGCATCCCCGCCGTCCTGCTTTTGCTGGCCGGGACGGGCCTCGGCGCCTACGGCCTTTTCATCTGCGCCACCCGGGTGTTCGTGATGGGAATCATCGCGTCCGCGCTGTTCATCGCCTTTGTCGCCGTGATGTGGGCCGGGCTGTTCACCGTTAGCCCCAACGAGGCCCGAGTGCTGCAGCTTTTCGGCCGTTACAAGGGCAGCGTCCGCCATCCGGGGCTCTGGTGGGCCAACCCGCTCATGACCAAGGCCAAGGTTTCGACGCGGGTGCGCAACTTCGAAACCGAAAAGCTCAAGGTCAACGACAAGGACTCCAATCCTATCGAGATCGGCGCTGTCGTGGTATGGCGGGTCGTGGACACCGCGGAGGCGCTGTTTGAAGTGGACAACTACGTTGAGTACGTGAAGGTGCAGAGCGAGGCGGCGCTGCGGGCGCTCGCGAGCCAGTACCCCTACGACGCCCACGACGAACGGACCCTCGCCCTGGCCGCCAACGCGGCGGAAATCTCCGAGCAGCTCAAGGCCGCCGTGCAGGAGCGGCTCAACAAGGCCGGCGTCGAGGTGCTCGAGGCTCGCATCAGCCACCTGGCCTACGCGCCCGAGATCGCCAGCGCGATGCTGCAGCGGCAGCAGGCCAACGCCATCATCGCCGCCCGGCAGATGATCGTGGAAGGGGCCGTCGGCATGGTGGAGATGGCCCTGGACCAACTCAAAGCGCGCCACATCATCGAACTCGACGACGAGCGCAAGGCGCAGATGGTGGGCAACCTGCTGGTCGTCCTGTGCTCCAACAACAACCCGCAGCCCATCGTCAACGCGGGATCGTTGTACTGATGACCTAAAGACTGGAGTTGTCGACGTGCCGGATAGAAAAGCCGTCCTGCTGCGGCTGGACCCCAAAGTTCATGCAGCCCTGCAGAAGTGGGCGGCGGACGAGTTCCGCAGCGTCAACGCCCAGATCGAGTTCCTGCTGCGGGACGCCCTGCGGCGGGCGGGCCGGCTGGGCGAGGGGCGAGGCGGGCCCGCCGCGGGCGATCCCGGGGGCCGTGATCCCGGGGATCATGTGGTATGATCGGCGGCGGAGGTGTGTCCGTTGTCCCAACCACCCGGCGGCCCGGGGGCCTTGCCCGGCGACACGGCACCGGTCGACATGATCATCGTCGGGGGTGGCCCGTGCGGCCTCGCCTGCGCCGTGGCGGCGCGCCGGCACGGGCTGTCCCACTTGGTCCTCGAAAAGGGCCCGTTTCTCAACACGCTGGTCCGGTTTCCCGAGACGATGACGTTCTTCAGCTCGGCCGAGCGGCTCGAGATCGGCGGTATCCCCTTTTCCCTTCCCCACCTGCGCCCGACCAGGGCCGAAGGCATCGCCTACTTCCACAAAGTCGCCCGGCACGAGCAGGTCAACCTGCGCACCTTTGAGCCCGTCGTCGACGTCCAGGGCCAGTGGGGCGGCTTCACGGTAAAGACGGTGGACCGTACCGGCCGGGAGCGGCAATACGGCGGCCGGGCGGTCGTCATCGCCACCGGATACTACGACAGCCCCCGCCCCCTTGGCGTCCCCGGCGAAGAGCTCGACCACGTCCGGCACTACTACGACCAGCCTTACCGCTACTTCCGGCAGCGGGTCGTCATCGTCGGGGGGCGCAACTCCGCGGCCCAAGTGGCGCTCGAGCTGTTCCGCTACGGCGCGCACGTCACCATCGTCCACCGCGGCCCGGCCATGTCCGACCACGTAAAGGCGTGGATCCGGCCTGAACTCGAGGCGCGCCTGCGGGACAAGGAGATCACCGCGTACTTCAACACCCGCGTCGAGCGCATCGAGCGCGACAAAGTGCACCTGGTGCAGGAAGGCGGCAACCGCTTCGCGCTTCCTTGCGACTTCGTGCTGGCTATGACGGGCTATGAGCCCGACCACTCCCTCAAGGTCAAACTGGGCGTGAAAATCGATCCGGAAACGGGCACGCCCGTGTACGACCCGGACACGATGGAAACCAATGTTCCCGGCGTATACCTGGCCGGCGTCGCCGCGGGGGGCTATGAGCCCAACCATCTCATGATCGAAAACGGCCGCTTCCACGGGCCGGCCATCGCAGCCCACCTCGCGGCGCGGCTTGGCCGGGAAAAACCGGCTCCCGCCGGCCCATGACCGCGCGGCCGCGGGCTTGGCCGGGATCACGCGGCCGCGGCCGGGATCAATGGCCCGCTTCCGGGCGCAGCGCGACCCGCAGGAACTCCCGCAGCGCCGCGGCCGCCCGCGACAGGTAGCGGCCGGGGTTGTAGGCGAGACCGATGGTACGCTCCAGGGGCGGGTCGCTCAAGGGGACCGCCGCGACGCCGCCGAAGCGGTGTACCGCGATTTGCGGGACGAGGGCAACGCCGAGGCCCGACTGCACAAAGCGCAAGGCCGTATCCACATCGGTGCCGCTTACGGCGACCCGAGGGGTGAAACCCGCCGCCGCGCACGCGGCAAAAGTGAGGCTGCGCAGGTGGTAGCCTTCGCGGCAGATGATGAAGCCTTCGCTTTGCAGCTCGGCCAGGGCCACCTCCCGGCGCCCGCAAAAGCGGTGGCCGGGGGGCAGCGCCGCGACGATCCGCTCCTTCAGCAGCGCCTCAAAGACGTGGCCGTGGATGCTCGGATCGTCCACCAGCAGCGCGAGGTCGAGCCTTCCCTCCTGCAGCCCCCGGGCGAGCCGGTCGGACCCGTCCTCCGTGATGATGAGCTCAAGGCCCGGATAAGCCGCGAAGAAATCGTTGATGACGCCGGGCAAAAGGTGCCCGCCCAGCGTCGGCGTCGTGCCCAGGCGGACGCGGCCGCGGCGCAAGCCTCCCCTTTCGGCGAACTCGGCCTGGGCGTCGTCGGCCAAGGCGACCAGCTGCCGGGCGTAGGGCAAGAGCGCCTCCCCGTCGGCCGTAAGCGCGACGTGGCGCCGGGAGCGTTCAAAAAGCGTCACGCCCAGCTCCTCCTCAAGGGCACGGATCTGCTGGCTTAAGGAGGGCTGTGTAATGTGCAGGCTTTCGGCGGCCCGGGCGAAATGCAGGTGCTGGGCCAGAGCCAGGAAATACCGCAGCTGCCGCAGCTCCACCGGCGCCCCTCCCGCGGCTATGATAGTTTCATTGTATCACACTTATGGAGACTAAGTATTGGACCCTATCAAGGCGGCGTGGTAGGCTTTAAATACAATAGCGTGCGTCAGTGTGCCATTGTCCGAATTTTATCTGCGCAGCAGCACGAGCCTGCACAGATCTGGAGCGATGATGCGCATGGCGAAAGTCCAAGGCTGGTACTCGACGGTAGGCAAGAAAGTGATCATGGGCATCACGGGGCTTTTGCTTTTCAGCTACCTCGTGATCCACCTCGCCGGCAACCTGATGGTATTTATCCCCGACGGCGGCCGGTCTATGAACCAGTACTCGCACTTCCTCCACCAGCTTGGTCCCCTGCTTTGGATAGCCCGCATCTTATTGCTCGCGGGCTTCATTTTCCACATCATCTCGGGAGTCCAGGTCGTCCTGCGCAATCGCCGGGCCCGCTCCAACCGGTACGCCATGTACGCTTCCAAGGGCGGCCCGAGCCGGCTGACGCTGGCTTCCCGCTGGATGATCATCACCGGCATCCTGATCTTCATCTTCGTCCCGCTGCACGTCAATATGTTTACCCTTGGGCCCTACTATGAAACCGTCATCAACGGCGAGCCCATGCGGGACATCTACCGCCTGGTAGTCGAGCGGTTCAAGGAGCCCGGGGTCGTAACCGGCTACGCGTTGTTCATGCTGTTCCTGTCCCTGCACTTGAGCCACGGCTTGTGGAGCGCGCTGCAGTCCCTGGGCGCCAACAACCGCCGCTGGATGCCGGTCCTGTACACGTTGGGCATCGTTTTCTCCGTGCTGATTGCCGGCGGCTTCTTCGTGCTGCCGATCTACACGTACTTCTTCATACCTCTGCCGTAGCGGCGGCAGGTGGGAGGACGGGCCGTGAGCGCGATAACGCAGACAGTGCTGGATGCTAAGATTCCCCCGGGACCGCTGGCGGAGAAGTGGGACAACCACAAGGCTTCCGTTAAGCTGGTGAGTCCCGCCAACAAGCGGAAGTACACCATCATCGTGGTGGGTACGGGCCTCGCCGGTGCCTCGGCGGCCGCGACCTTGGGCGAGCTGGGCTACAACGTCCTGAACTTTTGCATCCAGGACACGCCCCGCCGCGCCCACAGCGTGGCGGCCCAGGGCGGCATCAACGCGGCCAAGAACTACCAAAACGACGGCGACAGCGTCTACCGGCTGTTCTACGACACCATCAAGGGCGGCGACTACCGGGCCCGCGAGGCCAACGTCTACCGGCTGGCCCAGCTGAGCAACAACATCATCGACCAGGCGGTCGCCCAGGGCGTACCTTTTGCCCGGGAGTACGGGGGCGTTTTGGCCAACCGCTCCTTCGGCGGCGCCCAGGTTTCCCGCACGTTCTACGCCCGGGGCCAGACGGGCCAGCAGCTTCTGCTCGGCGCCTACAGCGCCCTCATGCGCCAGGTGGACGCGGGCCGCGTCAAGCTGTTCCCCCGGCGGGAGATGCTGGACGTGGTCATCATCGACGGGCGTGCCCGGGGCATCATCTGCCGCAACCTGGTCACCGGCGAACTGGAGGCGTACGCCGGGGACGCGGTGTGCCTGGCCACCGGCGGATACTCGACGGTGTTCTTCCTCTCGACCAACGCCGTCAACTCCAACGCGACGGCCATCTGGCGCGCCTACAAGAAAGGCGCCATGTTCGGCAACCCGTGTTTCACCCAGATCCACCCGACGTGCTTGCCCGAAGCCGGCGCCGGCCAGTCCAAGCTCACCCTCATGAGCGAATCGCTGCGCAACGACGGCCGCGTGTGGGTGCCCAAGAAGAAGGGCGACACCCGGCCGCCGGAGCAGATCCCCGAGGACGAGCGGGACTACTACCTTGAGCGGCGCTACCCGGCCTTCGGGAACCTCGTGCCCCGCGACATCGCCTCCCGGGCGGCCAAGGCCGTCTGCGACGAGGGCTACGGCGTGGGCGCGACCGGCCGGGCCGTCTACCTCGACTTCTCCGAGGCCATCCAGCGGCTGGGCGTGGACGTCATCCGGGAGCGGTACGGCAACCTGTTTGCCATGTACCACGAGATCACGGGCGAAGATCCCTACAAGGTGCCCATGCGCATCTACCCGGCGCCCCACTACACCATGGGCGGCCTTTGGGTCGACTACAACCTGATGACCACCATCCCGGGGCTGTACGCCCTGGGCGAGGCCAACTTCTCCGACCACGGCGCGAACCGCCTGGGTGCGAGCGCCCTCATGCAGGGCTTGGCCGACGGGTACTTCGTCATCCCGGTCACCATCGGCGACTTCCTCGCCACCCACCGCCCCGACGGGCTCAAGACCGACCACCCGGCGTTCAAGGAGGCCATGCGGGGCGTCGAGGACCAGGTCAAGCGCCTGCTCAGCATCAACGGCAAAAAGACGGTGCGGGAGTACTGGTGGGAACTCGGCCGCATCATGTGGGACTACGTCGGCATGTCCCGCAACGAGCAGGGGCTCAAGAAGGCCATCAGCGACATCCGGGCCTTGCGCGAGCAGTATTGGAAGGACGTCAAGGTGCCCGGCTCCGCAGCGGACCTCAACAAGAGCCTGGAGCTCGCGGGCCGCGTCGCGGACTTCCTGGAGCTGGGCGAACTTATGGCCATGGATGCCCTGGACCGGGCCGAGTCGTGCGGCGGCCACTTCCGGGAGGAGTACCAGACGCCCGACGGCGAAGCTCTGCGGCGGGACGACGAGTTCTGCCACGTGTCGGTCTGGGAGTACAAGGGCGAGGGCAACGAGCCCGTGCGGCACAAGGAGCCGCTGGTGTTCGAGTACGCGAAGCCGTCGCAGCGCAGCTACAAGTAATCCGGCGCAAGCCCGCTAGGGCTTGCTGCGCGCAAGCGACACCAGTCGTTGGCCGGAAAGGGCGATCGCGATGAAATATCACCTGAGGATTTGGCGGCAGGCGGGCCCCGACAAGCCGGGCCGTTTTGAAGACTACACCGTGGACAACATCGCGCCGGACATGTCGTTCCTGGAGATGCTCGACGTCCTCAACGAGCAGCTGACCAAGGAAGGCAAGGAGCCCGTCGCGTTTGACAGCGACTGCCGCGAAGGAATCTGCGGCATGTGCGGACTGGTCATCGACGGCATGGCCCACGGGCCCCGGCGCCTGACGACCACGTGCGAGCTGCGCATGCGGCACTTCCCCGACGGCGCCACCATCACCGTGGAGCCGTTCCGCGCCGATGCGTTCCCGATTATCAAGGACCTGTGCGTGGATCGCAGCGCCCTGGACCGCATCATCCAGGCCGGCGGCTACATCTCGGTCAATACGGGCTCCGCGCCGGACGCCAACGCCATACCGGTGCCCAAGCCCATCGCCGAAGAGGCCATGGACGCGGCGGCGTGCATCGGGTGCGGCGCCTGCGTTGCGGCCTGCCCCAACGCATCCGCGGCGCTCTTTACGGGGGCAAAGATCTCGCAGCTCGCGCTGCTGCCCCAGGGCCATCCCGAGCGGGAACGCCGGGTCAACCGGATGGTCGCCCAGATGGACCTGGAGGGCTTCGGCAGCTGCTCCAACCACGGCGAGTGCGAGGCGGCGTGCCCCAAGGGCATCTCCATCATGAACATCGCCCGCATGCGGCGGGAGTTCATCCGGGCCGGCGTCCGGGGAGCGTAAGGGGCTGGCGCGGGCGCAAGCCGCCCGCGGCCATCGGCAAGAGGGCAAATGCGATGGGCCGGGCGTCATCGGCGACGCCCGGCCCCTTTTTGCTTAGCGGCGGCCGGCCAGGCGGGCGATGGGCCCGTCCTCCTTGGCGATGGGCAGCAGCTCCTCGTACGCCACCGTGAACTGGGGGAATCCCCAGGCGTAGGGCGCGAGTTCGTAAAGCTGGAAGTACACCACGAGCCCCTCGGGGGTCAGGAAGAACTCCTGGTCCGGCGCGATGCCCTCAAACTCGATAAGGGTCGGGATGTCCTGCTCGGCGATGCCCCGGGCCACCGCCCGGGACACGACCTCGATGTAGCGGTCGTCCGCGAACAAGTCCGCCAGGCTGTAGACGGCGCCGCTCTCAAGATCAGCGGTCACCGCCCCCATGAGGTGCGTCGGGTGCGCCTGGGGGAAGTAATACGCCGAGTACAGGAACGACACGCTGATGATGCCGGCCTCTTGCAGCTGCACCGTGTACTCGCCCGTCACGTTGCCAAAGGCCGCGAGCTCCTGGACGAGACTTGTGGCCTTGGCCCGCAGCGCGGCGTTGATGGCCTCCGCCGCGTCCCCCTCATACACTTCCCAGCTGATCTGCGGCAGCGCCACTTGCACGTCATAGGGCACGACCAGCGGCGCTGCGCCGTCATCGCTGGCAGCCGCCGGCTCCGCCGCGAAGGACGCGGCCAAAAGCGCTGCGACCAGGAAAGCCTCTCCCCAACGACGACCCGAGGGGCAAAGGCCCGCCCACCGCCTGTTCATCCCATGCACACCTCCGTCTCGGGCGCCTCTACGGCCCCGGGCACTCGCCGGCCCCGGCCCGTCCCAAAGCGGCGCGCGGCCGGCAGTTACGAACTACGCTCCTGCGCCGCAACGCTCCTTCCCCCGGCGACGCCATCCCCGGATTTGGCGCACCGGCCGTCGCGTTGACACGCACCGGCCGATGGTGTAGAGTGAAACCGGATACCCACACCGGGTATATGTATGCGTCCCCGGCGGTTGCCTGGGCGAGAGGCGGAAAACGCGCCCGAAGCGCTCCCGGAGGCGGTCCCGAAGCGCTCCCGGAGGCGGTCCCGGAGGCGCTCCACGAGGCGCTCCGGCCTATAGGCCAAGGCGGCGCCACAGGCCGTATTCCGGGGACGGAGGTGGACAGCGTGGCATCCTACGACAAGGACAAGGCAGCGGTGCTCAAGCGGCTGCGGCGCATCGAGGGACAGGTGCGGGGCATCCAGCGCATGGTGGAGGAGTCCAAATACTGCGTGGACATCCTTGTGCAGATCGCCGCGGTGCGGGCCGCGCTGGACCAAGTCGGCCTCATCCTCCTGGAGGACCACACCCGGGGGTGCGTCGCCCGGGCCATCAAGCAGAGCGATGGCGACGCCGACGCCGCCATCGCGGAACTGACCGGCGTCCTCAAACGGTTCCTCCGGTGAGAGGTGGAAAGCGATGACGAGCAACGGCACCAAGGCCGGGAATGCCACCATGAAGCCTTCGGCTCCCGCCGACCGGGGCGCGCCGGCGGGCCGCCCGTCCGGCGGCGACGGCGCGCCGGTCTCCGCGAGCCACGACTCGGCGGCCACGGCCCGGGTTTCCTTAAACGTGCTTGGCATGACGTGCGCCGCCTGCTCGGCCCGGGTGGAAAAAGGCCTGCGCAAGCTGCCCGGGGTGCAGGACGCCAACGTCAACCTTGCCATGGAGCGCGCCTCGGTCGCCTATGATCCCGCGCAGGTGAAACCCGAGGAGATGGTTGCCAAGATCCGGGACCTCGGCTACGACGTAGCGATAGAGCGGGTCCAGTTGAGCCTAGTCGGCATGACGTGCGCCAACTGCGCCGCCCGCATCGAGCGGGGCCTCAATAAGCTTCCCGGCGTCCAGGCGACCGTCAACTTCGGCGCCGAAACCGCCCACGTCGCGTATATCGCGGGGGTTGTAACCCCGGATGACCTCGTGCGGAAGGTGAAGGACCTCGGGTACGACGCGTTCTTGCCCCAGGAGGCAGGCGCCGGCGCCGAGCAGGCCGCCCGGGAGGCGGAGATCGGGCGCAAGCGTTTCCTCTTTGGCCTGTCCGCCGCGCTGTCCCTGCCGCTCCTTGCCTCCATGATCGGGCACATCGTGCCCACGGACAACGCCCTCATCCACTGGCTGGGCAACGGCTGGGTGCAGCTCGCGCTGGCCACGCCGGTGCAATTCTACGCCGGGTGGCAGTTCTACGTCGATTCGTACCACAACCTCAAGAACCGGACGGCCAACATGTCGGTGCTGGTAGCGCTCGGCACCTCCGCGGCGTACGTCTACAGCCTCATCGCGGTGCTGTTTCCGGGGCTTGGCATCGACGGGCTGTACTTTGAAACCAGCGCCATTCTCATCACCCTCATCCTCCTGGGCAAGCTGCTTGAGGCCCAGGCCAAAGGCCGCACGTCGGCGGCCATCCGCAAGCTCCTGGGCTTGCAGCCCAAGACCGCCCGGGTCGTGCGAAATGGCGCGGAGGTAGACGTGCCCATCGCCGAGGTGCAGGTGGGCGACGTCATCGTGGTGCGTCCGGGCGAAAAGATCCCCGTGGACGGCGTCGTCCTCGAAGGCCGCTCCACGGTGGACGAATCCATGCTCACCGGCGAGAGCATGCCGGTCGAAAAGGGGCCCGGCGACCAAGTGGTCGGCGCCACCATCAACCGCCACGGGACGTTCCGGTTTCAGGCGACGCGGGTGGGCCGTGACACGGCCCTCGCCCAGATCATCCGCGTGGTGGAGGAGGCGCAAGGCTCCAAGGCCCCGATCCAGCGGCTGGCCGACGTCGTCTCGGCGTACTTCGTCCCCGCGGTGATCGGCGTCGCCCTCGTCACCTTCGCCGGGTGGTACGTCGCGACCGGGGACCTGACCCGGGCGTTGCTCAACATGACCGCCGTACTCGTCATCGCCTGCCCCTGCGCCCTTGGGCTTGCCACGCCGACGGCCATTATGGTCGGTACGGGCCGCGGCGCCGAGCACGGGATCCTCTTCAAAGGCGGCGAGCACTTGGAAAGAACCCACGAGCTGGACGCGGTCGTACTGGACAAGACGGGCACCATCACCAAGGGTGAGCCGGCGCTCACCGACGTCTTGCCCGCGGAAGGCGTTGACGCCGATGAGCTTTTGCGAATTGCCGCGGCGGCCGAGCGGGGTTCGGAGCACCCCATCGCCCAGGCGATTGGCACGGGCGCGTCGGCGCGGGGGCTTTCCGTGGCGGACGCTGCCGACTTTGAGGCCGTACCCGGTCACGGCATCCGGGCGGTTGTCCAAGGCCGCACGGTGCTGGTGGGCAACCGCAAGTGGATGCGGGACAACGGCCTCGATCCGGCACCGCTGGAAGGCGAGCTCGAGCGCCTCGAAGAGGAAGGCAAGACGGCCATGCTGACCGCGATCGACGGCCGGCTGGCGGGCGTCGTGGCGGTGGCGGACACCGTGAAGGAGACGTCCGCGGAAGCGGTCGCCATGCTAAAGGCCATGGGCCTCAGGGTCATCATGATCACGGGCGACAACCGGCGCACGGCCCGGGCCATCGCTCGCGCCGTCGGCATCGCTGAGGAGGACGTACTGGCCGAGGTGCTGCCGGAGGAAAAGGCCAGCGCCGTCAAGCGGCTGCAGGAACAGGGCCTCAGGGTGGCCATGGTGGGCGACGGGATCAACGACGCTCCGGCCCTTGCCACCGCGGACGTTGGAATCGCCGTCGGCACCGGTGCCGACGTGGCCATCGAGGCGGCCGACGTTACCCTCATGCGGGGCGACCTGCGGGGCATCGTAGCCGCCATCCGGCTGAGCCGGGCGACCATGGGCAAGATCCGGCAAAACCTGTTTTGGGCGCTGGTATACAATACCATCGGCATCCCCTTTGCCGCCTTTGGGCTGCTGAGCCCCATCATCGCCGGCGCGGCCATGGCGTTCAGCTCCGTGTCGGTGGTGACCAACTCCACCCTGCTCATGCGCTACAACCCGCAGGCCGGGTTTAGGCACGGGGCGGAGCCCGGGGCCATGGAGCCGGAACTGCAGGCGGCGAGGGCGTAAAGCAGGACCCCGCTCGGCGACGGCTTGCGGGCTGCGCTTGAGCCGGGCGGTCGCATACGCAGTCGGACACAAGAGGAGGCAATGCCACATGGAGACCAAGGTGCTCAAGATCGAAGGCATGAGCTGCCACCACTGCCAGAAGGCGGTGACCGACGCCCTGCAGGCGGTCGCCGGCGTCGAATCGGTGGAGGTCGACCTCCGGGGCGGCAAGGCCACCGTGCGCTTCGACCCGGCGGTGGCATCGGAGGAAGCGATGAAGGCTGCCGTTGAAGAGGCGGGTTACGCGGTGGTGGGCGGCTGAGGCCCAGCCGCCCACCTATCTTCCGCGCCCTGTGCGGGTTTCCGTCGGCTATGCCCGGGCGCGGCGGAGGGACGCGCCATCCCGGCCGGTCAGTCGATCAACCCGTACCAGCGCAAGAATTCTTCCACCATCACCCGCTGCCACGCGGACCGTTGCGCCACCGTCGTCTGGTGGCGGCCGGCGCGCCCTTGCGTGGGCTCAAAGATAAAGGCCGGAATGCCCAGGTCCGCTCCGGCCTTGCGGGCCAGCGACCCGGCGACCGGCGGGCCGATGATGCGGAAGTTGTACGTCAGGCCGGCCTTTCCGTAAAACGGGTTATGGTGGGTGTTGAGCACATCGATCACATGCTCCGCAAAGGCCATCGCGTCGCCGGCCGGGTACGTGATCACGGTCTGGCCGACCGACAGCGTCCCGTCGGAGAACCGGTCGCCCGCTTCGCGCAGGCCCCAGCCTTCGTGCAAGTCCAAGAGGGCCACCGGCTCGAACTCGAGCACGATGTCCCAGATTTCCTTGGCGAGGGCCCAGTCTTTCTTGGGGTCGTTGAGGTCACGGCCGGTGGGGAAGTACCGGTTCAGGTTGCGGCCGTCGCTGCCGGTGCGCCGCTGCCGGCGGACCGCATCCTTGTTGGCCTGCGGGATGACGACCAGCGTCCCGCGGTCGATGTTCCACGTCTCGGCGACCTCGCCCGCGACGATCCAGCCCGACGTCTCGGAGCCGTGCATACCCCCCACGAGAAACGCGGTGGGCCCGGGCACGGACGAACGGATGATATGCACTTCCGTGCGGGTTTCCGTGCGGCTGCCCGATTGGACATAACGGACCTCCCGCGTCACGACGGGCGTGCCCGGACCGCCGCCGCCCGGCTCCTCGCCGGGGTCACCGCCGCCGGGTTCCTCGCCCGGTTCGCCGGGGTCGCCTCCGCCGGGTTCCTCGCCCGGTTCGCCGGGGTCACCTCCGCCCGGCTCCTCGCCCGGCCCGCCGGGACCGCCTGGCCCGTCTCCGGGCTCGCCCGGATCCGGCCCTTCGCCGGGCAGCGCGAGCTGCACCTCGCCGCCTGCGATAAGCACCCGCAAGGCGACGCGCGTCGTGGTGTCCCGCTGTACGGCCACGTCCAGCTGCCGGGATGCGAGCTCCTCCCCACCGGCGGCAAAGATGGCCACCGTCGCCTGCCACGTTCCGACGGGAACGCCCGGGACAAGCTCCGTCGCTTCGCTGCCGGAGACAGCCAGCTCCACGTCGATGACGGTGCTGCCCTTGACGAGCGTCGCGCCGGCGCCGGCGACCGCCACACCCTCGCCGTCCAGGGAGGACAAGTCGATCGCGAATTCGACGGAGCCCGTCTGGGCTTCGGTCGGCGGCGTTGCCGGCATAAAGCTGCTGCAGCCGGCGATGATCGCCGCGAACAAGGCGAGGCCTGCCGCGCGGCACAACTTTGTAAACGCCATTCGATTCTCCCTTTCCACTGGCGCACCGGCACCGGCGGCACCGGCGTGCGGGCGAAAAAGGCGCCCCCGGAAACCTCTTCCCCCTATCGCCAGATGTTGTGGGTCTAGGATGATCGTAACGAAACCGGTTTCAAGTTACAATCGCTTACAGTTCTGGGGGATAATGGGACTTGGTGGCAGCCGTGCCAGGCACGATCCAGGAGGTCATGGCGGAAAAGCGGGCGGAAATGATAAAGGGCGGACGCTGCCGTCCGCCCCGCCGCACCGAGAGCGTCCCCACCGGGCGGTTTGACCCGCCCTTCACCGGGTTACTGCTGCTCGTGCGGGATGTGCACCTGGAACGGGTTCGTGGACAACTGCTGCTGGAACTGCTGGGCCTGCTGCGTACCCTGGGCCGCCTGCCCCAAGGCGGTACGGAACGCCGTCTGGGCCTGCTGGGCGGCGCCTTGGATCAGGGACTGCTCCGCGGCGGCGATCATGCGCCGCACCATGTTGCCGCCCACGGCGCCCCAGACCCGCGACGGCACCTCACCGCCGTAGCCCGACTGGTACCAGCTCTGCAGGGCCTGCGCCTGCGGATCCGGGCCGCTGGCGATTTCGCTGGAGACTTCGTTCTTGAGCTGCTCCAGCGCCTGGCGGGCTTGCGGCACCAGCGCGCGATTGCTCTTCTGGCCGAACGCCACTTCGTTTTCACCTCCCGGGCTTAATGTGAAACGGGGTGCGGGCGTTTACGCTGGCACTTCGCGCCGGGCTTGGCAGGACTGGCGCCGGGCGGCGGAGAAGCCCGCCCATGCCCGCAGCGAATAAACCGTCCCAACGATTAAGGCGGGCACGACAGGTCCAAGCACAACACCCCAACCAGCGGAGGAACGGCCATGTACCCCGAACTGGCAGGCAAGCACGCCCTGGTGACCGGCGCAACCCGCGGGTTTGGCCGGGCCATCGCGCTCCGGCTGGCGGCCGAAGGCGCGACGGTCGTCGTCAACTTCCGGCGCAGCAAAAGCGAGGCCGAGCAGGTGGTGGCCGAAATCGAGGCTATGGGCGGCCGCGCGCTGGCCCTGCGGGCCGACGTGGGCCGCACGGAGAGCCTGGATGAGATGTTCGAGACGATTCGCGCCGAACTCGGCCGGCTGGACATCGTGGTGGCCAACGCGGCTTTCGGCGTGCCCGGGCCGGTGCTCGAGGCGACGACCAAGCACTGGGACGTCACGCTGGCGGCGTCCGCCCGGTCGCTTTTGGAGATGGCCCAGCGGGCGGTGCCCCTGATGCACGGCTGGGGCCGGATCATTAGCATTTCGAGCGAAGGCGGCCAAAAGGTCATCCCCGGCTACGGCGTCGTCGGCGTAGCCAAGGCCGCCCTGGAGGCGACGACCCGTGCCCTGGCCTTTGAGCTGGCTCCCAAAGGCATCACGGTCAACGGGATCATTGCCGGCGTGGCGGAAACCAAAGCCCTTTGGTCCATTCCCGGCGCCGCTCAGATGCTCGCCGAAGCCCGGGAGCGCACGCCCGCCGGCCGTATCATCGTGCCGGAGGATGTCGCGAACGCGGTGGCGTTCCTCGCCTCCAACCAGGCGTCCATGATCTGCGGCCATTTCATCGTCGTCGACGGCGGCCGCAGCATCGTAGCGTAAGGGCAAGGAGCTGACGCTCATGCGGCGGTGGAAGGCGTTCCTGGCTGGCACGCTGGCCCTCGTGCTTGCGCTGGCGCCGGCCGCACCGGCCTTCGCGTGCAGCGCGTACGACGACCTCATCCGGCGAGCCGCCCTGCGCTACAGCGTTCCCGATTGGCTCATCAAGGGCGTGATTGCCGCCGAGTCCGGCTTCCGTGCGGACGCATACCGTCCCGAGCCGCAGGTGGGCGACGCCGCGCACGGGCTCATGCAAGTGCTGCTTTCAACCGCACGCGAATTGGGCTACCGGGGCAGCGCCAGCGGCCTTATGGACCCGGAAACCAACATCGACCTGGGCACCCGTTACTTGGCCGCGATGCTGGAGCGATTCGGCGGCGACCACGAACTCGCCGTCGCAGCCTATAACGCGGGTCCGGGACGGGTAGGACGGCTGGTCGAAACGTATGGCACGAGATACGCGGCCATCCGGCCGCACCTTTCGGCCGCCGCCCAAGACCACGTCGCCCGGGTGATGACGTACGCGGGACAGTTCCGGGCCGGCCAAACCGGCGGCTTCCTCTGCCCGGCCGGGGAGACGCCCCGGAGCACCGCCGGCAGCGTTCAGCCGCTCCTCGTGGCGCTCATCCTGGCGCTCTTCGTCGCTTTGGCCAATCAATAGCCCGGGCCCTTATGCCCTGTCGCGACTGCGGGCCTGGGCGGCTTTTCGCGGGAGCCGACGCGCCATGATGCCAAGACCGTTTCTCACTTTCATCGTTCCCGCCGAAGACGACGGCCGGATACTCGGCCACGTGCTGCGCCGGCGCTGGCGCCTTTCCCGGGGGCTGGTGCGGCAGCTCAAGCGCGGTCCGCACGTCCTGCGCAACGGGGAGCCGGTGCCCATGCGGGAACGGGTGGCCGCCGGCGACCGCCTGGAGCTGTTCCTGCCTGCGGAGCTGGCAAGCCGCGTGCGGCCGGAACCGGTGCCCCTCGTCGTCGTCTTTGAAGACGACCACGTCCTCGTGCTCGATAAGCCGGCGGGCATGCTCGTCCACCCGGCCCGGGGCGAGATCAGCGGCACGCTGGCCAACGGCGTGGCGTACCGCATGGCCACGCGGGGTCTTGTGCCCGTGGCCGCACCGGTGACCCGCCTTGACCGGGACACGTCGGGGCTAGTGCTCTTTGCCAAGCACCCCTTTGCCCATCACGCTTTGGCGGAAGCCATCGCCCGCGGCCACGTGCGCCGCACGTACGTAGCCGTCGCGCAGGGCATTATCAGCGAGTCCGAAGGCGTCATCGACGCTCCCATCCGCCGCGTTGCCGGCGAGTTGACGCGCCGGGAAGTCGGCCCCGGCGGCCAGCGGGCCGTGACGCGGTTTCGCGTGCTGGCCTGTAAGCCGGCGCCCCCGGAGGGCACCCATCAGCCCCCGGCCACGAGCGACGCCCCGGCCACGAGCGACGCCCCGGCCGCTAGCGACGTCCCGGCCGGCTCCGATGACCTCCCGGGCGGTGCGACGCTGCTCGCGCTCACCCTCGAAACCGGCCGCACCCACCAGATCCGGGTACACCTCGCGCACATGGGCCACCCGCTCGTCGGGGATCCTCTTTACGGGCGGCCTATGCCGGGCCTTTTTGAACGGCAGGCGCTGCACGCTTGGCGACTTGCGTTTCCCCACCCCGTGGACGGAAGGGAACTAAGCTTTGCCAGTCCTCTTCCTCCGGACATGCGCACGCTCGGAGCGCGGCTTGGGCTTCCGCTGCCGCCCTAATCGGACGTCCCTCGTCGCGGACAGGTGCCCCTTGGCGCGCGGACAGGTGCCCCTTGGCGCGCGGACAGGTGCCCCTCGCGGTCCCCGACCGAGGTCCTAAGAATACTGCGACTTGACGGGACTGGAGACGGATTTTGTCGAAGGAAGCAGGATTCCTCCGCTCGGTCTGGGAATCCGTAGGTAAACCGATGGTAAATCATTCCGGAAACCGGCTGTGTCGCTGAAAGGATGGACAGCCGCGATGCGGCAATTGTTGCGCGCCCTGCTCTTCGCCCTGCGCCGGCACCGCCTCGCTTCCCGGGTCGCCGGAGGGCTGACCCCGGAAGAGCGGCAGGCGCTCCTTGGGACGGCACCCTTGGCCGCGCCCGCCGAGCGCCGAGACGGGTAATGATGCACGCAAAGCCCGCGACTCGCGATAGCCGCGCTAGCGCCGGGGGCGGCCGCGGGGGTCGTCCCGTCCCGGCGTGCCTGCCGCCAGCAGCTCCCCAAGAGTCACAAGGCCATACCCTTGCGCCCGCAGCCCGTCGATGATCCGCGGCAAAGCAAGGTGGATCTGCTTCGACGAGTCGCTGGCGTGCATTAGGATAATGTCGCCCGGGTGGACGTTGTCCAGCACGCGACGGACCATGTAGTCGGCGCCGGGGTTTTTCCAATCCAGCGTGTCCAGAGACCAGATGACGGTTTCGTAACCCAGCTGGCGGGCCGTGGCGACCACCAGGTCGTCGTAGTCGCCGTTGGGCGGCCGGAAAAAGCGCGCTTCCTTCCCCGTCGCCTCCTGCAAGTCCCGGTGGGCGGTCAAGATGTTGTTGGCGATGGCGTTTCCGTCGTAGCGGCTCAAGTTCACGTGCTCGTCGCCGTGGCTCGCGATTTCGTGCCCGTCCGCGACGATGCGTTCGGCGATGTCCCGCTGCTTCTTGGCCCAGAAACCGGTGAGGAAGAAAGTCGCCCGCACGCCTTTTTCCTTGAGGATGTCCAGGACGGGACCGGCGGTCTGCCGGCCCCAGCTGATGTCAAAGGTGAGCGCCACGAGGCGCTGATCGGTGCGGACGTAAAAGATGGGCATGTCAATGCCCCGGGAGACGGGCAGCTCGAGGCTGACCGGCACCGCCCGGGGCCACAGCGCCCCGGCGGCCCAGCCCCCGCCAAACGCCCCTATAGCCAGCACCACGACGGCCGTGATCACCCAGCGAAAGCGAACGACGTACACGCCCCACGCCCCCAACGGCTACGCTTGCCTGCGGTGCGGGCTCGCATGCGTTCTCCCCTGAGGCCGGCTGCGCTGAGCGCTCACCGGGCAAGCCGCGCTTTTGCGCGCATGCGTCCCGCACTGCGACGCTATGTTCCTTTGGGCGCGAATATCACCGCCGGGCGAGAGCCTCCAGGTGAACCGTGTCGTTGATGCGCACAAGCTGCGGCCGCTCCCCTGGGACGACCACAGCCTCGGTGAGGCCGGTGTTCGCGGTGCGCACCGCTCCCCACTGCTCCGGGCCAAGCCCCTGAAGCAAGCACACCAGCAGCCGCAGCAGGCCGCCATGGGTGACGACGAGCACCGTCTCGCCCGGGTGGCGCAACAGGACGCAGCTCAGAAACCGGTCCGCCCTGGCCCACGCCGCGGCCAGCTCCTCGCCGCCCGGCGGCGCCGGCGCCCGGCCTGCGTTCCAGCGGCGCAGCCATGGCTCGTGCCCGGCCGCCACCAGTTCGTCCCAGGTCATGCCCTCCAGCGCTCCGTAGTTGAGCTCCCGGAGCGTCTCGGTCACCCGCAGCGGCGCGTCGCGCGTGCCCCGCACGATGGCGGCGGTTTCCAGAGCGCGGCCCAGGTCGCTCGCGTAGACGGCGTCGATGGCGGTGCCGTCAAGGCGCATGGCGAGCCGGTGAGCCTGCTCGCGGCCGCGCTCGTTCAAGGGCACGTCCGACCAGCCCTGGATGCGCCGGGCGACGTTCCAGTCCGTTTCCCCGTGCCGGGTTAAAAACAGTCGGGTCAGATTTCTTCGCCTCCAAGCTCGGTCGCTCGCGCCCGGGCCGCGGCCAAGGCCGGCGGCAGCGCGGCAAGTCCTGCGGCAAGCGGCGCCGCGGCAGTCAACGCGGCGACCAGCGCCCACGGCTGCACCGGTGCGAGGCCGCCGATGCCGGTCATGGCGGACGCGATGCGAAAACCAATCTCACTCAGCAGCACGCCCGCGACAGCGCCCACGCCGCTGCCGGGCGCCGTCGCGGCCACGACGCCGGTGACCGCGCCCGCCACCAGCTGACCCGGCGTCATGCCGATAGCCTTGAGAATGGCGATGTCCCGCCGCTGCTCCCGGACGGCGGCGGCCATCCCCTGCACGACGGCCACGGCTGCGACGCCGGCCAGCAGGAGCGACAAACCGCCTACGAGCCTTCCGGCCGTGCGCACCGCGGCCGGCGGCTCAAATCCGGCCGCCGATACCGCGATCCCGCCCCCGCCGGCCTCCAGCAACAGGGCCCGCACCGTGCCGGCGTCGGCCGCCCGGTCAAGGCGCACGAGCCAAGCCGCCGGCTGGGCCGCGGGCTGGAGGTCGGCAAGGGTCTCCCAGGCGACGGCTCCCGCGAGCCCGTAGTTGGCTAGTTCCAGGTAGGCGCCGGCGACCCGCCAGCGGGCGCGGCGCTGGCCAAGCACAACTTCAACGTGGTCGCCCGGCTGCACCCCGAGCCGCTCCATGGCGCTGGTGCCCAAGGCGATCTCGCCGGGTTCCTGTATAAAGCGTCCCGCGAGCACCCGCCATGGAAGCTCGCGCCAGTCCCCGTCGAGCCCTCGCACGATGATGGATTCGGCCGCCTCCGGCACGTCCACCCGCAGCCATCCTTCGCGGTGAAAACCGGCGACGCCCGGCACAGCCTCCACGATCCGGTCGACCGCGGAGGGGTCGAGTCCGTTTCTCTCCACGGTGAGCTGGTGAAACACGCCAAGCTGCGCCGGATCCCTGCTAAAGGCGGCCAACGTGCCGGCCAGCACCAGCGCGCCGGTGCCCACGGTCATGCTGATGGCGACGGCGAGCGCCGGCACCAGCGGGCGCACCGGCCAAAGAAGGATGAACGGCCGCGCACCCAGCCGGCCCAGGTTGAGCCGCACGGGCACGCTTCCGCCCGCCCCGGCGACGGCCGCTCCGGGACTTGCCCATGCGCCGCCCCGGGCCGCCCGGGCGCCCGTGGCGGCGGCCACAACGGCGACGGCCAGCGCCACGAACCCGGGTGTCCAGTCAGATGCCGGCACGGCGCCCGCGCCGCCCGCCGCGGCAGCCGTCCACGCAGACCCGGCCGCAAGCCATGCCCGGGCCGCAAGCCACCCCACCCGGCTTCCGGCCGCGCCCGCCGCCGCTCCCACCGCGCCGCAGCCAAGGGCAAACGCCGCCACCACCTGGCGGGGCGTAAACCCGACGGCCCTGCCCAGACCCATCACCCGGCGGCCGGCGACGGCCGCCGCGGCCACCACGTGCGCCGACACGGCCGCCCCGGCCAGAAGCGACAGCCCGCCGCCCAAAACCAGAAACCCGGCGCTAAGGCTTGCGGTCAGCTGCTGTTGCGCCACTAGATCCCGCCAGTTGCCGCCCTCGGCCAGCACCCCGTACGCCGCGGCCCGCCGCCGGGCGGCGAAGACAAAAGCGGGAGCGGCCTGCGGGTCGTGCAGTCGCACCCCGAGCAGCATATGGGGCGCGGCGGAAAGCTGCGCCAAAAGCTCCGCGGGCACCACTGCCGGGGCCGGCGCGCAGTCCGGGTACGGGCACTGCAGGGCCGACGCGGCCAACCCCACGATCCGCACTGCCACGGGCCCGTCGCGGCCTACAAGCCGCACATCCGCGCCGGCAGGCAGCCCAAGCGCCGCCGCGAGGCCGGCGTCCAGCACCACTTCCGGACTGCCGGCTGCAGGCCATCGGCCCTCGAGCAAGGCAAATCCGGCCAGCGGACCGTTTGCAGCCCCATCCGCTCCGCCGCCCATGCCGCCGAATGCCCCACCACCCTCAGCACCGGCAGCGCCTCCGGCACCACCCAGAGTGCTATGCACGGCACCGCCAGGCGGCCACCCGTAGGCGCGCACGTCGACCGCCCGCGCCGCGCCTTCCTGCTCCACCAGCATGGACACGGTGGCGACGGGAGCTACAATAGCTTGCGCGGCCACGGACGGATCAGCGGCGACGACGGCGGCGGCGGTTTCCCGCAACGGATGTTGGGGGAGCAAGAACCACGCGTGGGGTGCGCCGGTCGAAGCGTGGAGCGCCTCGTAGCCCGCCGGCGTGCCCCGCCACACTTGCGCCCCGGCGCTCGCCAGCAAGGCTGCTAGTCCCATGGTCAAACCAAGCAGCGCCAGCGCGGCGCGGCTTTGGACAAGCAAGCCCCGCGACAAGTGAAGAAGCGCTGCAGCCACGGCGAAACGAGAGCGCGGGCGACCGGCGGCCGGAGGCAGGGTACGCGCCTCCCTCACGCAGGCGCCGCCTGCGCCAGGATCTTCCCGTCCCGCAACTGCACGACGCGGCCGGCGCGGGCCGCGACGTCCGGGTCGTGGGTTACAAGCAGAACGGTCCGGCCTTCGGCATGGGCCGCGGCCAGCATGTCCAAAATGCGGCCGGCGGCGGCGCGATCCACACTTCCTGTCGGTTCATCCGCCAAGAGGAGCGCGGGTTCGTTGATCAGGGCGCGGGCGATGGCGACTCGCTGGCGCTCGCCCCCGCTCAGCTGCGGCGGCCGCTTGGCGGCGAGGTGCCCGATGCCGAGCCGCTCCAGGAGCGCTAGAGCGCGGGTGCGAGCTTCGCGGGCGGGCGTACCGGACAGAAGCGCGGGCAGCATGACGTTGGTGAGGGCGTCCAAGTGGTGCAGCAGGTTGAAGTATTGGAAAACGATCCCGACGCAGCGGCGGCGAAAGATGGCCAGCGCGGTTTCGCCCATGCCGGGCAAGTCGTGGCCGGCGACGCGCAAAGCACCGTCATCGGGCCGGTCCAACCCACCGATGAGATGGAGCAGGGTTGACTTGCCGGACCCCGAGGGCCCCATCAGGGCTACAAACTCGCCGGCCGCCACCTGCAAGTCAACCCCCCGCAGGGCGGGGTAGCGAATCTCGCCGTCCCGGTACGCTTTGGTCAAGCCGCGGGCGTCGACAACGAACTCCGTGGAGCACACCCCCATGTTCACGCGGGAGCTCTTGCCTCCAACGGATCCATTGTACCACTCGCGGGATCAAAAATCGTCCCAGCGGCTCCGGGGCGACTGGCGCTCCAGGTGCGTCTCCCAGTCGGGATCGTGGATGACGGGTTCCCGGGTTTCCAAAATATCCTCGGCCCGAGCCAGAATGCGGTCCTCGCAGTCCGAGCACAAACCCAGCGCCCGAGCCGGAGTGTCGGCTGAAATGGCGCCGCCGCAGATGCGACAAATCCTCACTGTTACCGTCTCCCTCCGACGTCACTCTTTTCTTTCATTGTCGCGAAGGAGCCGGGGGCCAGTAAGCGACGGTTGCCCTTACCGCCGAGGGACATATGTCCCTCGTACATGCGCAAATGAGGGAGAGCGGAACCGCGGACACTATGCCGCGGGGCAAAGCCCGAGGGGGAGGTGACGACGCATGCCCGAACGCCGGCCGCAAAACGAGCCCAAGCAGCGCTACCAGCAGACCCAGCGGCAGCGCAGGCCCGCGGAGGACACCGAGTTCGCCGACGAGCCCGGCGTCTTCCGGCACCAGCAGCCGCAGCAAAAACGCCAGCGGGACAACCAGGCGGACGAGGCGACTGACTCGGAGCAGTAGTTGAGCAGGCGGCGGCAAGCGGCGGCGGGCCTGCCGGCCCGCTGCCAGCGCTGCCATGATTCCCAACGGCTCGCCGGCGGCTGCGGGGACACACTAACCACCGAGGAGGTGAAGTCCAGCATGGCCCAAGGCCAAAAGCGCAACCGGGCCCTCGTGCCCCAGTCGGCGCAGGCCCTCGAGCGCCTGAAGCAGGAAGTTGCGACGGAACTGGGGATCCAGAACTACCAGGGGTACCTCGGCGACGTTCCCGCCCGCCTCAACGGCGCCGTCGGCGGCAACATGGTCCGGCGGATGATCGCGGCGGCGGAGCAGGCTCTGATCCAGCAGACGGCTGCCCAGGTTCAGGCCGGCTTCCGCCAGGGGCTGCAGCAGCAGCAGCAATTCACGCAGGCGACCCAGGCGGGTCAAACCCCGAACCCGTTCCAAGTGCAGGTGCCGCCTGCGCAGTAACACGGCCGTCCCGAAAGGGACACAGGCCGGCGACCTCGCGCGGCGCCTCCCCTTTGCGGGAGGCGCTTGTTATTTGTCCGGCCGCCGCCCGTCAGCCGGCTTGGGGCTGGCCGGGCTCTTCCGGGACGAAGCGGAAGCTTCCCTCATCCCAGCGAAACCGGGCGTCCAGGGGGCTCGCCTCAAGGTCCCGGTACTCGCCCTCCCCCGTGCGCCGGCTCCGGGTACGCTGGCCTACGACGTGCAGCTCGCCGCGGCCGAAACGGACCTCGGCCGCCCGGACCTCCCTCTCCTCCATGGGCGGATCAAGGCTGTACGCCTCTTCAAACAGGGTACCCGACCAGACCGGCACAAACGCTCCCCGCGCATCGCCGGAAGCGACGCCGGAAACACCGGGCCGCCACTTGAGGACGGTGAGGCCCCGGTGCCGGTAAAACGCGCCGGTAAGCTCGTCGTGCTCGTCGTAGACGAGCAGTTCCGCGGCACCCAAGCCGGCCACGGCCCGCACCTCCACCCGGTCGATGGCGGAAAATCCTTCCACCCGGGCCGCAGGCTCCCATCCGCTTCCGGTGCGCTGGAAAACCAGGACCTGCCCATCGCCCGACACGAGCGTCACGCCCACAACAATCTCATCGCCGCCGCCCGGGATCACGTCCCCGATGACGACCCGGTAGGCGGCCGTCTCGTCCACCGGGGGAAGGGCCGCCGGGGAAAGCGCGTCCAAGGGCCGGGATGACGCCCACGACGGCCGTGAACCCGCCGCCGACAGCGCCCCGAGCACAAACCCGACGGCCAGGCCGATGGCCGCCGCAAGCACCAGCAGACCGCGCCGCAAGGGCAACACCTCGCCCCCCAGGCGTATGCGCGGCCGCCTGTCCGGTATGCTCTAGGCGTTTGCCTTGTATGCTCTAGCCGTTTGCCTCCAAAAACCGCTCCGCGTCGATGGCCGCCATGCACCCGCTGCCCGCCGCGGTGATCGCCTGCCGGTACACCGGGTCTTGCACGTCGCCGCAGGCAAATACCCCGGGCACGTTTGTCTTGGTGCCGTCCCGGGTAATGATGTATCCGGCCGGGTCCAGCTCCAGCTGCCCCTGCAAAAACGCCGTGTTGGGCTGGTGGCCGATGGCGACGAAAACGCCGTCGCACGGGAACTCCCGGGTTTCGCCCGTCTTGGTGTCCTTGAGGGTGACGCTTTTCACCATGCCGTTGTCGGCGGGGTTAATGCGCTCCACCACGCTGTTCCAGACGAACTCGATCTTCGGATTCTCCATGGCCCGCTGCTGCATGATCTTGGACGCCCGCAGCTCATCCCGGCGGTGAACGACGCTGACCTTGGTCGCGAACTTGGTCAGGAACATGGCTTCCTCGAGCGCCGAATCGCCGCCGCCCACCACGATGACGTGCCGCTCCTTAAAGAAAAACCCGTCGCACGTCGCGCACGCGGACACCCCGCGGCCGACGAGCTCCTTTTCGCCGGGCACGCCGAGCCACTTGGCCGACGCCCCCGTGGCGATGATAAGCGTCTCCGCCTCGTGGGTCTCCCCGTCCGTCTCGACCTTAAAGGGACGCCGGCTCAGGTCGACCCGCTTCACCTCGGCGGACTTGTAGCGGGCGCCGAAGCGCAGCGCCTGCTGCTTCATGTTCTCCATCAGGTCCGGGCCCATGATGCCTTCCGGAAACCCGGGAAAGTTCTCGACGAGCGTCGTCTGGGTGAGCTGGCCGCCGGGTTCGTAGCCCTCAATCACCAGGGGCGCGAGATTAGCCCGGGCGGCGTACAGGGCGGCCGTATGCCCCGCCGGCCCGGAGCCGATGATGATGACTTTTTCCATGGTGAATCCTCCTCTAGGTGCCGCGCTACGATGCTCGCTCAAGGCCGGCGGCGGACTCCCCGCCGGAAGCGCCCGGCTCGCTGCCGGCTGCCTGCGAGGACTCGCTGCCACCTGCGTGCGAGGACTCGCCGGACGACTGCCCGGTGGCGGTACCGCCCGCCTTAAGGGCAGCCTCATGAGCCGGGGCGACGAACACCGCCTTGAGGCAGCCTGAGCTGCGCTTGGCCGTGACCGTCGCAAGAGCGCGGCGATAATCGCGGAAAGGAAAACGGTGGGTGACAAGGGGCGACAGATCCAGCTTACCCTCGGCAAAGAGATCGATCGCAAGCTTGATGGACGGCACGGTCCCGGCTTCGGTCCGCACCGAGCCGGCGGCGAACACGCCCTGGATTTGGAGCTCCTTGAGCCAGACGAAGCTCCAGTCTATGCCCCTGGGCATCGCGGCGAGCCCGAGCAGCACGACCTGGCCGCCCGGAGCGGCGAAGCGCAACGCGTCGGCGAGCGCCCGGTCGCTGCCGGCGCACTCATACACCACGTCCGCGCCGCCCACAAAGACCGGCGGCCCGAGCACGGGCCTAAGCAGCTTGGCCCCGAGGGCTTGCGCCACCGTGGGATAGACGTCCTTGCCCCGGGGCATGAGCACTTCATCCGCCCCGAGCCGGCGCGCCATGTCGGCCTGGAACGGGTGGCGCACGAGGGCGATGATGCGGCACCCCGGCGCCATAAGCCGCAAGGCTGCCACGGTGCACAGACCGATGACGCCGCCGCCGATGACAAGCACCGACTTGCCCTCGGGCCGCCCCGCCACATCCACCGCGTGCAGGGCGCAGCCAAGCGGCTCCGCCAACAGGGCGTTTTCGTCGCTCACATTGTCCGGCACCGGGATGACCTGCTCCCGGTGGGCGACGAACACCTCTCCCCAGCTGCCGCCCGTATCCCGGCAACTACCAATCAAGAGGCCGGGCGCCAGGGCGCCTTCCGCGAACCGCAGGCAGCGGCTCGGGTCCCCGGCCCGGCAGTTCTTGCACTGGTGGGCGTAATCCCGCGCCGCGCACGGCAGCAGGGGGTCCACCACCACCCGCTGCCCGGGGCGCAGCTCCGAAACGTTCGCGCCGGTTTCCCGGACGATGCCGACGTTCTCGTGGCCGATGACGAACGGGAAGCTCGAAAAGACCGACAGCGCCGGGCTGTCCCGCAGGCTGATCAGGTTGAGGTCGCTGCCGCAGATGCCGCCCAGGCGCGTTTCCACCTTGACCCAGTCCGGCCCGGGCAGGGCAGGCTCGGGCACGTCGCCGTAGGCCAAGCACCCGGCGCGGCTGATAAACACCGCCGGGTAAAACGTCCCCACCGCCTTGGCGAAGGCGTAGCGCAGGGGGCTGAAGCGAAACCGGAGCGCTTCCATGTCAGGTCATGGGCACCTGCGGGATGATGCGCCCTTCGATGCGCTCGAAGATGTCTTCCAGGCTCCGCCCCGTGATGGTCAGCCCGTGGTTGCGCAGGCCCACCACCGCCCGGGACGGGTCGGGCGCCTCCCGAACTTTTTGCGCCACCGAATGGGCCAGCTCGTACGTGCCGCACGGGTAGTTAATCTCCGTCGACGGGATGTTGTCCATCCACGCGTGCACGTGCACGATGGCGCCCACCGACGGGTGCTCGCGATAGATCATCCAGTGCTCGATGGCGTCCACGGACACCCGGTTCGGCTTCACGTGGGGCGGCACGCTAAGGATCATCGCGCCCCGCTCGGGATCGTAATCTTTGACGAGCAGCATGTCCCTGCCGATGATGCGCAGGTCCGCCTTGTTGACGCCGCTGCCGCTCATCCAAAAGCGCGTCGCGTCCTTGCGTACGCTCAAGTTGCCGTAGCTTAAGCCGCCAAGCGAGTACAGCCGCTGAACGTGGCGCCACTCGTCCTCCGACAAAAGCTCCTGGATGGGGAAGGGCGCCGGCAGCAGGTTGAGCTTGTCCAGCTCCTGCCCGGCCCAGCGCAGCCGCTCGGTGAACTCATCGCCCTCCCACAGCTCCTCCGGCAGGTCGGGCTCAAAGATGTTGTTGATCACGAGCCGGCTCGACGCGAGGGGCGCCACCCGGTGGTAGAGGGCTTCGTACAGCTGCGCCTCCGGCAGGTCGCCGGACACCGAATACGCCCCCTGCTCCAGCGTGACGAAGTGGGGTTCCGCCCGGCCGCCGTCGTTGACGATGTACAGCAAAAGGTTGCTGAGGCTGCGAATGAGGAGCGGGTAGCCGGCGTGCAAGACGCTGGAGGGACGCTCGGACACCTCCGTTACGCCCAAGACAAACACCGCCTGGCTGCGCCGCCGGAACGAGCGAGGCTTTTCGGGGTCAAAAACGTTGATGACGAGCCCCACGCCTTCGTCGGGCGCCTCGCGGTACTCATGCCCCCGCGCCTCCAGGCGCCCCTTGAGCCCGGCGAGCAACCTTCTCGCCGCCTCGCTCGTGGGTTCGCCCACGACGGTAAACGCCAGCGTGGGAGAACCGGCCAGCCGCATCTCCGGATTGAGCGCCGCTTCCGCCATCGGTGCATCCTCCTCCTGGTGCGGCAGCCGCGGCCGCCGCCGCGCGTTTCCGTTTTCCGTCGTAGTGTGCACGATTTTCCACAGGCCCGATACGCTTTCCTTCCATACCGCTTCCATACTGGCGCGGCGCCCGGCGTGTGGGAAACATCGCGCGCGAGCCGGGAAACCTGCGAGCCACCCGGCATGCTCGCCGCGGGGTGCGCCGGACGAAGGGGGGGCCCCAAGGATGTCCCCGGGGCCCCCGCTTTTCCTCTCATCCTGCCGTTGCCGGCTCAGTACGGCCGCAGCCCGGTCCAGGAAAGATCGAGGTCGGTGATCAACCGGTAGATCGTCGGCCCGTAGGTGATGAGCACGATGATCGCCGTCGTCGTCACCCACGGAGTGAACCGGTCGAGCCAGTTGGGCAGGGTGCCGTTCTCCTCGTACGGCTCGGCCAGGGGCACCTGCTGCTCCTGCGCAGCCGCCTTGGGCGAAGCCCACAGCGTGCCAAACAGGTTGATGAAGAACAGCAGGCCGCTGGTCGTCAGAAGCACGCCACCGATGGCCGTCATCCACGCGGGCGGCGTCCACTCGGCCAGGAAGTACGACGCGGAGCCGAGAGCGGTGCGCCGCGGGGCGCCCAGCATGCCCATCCAGCTCATGCCGCGGGACATGATGAGCATGCCAAAGAACCACAGCCACGGCTGCCAGGCGGCCATGCGCTTGCTGAAGAGCCGCTTGCCCGTCAGGTACGGCACGAGCCAGTAGGAAACGCCCATGAAGGTGAGCGCCACGGCCGAGCCGACCGTCAGGTGGAAGTGGCCCGGCACGAACATGGTGTTGTGCACGACCAGGTTCATGTTGTACGACGCGTTGATCAGGCCGCTGACGCCGCCCAGCGAGAACAGGACCATCGCCAGCAGCTGCGCGGACACCGACGCGTCGCCCCAGGGCAGCTTGGTCACCCAGCCCAACAGGCCCTTGCCGCCCCGGGCCCGACCGCCGATCTCAAGCGACGCCAGGACCGTGAACGCCGTCATGGCGCTGGGCATAAAGACCGCGAAGGTCAGGAAGGCGTGGATCGCCTTGTACCCTTCGGAGACGCCGGGGTCCAGGTACTGGTGGTGGAAACCGACCGGCAGCGACAGCGGGATGAACAGCAGGAAGGCAAGGCGCGCCAGCGGCTCGCTAAACAGCTTCCCGCCTACCTGCTTAGGCACCATGAAGTACCAAGAAATGTACGCCGGCAGCAGCCAGAAGTACACAATCGGGTGGCCGGTCAGCCAGAACAGCGTCCGCATAAGCAGCGGGTCAGTGCCGGGGAGCCACCCGAGGGACCACGGGATCAGGAACCCGACGAACTCGATGGCGACACCGATGGACGCCATCGTCCACATAATGAGCGTCACGTTCGCGCCAAACGCGATGAGCGGGATGCGCTGGCCGGGATTCTCCCGCCGCCAGGCGAAGGTCGTGCGCAGCGAAATGACCAGCATCAGCCACGTGCCCACGACGACCAGCGCCAGGCCGATGTAATAGAGCGGGTGCGCCTGGAGCGGGGCGTACGAGGTGAACAGCACCGACGCCTGGTTGGTGAACAGCGTGTAGTCCACCAGGATCACGCCGACGGCCGACAGCCAGAAGGTCAGCCAGCCGAGGCTCGCCGACTCCAGCGGCCGCTTGAGGCCGCGCCCGACCACAAAGAACAGAAACCCGCCGATGAAGCACGTCGTGAACACCAGGACGTTGAAGACCCCGTGGATCGACAGGCCCTGGTAGTAGTGCCGGATAAGCGGCAAGTACGCGTACAGGTCAATACCCGCGTGCTCGAGGCCCTGGAAAAACCCCAGCAGGACGCCGATCAGCAGGTGGGCGAAACCGACCGCGATGAACGCCAGCGACAGCTTCCGTTCTGTGACCGGCGGAGTATACGCGTCCGCAACGCCTTTTGCCACGTTCGTCGCTGCCATATCACAACTCCTCCACGATGACGCGGCCGCTCATGAAGTGGTGGCCGGCGCCGCAGTACTCGTGACAGACGAACAGGTACTCCCCGGGTTCGGTGAAGGTGTACGTCGCCTTGGCGGTCTGGCCCGGGATGATCATCAGGCTGACCGTCGTGTCCTTAATCTTGAACCCATGGATGATGTCTTCGCTGTGGATGTAGAACGTGACCGTGGAACCGGCGGGAACCCGGATCTCACCGGGGTTGAAATTCCACACCCGGGCGCGCATGTTCACTTCGTACCGGCCCGGCGCGAGCTGCCGCACCCAGCCCTCGTTGATGTCGTGCGGGCCCGCAGCCGCCGTCGGCAGCAGCTGGTCGCTCAGGCCAGGCAGCCGGACGCCCAGCACCACGGAGCTGAAGCCGAGTGCGATGGCGAAGACGATCAGCAGCCCGCCGCTGATAGTGATCCACATTCGTTCATAACGATCAATGTGCATGGCCTTACCTCCGCAGCAGCAATGTGGGTGGCCTTGCCTGCGTCAACAGGTCGGGTGCAGCCTACCGCTGCAAGAGCATCGTCAAGTACATGTAGCCCCAGAGGGCCGCGATCACCGCGGCGTACCCCAACAGGATCGTCCAGGTCCCCTTGGGAGTTTCGGTGTCCCTTGCGCCCGGCCTAGACGAGTGGGCAGCCATCGCGTCACCCCCTTTCCGTCACCGCGGGTAGCACACGAACAGGTGCGCCGCCTCGTAGATCAGGCGGCCCGCTCCTTCGGCCTGCGCCTCCTTGACCAGCAGGCCGATGTCCCGGGTGAGCCGGGACGGGCTTAGGCTGCGCACCCCGTAACGGACCCGCACGTAGCCGATGTCGTCCACCAGCACCATGGCGGGTTCGTAGACGACGGCCGGCGCCGCTGCCGCGGCCTGCCGGCCAAAACCAGGCGCCGTTCCGCCGGCGGCCTGGGCCGTCCCCACATAGATGCCAAAGCCGCCGCCCACGACGAGCCGGGTCGTCACCGGGGCGCCGGTGAGCAGGGCCACGTCCAGCCGCTCAGGCAGCGGCACCCGCTCCGCCAAGGCGGCCATGGCGGCGACATCATCCCGCTCGGGGTCGGGCGTGATCCAGGCGACGTGGACCATATCCTCCCACCCCTGGTCGGCGACGAGGGCGTCGATCTCCTCGAGCAGCGGGACGACCGCTTCGGTGGCCGCGTTGTCCCACGCGGCCGCGACGACGTATACGTTGACGGGCAAGGCACGGTCGGGATACCGGTAGGCCGTGCCGTGTTGGTCGATCAGGTCAAAGGCGGGAACTTCCTGGCCCCGGGGCAGCACCTGCACCGGCCGGCCGACAGCGAAGTACAAAATTCCAGCCACAAGCGCCAGGAGCACCACAAGCCCCGCGACCTTCCACCCGCTTCGACGTTGTGCGTCAATGCCGGCTGTTGTACCTAGATGGGCTTTTCTGGGCAGACTGGCTTCTTTGGCCACTGACGATTACCCCTGATTGCTCGATTTTTGTCACATTTCTTGCCTAGGACCGGAGTTCCTCCCGGCGCCCCCGGCGGTCAAAAAGGGCACGGCGGCCTAATGGCCGTGGCCGCCGTGCTCGTGCAAGTGTTCATCCTCCTGCGGCTCGCCCTGGCTGACGGGCACCACCAGGTCCAGGTGGCGGCCGTCGGCCGCGATGAGCCGCAGCGTGATCGATTGCCCGGCCTCCAGGTCCCGCGTCAGCCCCATGAGCATCACGTGCAGGCCGCCGGGCCGCAGGCTGACGCTCGCGCCCGCGGGGATGACCAGTTCATGCATGTGCCGCATCTGCATGTTCTGCACCAACCGCCCGTCGACGACAGCCACTTCCATGACCGTCTCGTGAATCTCGGCCATGCGGGCGGCATCCGTCTCGGCGCCAATCAGGGCCACGCCGGCCGTACCGTGGTTGGTGATGGTGAAGTAGGCGGCACTGTTGTCGCCCAAAGGCGCGGGCCGGACCCACGCACCGGTGATCTCCAGGCTGTCCAGGGCGGCGCCGGTGTGGGCGGCACCGTGAGCGGCACCGGTGTGCGCGCTATGATCGCCGCCGGTTTGGGCGGACGCGCCCCCCATCAGGGCGAGAGCCACCGCCACGCCGGCCAAGATCACTAGGAACAGCAAGAACCGGGTCCTACCCGTCATGCGCGGCGTTTCTTGCATCTTCGTTCGCTTGCCTCCCAAGCCAGTTCTCGTCGCCTAGTCGTCGCCGGCGGCTCACGGCAGCCGGCGAGTCCCCGTCAGCCGGCGCTCAGATGATGCGCCGCAGGTCGTCGGCCATGTCCTTGGGTTCCACGCCAAACGGGAACGCCAGGATGAGCCGCCCTTGCGGGTCGACCACGAAGCTTAGCGCAGTGTGGTTGACCCAGTAGCCGACGGGCGAGTTTTCGTTCTCGACCTTCTCGACGTAGATCCCGTAATTGCTCAGCACGGGCTCCAGGTCTTTGGGGCTTCCCCACAGGCCGTAAAACGTCGGGTCAAACCGCGCGACGTACTCCCGGAGCCGCTCCGGCGTGTCGTACTCGGGGTCCACCGTCACAAACACAAACCGCACCTTGTCGGCCAGCGGCCCGAGTTCCCGCTTGACCTGGCTGTAATAGATCAGCGTCGCCGGGCAGACGTCCGGGCAGTTGGTGTAGCCAAAGAACAACATTACCGCCCGCCCCCGCTGGTCGGCGAGGCGGAACGTCTGGCCGTGCTGGTCGATAAGCCCCAGCTCAGGCGCGGGCTGGGGCGGGTCCAACAGAAAACCGTGCCACGACTGCTGCGACAGGGGCTTAGGCCCGTAGACGCTCCAGGCGGCCCAGCCCAGCGCCCCGACAATGACAATCAGGGCGGCCAGGATCCCAAGCCGCCTCGTTTTGGTCCGGGTCACGGAATTTTCACCTCGTCTCCCCTAGCATGGAACTTTACGAGACGCGGGTCCAGACAACAAGATAGGGATGTCCTGACACCCGAAGGACATTTGTCTCCCCTGGTCATGGGACACGCGTCCGTGCGGCGGTGCCCGCAGGCAGGCGGCCCGCGGTTTCAATGGCCCGGCGCTGGTCGCGTCAGCGCGCTCGTGCCGGGTTTCCGAAGGCAAGCTGCTGCGACGCTGGCTGCAGAGAGCCTGGCGGCGAGGAAGGCTTTGGCGACGCTAGCTGGTGCGCCACGGACTGAACAGGCACCAGGGGTCCGGCCCCAGCGGGTCGCCCGTCGCGGCGTACGCCCGGGCGCGGGACCCGCCGCACACCGCCCGGAACGGGCACAGGCCGCATTTGCCCCTCAGGCGCCCCTCGTCCCGCAGCACGGTAAACACCGGCGCCCGCCGGTAGATCTGGTAGAGCGGGCGGGTGCGGACGTTGCCCGCCGGGATCTTGAGGTGGCGCGACGGCTGCACGTCACCCGAGCGGGTGACAAACAGCATCCCGCGGCCATCCCGCATCCCGAGGCGGACGGCCGCCGGATGGCGGCGCAGGTCGGCGAGGGCCACGCCCTGATCCCGCAGGCGTTCGTAGACGAGGCGGTTCCATTGGGGCCCGTTGATGGTGGTGATCGTGAACGGCGCTTCGAGCGCCAGCTTATCGAGCCAGCGCATCACCACCCCGTACTGCCACGCGTTGATGCCGCGCACCGCCGGGTTTCCCGGGACGGGCAGCGGGAACTCCAGGGCCCACTCCGCCGCGCCCAGCTCGATGACGAGCGGGGCCAGGGCCTCTAACCCCATCATGGTTGTCTCCGTGACCCGCGTCAAGATCCGCAGCTCCAGGCCGTACTCCCGCACCCACGAGGCTGCGGCCGTCGTGCGCTCAAAACCGCCCGGATCGCCGCGCTCGGTGTCGTGCACGGCCGGGTCGGCCGCGTCAAGCCCGAGCGAGACCGCCCGCGCGCCGGCGCGGGCCAGCGCCTCCACCGTGCTGCGGGTGACGTTGCCCGTCGGGCACAGGTGCACGGTGATCGGGATTCCGAGCGCGCTGCCGTGGGCCACCAACTCGGTCAAGTCGGGCCGCTCCAGGATGTCGCCGCCGGTCATGAGCACGGCCGGCGGCGGGGTGGAAAACGCCCGCACGTCCTCGAGAAGGCCTTTCGCCTCGTCCGTGGACAGTTCGGCGCCGTGCCGGTCGGTGATGGGCTGGTGCCGGCAATGGCGGCACACCAGGGCGCACGCCCGCGTCAGTTCCCATTCCACGATGAGCGGAGCGCGCGCAAAGCGCTTGCCCGGCGCGGGGGCTTGGGACAGGACCCGGGCCGAGCTAGAGCGAATGGGCCCCGTAAACGTCCGCGAAGGGGTGTCGATCATCATGGCTTCGCCCTCGGGCATGTCCCTCACCGTCCAGCATCTTGGTGGAATGGCGTTTGTCGGCCGCGGCCCGTCGGGTCACCCGATTCCGATGGATGCCGCCAAGGAGGTGGGCGGCGCCGACAGCGGACCGCGTCCTATGGAGATGATCCTGGCGGCGCTGGGCGGCTGCAGCGGCATCGACGTCGTCCACATCCTGGGCAAGATGCGCATCCCGTTTGAGAGCTTCGAAATCCGCCTGCACGGCGTGCGCCGGGACGAGCACCCCCGCAGCTTCACGGCCATTGAGCTCGAGTACGTCTTCCGCGGCGCCGGGCTTGAGGCCAAGCGCTCCCGCCTCGAAGAAGCGGTGCGCTTGTCTCAGGAAAAGTACTGCTCGGTGGCGGGCATGCTCAACCAGGCCGCCCAGCTGACCTACCGCGTCACCATCGAGGAAACCAGCGCCTGACATCGGAGGCCGGCACCCGGCATCGGCGACCGGCACCCGGCATCGGAGGCCGACACCCGGCATCGGAGGCCGGCACCCGGCATGGGCGACCGGCACCTGGCATCGGAAGCCGACACCTGACATCCGAGGTCGGCACCCGGCGTCGGAGGCCGGCATGCGACATGGGAAACCGGTGCTTGGTTCTGGCTCCCCTTTTCAGCATGGCAGGCAGCAGTGCATGCATGTACGGGCGAACGTCGGCCCGAGCCCGGGACATCGGTCCCAAGGGGGCATGGACAGTTGTCCCGGGGGAACGGGCGCTACAACGGCGAACGGCCGCTACAACGGGGAACGGGCGCTAGAACGGGGAACGTCCGCTTTAGCGGCTGCTCGGCCGCCCCAACGGATGACCGGAGGTTGCAACGAGTGGCCGGCGGCTGCAACGGGTGATGGACGGCTGCAGCGGGTGGCTGGCCTCTCTAACGAGTGGCCGACCTCGGCGACGGGTGGCGTCCCTCTGCAACGGGTGGCCGGCCGGTACAGCCGGTGATCGCAGCGGAACGGATATGATACGATCGTCCCGGGGCCATACGGCGCGACCCGTGCGCTCCGCTCCGTGGGCCCGGAAAGGGGAGTCCCCGTGGCCGTGACGGGCAGCACCAACCGACCCGTGGAGATCCTCCAGCGCATTCCGTTCTTTGCCGAGCTCGGGCCCGAGGAGCTCGCGGCGTTGGCCGAGGCCGTCGTCGTCGCCCGCTACCGCAAAAACCAGGTCCTCTTCGTCGAGGGCGAGCCGAGCCACTCCCTGTATTTCATCTGCTCGGGCCGGGTAAAGGTGTACCGGGTTTCGGCGGACGGGCGCGAGCAGATATTGCACCTCTTGGGCGACGGCGACCCCATCGCGGTGGTGCCCTTCTTTGACGGCGGCGCGTATCCCGCCAACGCGGAGGTGCTGGAGGACTCGGAGATCGCGTTCATCCGGTTTCAAGAGTTCGAGCGCATCGCGACCGCCAACCCTTCCATCCTGCTGCGCATGCTGCGGGTGCTCGCCCAGCGGCTGCGGCGGGCACAGGAAGAGATCGCCTCGCTCGCGCTCAAGAGCGTCGCGGGGCGGCTTGCGGCGCGCCTTGCAGACATGGCCGACCGCCACGGCGAGCCGGTTCCGGGCGGCATCCGGGTCGACCTCAAGCTGAGCCGCCAGGAGCTCGGCAACCTAATCGGCGCGTCGAGGGAAACGACGACTCGCCTGTTGCAGCAGTTTCAGCGGGAGAAGCTGATCCGGGTCGAAGGCTCGCAGGTGGTCGTGCTGGACCTGGAAGCCCTCCGGTCGTGGAGCGAATAGCGGGGAACGACCGGGGGCGCGGCGGGCCGCGCCGCTCCCCCATGCCGCACCGGCTGCCTTGCGCGGGCAGCGTCAGTGGCCCTTGCTGACCATGTCGATGATCAGGCGGGCCAGCTCCTGCTGCTGGTTCTCGTCGGCGACCTCCCAGAGCTCCTTGAGGAGGCGCTGCTCGGGGTTTTGCGGGTCAACGTTCTTGGCCAGGAAATCGCCGATGGCCTCAGCCTTTTGGGCGATGTCCTTGTCGCTCATGCCCATGGCGTGGCCGGCGTCAATGGCCTGGGCCAGCGTCTGCCGCCACTCGGACCAATCCTGCATCTGCAGGTCCACCCTGTGTCCACCCCTTTTCTCCAAAAGAATGTCGGCGCACTTAATGTCCCCGACCGCCCGGTTTCCTATGTGCGTGCGCGCGAGTGTGGGCGCGCAGGCGTGGTTGCTCCCGTGCGGCTTGCGGCGGTGCAGTTTGCGGCGGTGCGGTCTGCAGCGTGTGGGTTGCGGCGGGCAGGTCACGGCGTGCAGTTTGCGACGTGTGGTTTGCGGCGTGTGGTTAGCGGCGTGTGGTTTGCAGCGTGTGGTTTGCGGCCCGCAGCCTGCGGGGCGGCGTGTACGTTGCGGCGCGCGGTCGCAGCGTACGGGTTTCCGTGTGTGGGTTGCTCCGGTGCGGTTGGGCAGCTTCGGTTGCGTAGGTTGCTCAGCGCGTGTGACATGCATCACGTCGGAACGGTGCGTTTGTCACTTACTGCCGCGTGTCCATGTCGTACGCTGTCATCGAGGGTCGGGGGCACAAGGCGCGCCGGCGGTCGGCGCAGAAACACACGACACAGAGAAGGAGGATGCCTAATGGCCAACCCACACGCACCGGTGGTCAAGCTGGACGTGCGGGACATCCCGCCCCGGGAGCGGCATCCCCGGATTTTCCACGTGCTCGACGGGCTGCCCGCGGGCGGGAGCCTGGAGCTGACCAACGACCACGACCCCAAGCCGCTCTACTACCAGATCCAGTTCGAGCGGCCGGGCAAGTTTGACTGGACCTACCTCGTCGAGGGACCGGAAGAATGGCGCGTGCGCATCACCCGCATCGCGGAGGCGTGACAACCGGAAACCGGCCAGCCAGCGGGCAGCCTGCTGTGCCGGCGCCAGGACGGCCTGCTCGCAGGCCGCCGGCGCCGGTCGCTCCCGCGCGCCCATCGCATGGGTTTGTGTCGCTGTTTATCCCCCGAGAGCACGGCTCCTGGGGCATGCTCCTGACGGTGCTGATCCTCGCCCCGGCGGCCCTGGGAACGGGCGGTGCGGCGTGGTGGTTCGCCGCCGGCTCGGCGGTGCTGTTTTTCGCCCGCCGCCCGTGGGAGATTTGGCTGCAAACATGGCCAGAAACAGACGCAACCGCGCGGGCCGCTGCTCTCGCGCTCTTCGCGCTCGGCCTCGGCCTCGGCGCAGTGGGACTGTGGGTCACGGCCCGGCCGCAGACGGCTGTCCTCGCCGTCGCCGCGGCGGCGCTGGCGGCCCTCAGCGCGTACACCGAAAGCGACACGAAAAAACGGGGCGCGGTGGCCGGCCGCGTCGCCGGAGCCATCGCCATGGTAACGCTGCTGCTCCTGCAAGTGGAAGCGGCCTTTGGGCGCATCACCCCGGAAGGATGGGGCCTCGCCGCCCTTTGCTTTGTCTATTTCCTCACGAGCGGCCTGCGGGTGCGCTCCCTGGTGCGGGCCCGCAAGGTGGAGGGTTTCCGCCGGGTGTCCCTGGCGCTGCACGGCGCAGCGCTGGTGGGCGCGGCCGTCGCCGGCCGCGCCGGGCTCGTGCCTGCCTGGTCGTGGCTTGGCTTTGCGCCCGGGTTTTTGCAGGCCATCCGGATCCTGGGCCGCGGCGACGGGCCCGTTAACACGCTGCGCATGGGCGTCGGCGAAATCCTGCACGCCTCGGCCTTTATCGCCCTGACGGTCGTAGCTTACCGCCTGGGGGCCTCATAGGCGCCTCGCAGGCACCTAGTGGGCACCTGGCAGGCACCCAGCAGCACCTGGCAGGCACCCAGCAGCACCTAGCAGCACCTAGCAACACCTAGAACACCTAGCGGTCACCTCGTGGGCGCCCAGCAGCCGTCTGGCGAGCGCCTCCTTGGACGAGCTCCTTAGCCAAGGGCGCGACGGTGGCGAGAACCCCGGCGAAGCTCACTGCACCAAAGAACAACGCCGCTCGGAACAAGCCTACGAGCGCCGGGCCGGGCGCCGCCGGCCATAGGCCGGCCTCCACAAGCCCGGCGCCGGCCAAGGCCGCCGCCATCCCCGCAACGCCCGCTCCCAGCAGGACTGCACCCTTGGCGTCCGGTTTGAGGGCGGCACCTCCTGCGCCGGGGCCGACGACACCCCACCCGGCCGCAAGGCCGCCCACCGGCTCGGGCGCGGCCGGGCCAAAGAGGAGATACAGCGCTGCCAGAAAGCCGCAGGTGACCATCCCGAGCAAATCCGCGTGCAGGTAGGCGACGAAGAGCTGCCGCGGCGGATCAGCCAGAATATCACCCGCAGCCCCGGGCAAGGACATCAGCCCGCCCACGCCCCCCACGAGGTGCAGCGCCGCCTTGACGGCGAGAAAGCCCGCAGCCACGAGCCACAACGTCCGGGCCGCCGGCAGCGTGGGCAACCTGCCGTTGCTGCAGGCGCCCGGCCGGCCGCCGAACGCTTTCGCGGCGAACCTCAGGAACAGTACGTAGAGGACGCCGAGACCGGTCCGGGCGACCGTCCCAATGCCGGACACGATGGGCGGGGCGCCGGTCGGCACGAGAAACGCCAGGAAAGCCGGCGCCGTCAGCACCAGGAGCCACGGCAGCAACGGGGCCGCCCAGGCTCCGATCTGGGCACCGGCGACGCTTTCTGGTGCGCTTTCTGGTACGCTTTCCGGTCCGTTCGCCGGTCGGCGTTCCACGGAGGCTGCCAGGGCGCCCGTCCACGCTCTGCCGGTTTCCGGAAGCAACGCCGCTGCAAGTCCAAACAGTCCCAGGAGCAGCCACCCGTCGGCAAAACTGTTGAGGAACAGGTACAGTCCCGCCGCCGGCCAGAGGGGGCTTTCGACCCGCAAGGCCGTCACCGCCGTCACCAGCCATGTCCCGAGCGACGAGAGCAGGAGCATCGCGACGGCGGCCGTGAAGTAGCGCAGCGGCACCGGCCAAGGCCGCGGCAACCCGCGGACATTACGCCAGTACAAGCCTGCAAACCCGTACCACAGAAGCACGTTGACCGCCGAAAACGCGATCGAAACGGGGTTGTACCCGGCGGCGGCAAAGGCGATGATGGCTCCGACCGTAGCCCCATGGGTGAGCCAGAGCTGCCGGTGCAACCACGATGCTCCCACAAGGGCACGACCCGTCAGCCGGGGCAGCAGCCGGCAAATGCCGCTCATAAGCGCCAGGCTCGCCCAGCCGAAGTAGGCGCCGTGGGAGTGGGCGTGCATGAGGTTTCCAAAGCTGAACCCCGGCCACAGCGGCGTCACGTAGCGGGCCCGCAGCAGCACCCCGAGGGTGATGACGGCCGCGAGGTATACAACGGCCCCGAGGGCAAAGGCGGCAGGCACTTCCCCCGCCCGGACCCGCTCGCCCGTATTGGCGATGTCACGCCTCTCGTACAAAGGTGACGCGCCAGTGACCATCCGGCAGCTCCTCCGTCTCGTGCCGGAAACCCATCGCTCCCAGCACCTGTTGCAGCGGCCGCGGCTCAAACGAGTTGATGAGCACCAGCGCCTGCCCGGGGGCAAGGCGTTGCACCGCCGCCATGATCTTTGGGAACGGCTCGATTCCCCGGCGGATGTCTTCACGCACGTCAAGGACCAGCGGTTCGTTCATCATCGCACCTCCACGAAGTCTCGTCCATCGGGTCACAAAAGCAGCGCCCGCACCAAGTTCAGCCCGGCCAGGCCAGCCCCGAGACCCAGAACGGCAAGAAACGGGACCACGGGCAGCGCCGTCGCCAAGGCTGCCGTCACGCCCACGACGCCCGCTTGGTACACCGCAAACCCCGCCCACGCGGCCGGCTGGTGGACCATGCGGCGGAAAGCGGGAACGCCCGGCTCCCGCGCCCGGCCCCAGTACCGGTTGTGCCAGGCGACGAAGGGCAAGATGCGGTGCAGGTAGCCGAGGATGGTGCTGGAGAGCCACCCTGCGGCCACGAGAAACCCGAGCGCCGTCAGGGTGGACGGAGCCACCCGCAGCCCCGTCAAAGCACCGGTGCCCATCGCCGCCAAGGCAGCCGCCGCGGCCAAAAGGTACAGGTGCGCCGCCCGGACGTAGCCGACGCCAGGATGCATGCGCTCTTTTTCTCGCGATGCGTACAGCCCCCATCCGTCCCCCACAAACAGCCCGCAAGCCGCGGCAACCGCCAGCGCCGCCGCAGCGCCTGCAGGACCCGCCCAGCGCTCAAGTCCCACGGCCGGCAACGCGGCCGCAAGCAGCGCCAGACCGACACCCGCGTGCACAAGCCGCCGCACGGTGCCAACCCAGCGGAACTCGTGCTTCTTTTCGACCAGGCCAAAAAACGTCAGCAGGTGGTACGAAATCCCCATCACCAGCATGAGAAACCATCCACCGGCGGCCGCGGCCACGTGGAAGGGAAACGCGGTCCGCCAAGAGAGCCCAAGCCAGCCCGTGGCCAGGTTGACGGCCAGCGCCGCCCCGGCGACGAAAGCAAGCACCAGGTACGCCCCGGCCGCCTGGACAAAGGGCCGGATCAGATTTCCACGGACCGTCGCCTGGCCGGTCCTGATGGTAAGGGCTACGTTGCCCAGGGCAAGCACGGCTCCCAGGGGAAGGCCGATGGCTGCAGCCGCCAGCGGAGGCATGGCTAGACCCGGCCGGGATGCCATTGCGAAGCCCGAGATGAGGCCGCTTAGGCCCAGCGCAAAGCCGGCAAACGAGGCTTGGCTGAGGCGCGGGTTGTAGAGGACGGTGGCAAACACGACGGCCGTCATCTGCTGCAGCGCCCCTAAGGCCACGGCGGTTCCCCAGCCGAGGGCGTATAAGTGCACGGCGACCAGCACCGCAGGGTCGCGGTAAAACCCGCCCTCCAGGGAATCCGCGGCGAGAAGAAGCACCCACGGCGCGGCCATGAAAGACAGCAGGCCGAGGGCGAAATACGGGGCGATGGCCGGCAAAGCCACCAGGTTGTCGCGGGTAACCCGCAGGTTCGTCATTTTCCCATCAGCTCCCGGGTTTCCGGCGGGCGCGACCGTCCGGATCTACCGCTCCGATGTCCAGGGCCGGGCGGCCCGTCAGGCGCAAGCTGGCCTGGTTGACAGGACAGCCGTCGTCATGGGCCATTCCACAGTGCAGGCAGACAGCCTGTACGAGGGCCGGATCGTTCAAAGCCGCCGCCAGAAACCCGTCGACGGCCCGTTCAAGGGCGAGCCGCTGAGCCGCCGGCATCCGCGTCAGGATGGCAACCAGTTGCTGCTCTCTAGCCTCAATCACCTGGCGCGTCAAGGCTTCCCCCCGGACAGTCAGGCGGAGCCGCAGCCGGCGGCGGTCGGCGTCGTCTTCCAGGCGGCGCACGAATCCCCGCTGCACGAGCCGCTCCACGGCCTGGGTGGCCGCCGGCCGGGTGATCCCCAGAGCGTCCGCGACCTGCCCCAGCGTACTGCCGGGATTCCACCACAAGTGCCGGAGGAGAACGTACTGGGCGTGGGTGATGTTGTAACGCTCGAGCATCCGCGCAGCCGATCCCCGGCCGTGCAGGAAGTTCACCAGCAGTTCCAGGGAACGAACGAGGCTCACCGGCCGCTCACTCGCCCCTGCCGGCATGCCCGTCCCCGCCGGCGTGCCTGCTTCCGCGGGCGAGCCCGTTCGGGTCGGCATGCGCGTCTCCGTAGTCGTGCCCGTTCCCGTTCGCGTGCCCGTCCCCGCCAGCGTACCCGCTCCGACTCGCGTGCCCGTCCCCGCCGGCGTACCCGCTCACGGCGGCATCGTGCCGGGCGTCCGGCCTGGGCCGGAAGACGTTGTGGGGCATATCCTGCTGCTCCCACACACCATCCCGCTGCAGGCTCACGTACGGCTCAAACCGCTGGCCGCTTACCAGCGAGCCGGGGCTGCGGCCGATCTCGGCCAGGCGCTCCTTGGTGTACACAAACCGGGCGTCGCCCGCCGTGCGCCCCGGGAAACCGCCGGCGAACCGCTCCGAGTCCAGCGCGACGGGGACGCCATCCCCCGCGGTTTCCTCCGACAGCTCAAACACGTCGGACATGGCCAGCGCCTCATACGGGCACGCCTCCGCGCACAAGCCGCAGTACAGGCATAGGCTGGCGTCCAGGTTGTAGAGGCGCAGTGCCCGGCCCGTCCGGGTGTCGTTGCCCACTTTCTCAGGCGGCGCGGTCTTGCGGTCCACCTTGTCCCAGCCGATGGTAATGCACTCCACCGGGCACGCCCGGGCGCACAGTTCGCATGCGGTGCACCTTAGGATCTCCGTGCCCGGCATGCTGAGCAGCACGGGAAGGCCCCGGTCGCCCCGCTGCGTCGCCCGCCGCTCCTCCGGATACCGCTGGGTGACGGCCGGGCGAAAGAAGTTGGTGATCGTCACCGCCATCCCGCGCCCGATGGATGCCGCCGTGTGGACGAACTGTCGCACGACGCTCATGCCGCTCTCCCCCTTTCGGTCCTGGCCGGGGCCGCGTCCCCCTAGCCGGGTCCGCGTTTCCTCCCGGCCGGAGCCACGTTCTCCCTTGGTCGGGCCCACGTTCTCGCCCGGTCGGGTCCACGTTCTCGCCCGGTCGGGTCCACGTTCTCGCCCGGTCGGGTCCACGTTCTCGCGCGGTCGGGCCCACGTTTCCCTCTGCCCGGAGCCGTGTCCGTCGCCGGAACGCCAAGACGGTTAAGCTCCTTAACGGCATTTCTACTGTAGGGAAACGGCCGCCGAGCCGATGTGACCCGGGGCGCGGCGGTGGTGTGATCTTGATCACAGCCGGGTGTGCGCTGTCTCACACGATGGCTGTTGCAGCCGTCACGGGCGGGTGCAGCCAGCCCATGGTAGACTGCCCCCGGAACCGTTAACTTCCTTAACTTTCGTCCCCCGCAGGCGCTTTGCCTGAGAAACCCAAGCAAATGCCCGGGCGTGGCTGCACGGGGAAGCGAAAGACGGGCGGGGGAACGGAATACCGGCGGGAGCGCGGAGAAGCGCGAAAAACGGAGGGAACGCCCATGTACCCGGCCAGCCTGGATGATCGAATCCTTGAGGCTTTGCGGTCGGTGATCGACCCGGAGCTCGGCGTCAACGTCGTAGACCTCGGCCTCGTCTACGACGCCGCCGCCATGCCGAGCGGCGACATCGTCGTGCAGATGACGATGACGACGCCGGTTTGCCCCTTGAGCGCCCACCTGCAGCAGGAGGCCTACAACGCCCTGCGCCGGGCGTTTCCCGACGTGCGGGTCATCGACGTGCAGCTCGTCTGGGACCCGCCGTGGGACCCGTCGATGATGTCGGCTGAAGCCCGGCGCCAGCTGGGCTGGGGAGCGTGACGGCCATGCAGGCGCGCCCCCGCCGCTACCTCGTGCTCCTGCCCGCCGCGCTCATCTTGCTGCTGCTCGCCGTTTGGGCGGGCCTCGTGCGTATCGGCTGGACGTGGCCGCTGCCGGCGGGCCTTTTGGTCCTGCACGGGCCTGTCGTCATCTGCGGCTTTTTTGGCACGGTCATCGGCCTTGAGCGGGCGGTGGCCGTGGGCAGGCCGTGGGCCTTCGGCGCCCCGGCGGGCGCCGCCCTCGGGGCCCTGCTTCTTGTGGGCGGCCTCGCGCCGCTCCCCGGTCTGGTCCTCCTCATCGCCGCCGGCGCCTGCCTTTGCGCCATTTACGTGGTCGCCTACGAGCGACAGCCGCAGCCCTTTACGGCGGTGATGGGGCTCGGCGGGGCGGCCTGGCTGGCGGCCAACCTCCTTTACGCCGCCGGCCAGCCCCTTTATGTCGTCGCTTTGTGGTGGATGGGGTTTCTCGTGCTGACCATCGCCGGCGAGCGGCTCGAGCTCAGTCGCATGCGCCCGCCGACCCGTCACCGCCGGACCGGGTTTCTCGTAATCGTAAGCTTGTACGTCGCGGCGCTGCTCGTCACGGTGTATGATCACACGGTGGGCGGGCGGGCTCTAGGCGCCGTCACCGTGGCGCTCGCCGCGTGGCTTTGGCAAAACGACATCGCCCGGGTGACCATCAGGCAGAAAGGACTGACGCGGTTCATCGCCGCGGGCCTGCTGTCGGGCTACGTATGGCTGGCGGCGGGAGGGCTTCTTTTGCTCGGCTTCGGCGGGCAGGCTGCGGGGCTTGTCTATGACGCGCAACTGCATGCGGTGTTCGTCGGGTTCGTGTTCGCCATGATCTTTGCCCATGCCCCCATCATCCTGCCCGCCTTGAGCGGCCGGGCGGTGGCGTACCACCCCGGTTTCTACGTCCACCTGGCGGTCCTGCACGCCTCGCTCCTCGTGCGGGTCGGGAGCGACCTGCTGGCCGTACCGGGCGTGCGGGCCTGGGGCGGGCTGCTCAACGGGTTGGCGATCGTTTTGTTCCTCTTGAATACCGCTCAGGCGGTGCGTCGCGGCAGGAAGGCGGCAGCTTCGGCGTGAACGGAGATAATGAGATCCGTCACTGCTTGTGGCGCGACCGGTGCGCTAGAGTATTCCCTAGAAAGGAGGGATACCGCAATGGCCTTTGTGATCGCTGAACCCTGCATCGGGACTAAGGACACCGCGTGTGTCGAGGTCTGCCCGGTGGACTGCATTCACCCGTCCAAGTCGGAGGATCAGTACGGCGAGGTTGCGCAGCTGTACATCGATCCGGATGAGTGCATCGACTGCGGCGCCTGCGAAGCCGAGTGCCCGGTGGAGGCCATCTTCCCCCAGGACGACGTTCCGGAGAAGTGGCAGTCCTACATCGAGAAGAACGCCGACTGGTACCGCCTGTCCGCGGAAGAGTTCGAGGAAAAGTGGGGCTCTCCGGGGCGCAAGTAAGCGGTCGTGCCCGGCAAGGGCAGCCACAGCAGGGTTTGACACGGCTTGGAGGGCCGGGCTCGTCCCGGCCCTCCGGCGCGCCCCGCCCCTCCCGCGTCCCGCTCTCCCCGCGCCCCGCCCCTCCCGCGCGCCCGGGCACGGAGCGACCGGGGGCTTCTGCACGAGGGCCTTGCGTGGAGGGCGTACCGTGGTCCGGGCCGAAAGCGAACGCACCTTCGGTGCCCGGCAGGAACCCTCCCGGGCGACGGGGAACTCATTGGCGCGAACCGCAGGGCGGGAGAAACGGCGGCCGTGGAAGACGGCCGCCCTGTCTTCCGGCACCTGGCTGGGACAAGCGCACGTCACGCCGGCATGCCGCAGCGTGCGAGAGTACCCGCGGATGCCGTCACTGGAGCATGCGTCAGCGGAGGATGCTCGATGAACCTCGCGCAGGTCTTGGACTGGCTCAGGGACGACCCGAGCTTCATGGCCAACGTCACCCGCTGGGAGGTGCTGCCGGCCCGGGAGGCCCGCTACGGCGGGTTTCCCGACGGGCTCGACCGGCGCCTTGTGGCCGCGCTCGAAACCTGCGGCGTGCGCAGCCTGTACACCCATCAGACCGAGGCCGTCGCGGCGGCCATATCCGGGCGCTCCACGGTGGTGGTGACGCCCACCGCGTCGGGCAAAACCTTGTGCTACAACCTGCCCGTGCTGCAGGCCATCCTGCAGGAGCCCGCGTCGCGGGCGCTCTACCTTTTCCCCACCAAGGCCCTGGCCCAGGACCAGGTGGCGGCCCTCAAAGAGCTGACGCAGCACATCGACGTGGACATCCAGGCCTACGTCTACGACGGCGACACGCCGGCGACGCTCAGGCCCCACATCCGCCAGGCGGGCCAGATCGTCGTGACCAATCCCGACATGCTACACACGGGGATTCTTCCCCACCACACCCGCTGGGTGCGTCTGTTTGAGAATCTCAAGTACGTCGTCATCGATGAGTTGCATACGTACCGGGGCGTCTTTGGAAGCCACGTGGCCAACGTCCTGCGGCGGCTTCTGCGCATCTGCCGGTTTTACGGCAGCAACCCCCAGTTTCTGTGCTCCAGCGCCACCATCGCCAACCCCAAGGAGCTGGCCGAGCGGCTGACGGGGGTGCCCATGGAGCTCATCGACAACAACGGCGCGCCCCAGGGCGAGCGGCACCTCATCGTCTACAACCCGCCCGTCGTGACCCGGGACGGCATCCGGCAACCCGTGCTCCAGGCGGCGCGGCAGGTGGCGAGCCGGTTTCTCCGGCACGACATCCAGACCATCGTGTTCGCGCGCTCGCGCCTGGCCACCGAAGTGCTGCTCACCTACCTCAAAGAAGACATGGCCAAGGGCGCCCGGGGCGTGACGACCAAGCGGGCCGAGGCCATCCGGGGCTACCGGGGCGGCTACCTTCCCAAGCAGCGGCGGGAGATCGAGCAAGGCCTGCGCCGGGGCGAGGTGCTCGGCGTCGTCAGCACCAACGCGCTTGAGCTGGGCATCGACGTGGGCCAGCTGGAAGTGTGCGTCATGGCGGGGTATCCGGGCACCATCGCCAGCACGTGGCAGCAGGCCGGCCGGGCCGGGCGGCGCCAGGGGGTTTCCGTGGCGGTGCTGGTGGCATCGAGCGCTCCCTTGGACCAGTACATCGCCCAGCACCCGGAGTTCGTCCTCGGCGGTTCGCCCGAACATGCGCTCATCAACCCGGACAACCTCATGATCCTCGTTAGCCACATGAAGTGCGCCGCGTTTGAGCTGCCGTTCCGGGACGGCGAAGACTTTGGCATCGATCCGGCGGGGACGGCGGAGATCCTCGGGTACCTGCAGGACGAGCGCATCCTGCACCATGCGGGCGGCCAGTGGCACTGGATGAGCGAGAGCTTCCCGGCCAACGAGATCAGCTTGCGCAGCGCAAGCCACGAGAACTTCGTCATCGTGGACACCACCGAGCCGCAGCACCGCGTCATCGGGGAAACCGACCGGCTCGCGGCCATGACGATGCTGCACACGCACGCCATCTACATCCACGAGGGACAGCAGTACCTGGTGGACCGGTTGGACTGGGACGAGCACCGGGCGTACGTGCACAAGGTCGACGTCGATTACTACACCGACGCCAACCTCGCCGTCACCATCCGGGTGCTGGACACGTTCCGCGAAGACCGGCAGGGGCCGCTGGAAAAGCGCTTCGGCGAGGTTATGACCGCCTGGCGGGCGACCATCTTCAAGAAGATCAAGCTGTACACCCACGAAAACGTCGGCTGGGGCGAGATTCACCTGCCCGAGGACCAGATGCACACGGCCGCCTGCTGGCTGGAGGTGCCGCCGGAGGTGGCGGCCCAGTTCAAGCCCGACGAGCTCCAGTCGGCGATGATCGGCACGGCGCACCTGCTCGAGTCGCTTGCGCCGGTGTTTCTCATGTGCGATCCTAAGGACCTGCGGGCGACGGTCGAAATGCGGGCGCCCCAGACGCAGCGGCCGACCATCTACCTGTACGACTCGTACCCGGGCGGCATCGGGCTCGCGGAAAAGGCGTACGACCTTTCCGCCTCGCTGCTCGATGCGTGTCTGCAGCAGGTGACGGGCTGCGCGTGTGAAGACGGCTGCCCGGCATGCGTCGGTCCGGAGGCCGGCGGGCGAGCGCCGACGGTGCGGCTGCTGAGGGCGGCTTTGGGCCAGGCGGCGGGGACGGCGGCAGTCCCGGAAAGTGCGGCGCCTGCGCCTCCGGCAGTCCCGGCCGGTGCGACGCCTGCGCCTTCGGTAGTCCCGGCCAGTGCGGCGCCTGCGCCTTCGTCAGTCCCGGCCGGTGCGGCGCCTGCGCCGGCGGCGGCCGGACTCAACGGCGCGGCGGGGGAGCCGGATCAGCGTGAACCTGCGTGAACGCCTGCGCTTGATGCGGCCGGCGGCCAGGGCAGCGGCGGAGCCGTTGTCCGTACCCGGGGGGCCGTCGCCTGTACCCGGGGAGCCGTCGTCCGCGCCCGGGAAGCCGCCGTCCTTGCCCGCAGAGCCGTCGTCAACGCCCGGGCAGCCGCCGTCCTTGCCCGCAGAGCCGTCGTCCGTGCCCGCTGACCCATCGGCTAGGCCCGCTGAGCCATTCGCCATGCCCGCGCAGCCGTTGGCCACGCCCGCGGAGCCGTTGGCCATGCCCGCGCAGCCGTTGGCCACGCCCGCGGAGCTCCTGCCCGCAACTGCGGCTCCCCTGCCCGCGGGCGATGCGGAGCTGCGCCTTGTGCCGACGCCCCTCGGGAGCGTCCTGTGCCTTGAGCGCACATTCCCCCTCGACCACGAACAGGGCCGGGTACCCCTCGGGATGTGCCTCGAAGTACCCCGGCACGGTTGGCAGCGGCTTCTGCCCGCGACGACGTCCCGGACAGCAGTGCCGTTTGACGCGAGCGGCGCCGTCTTCGTCGACCTCGAGACGACCGGGCTTGGCCGCGGCACGGGGACGTACGCGTTTCTCGTGGGGATAGGCCGCTTTACCCGGGACGGCTTTCGCGTCCGCCAGTATTTCATGCGGAGCTATCCCGAAGAGCCCGCCGTCCTGGCCGCGGTGCGGGCGGAACTCGAAGACGCGCAGGGGCTCATCACCTTCAACGGGCGCACCTTTGACTGGCCGCTCCTGGAAACGCGGGCGACCCTCAACCGCATGCGGCTTCCGTACCTACCCCATCTCGACCTGCTGCATCCTGCCCGCCGGGTGTGGCGGCCCGTCACCGACAGCTGCCGGCTGGGAGATCTTGAGGCGGCCGTGCTCGGCCTTGAGCGCCACGACGACGTGCCCGGCGCGCTCATCCCACAGCTCTACTTCAACTACGTGCGCACCGGCGATGCCCGGCCTCTAGCCGGCGTCTTTGAGCACAACCGGCTGGACATCGTTTCCATGGCGGCCATGGCGGGCTACCTCGGCCATGCGGCTGCCGCTCCCCTTCACGCACGGCCGGCAGGTGCGCCGCTGTCCGGGGTGGAACTGCTTTCGTTGGGCCGGCTCTTGCTTGATCGCGAGCAGGTGGACGAGGCCATCGCCTGCTTCCGGGAGGCGCTGCAGCGGGGCGTTTCCCACGGCTTGCGCCGGGAGGCATACAAGATGCTGGCCGTGGCGTACCGCCGCTGGCCGGGGGCTTCGACCCGGGCGACGGGGACGGCGGCAGCCTCCATACCGGCCACCGGAGCAGCTGCAGCGTGCACTCCGGCCGCCGGGACAGCGGCACCGTGCACCCCGACCACGGGGACATCGGCACCGCCCACCCCGGTCACTGGGACAGCGGCACCGTGCACCCCGACCACGGGGACAGCGACTCCGCCCACCCCGGTCACTGGGGCGGCAGCACCGCCTGCGAATCCCGATCCCCGGATCGCGGTGCTTCATGACTGGGTCCGGGAGGACAGCTGGTCCACCTGGCCTTGTGTGGAACTGGCCAAGTACTACGAACACAAGGTGCGGGACCTGCATGCGGCCCGGGCGTGGACGTTGCGGGCCATTGAGCTCGTGCAGCGCCGCCGGGCGCTGAGGGGCTTGAGTGCCGCCGCCGCCCGAAGCGCGGCCGAACGAGAGCTTGAGGAACTCCTGCACCGCCTGCGACGCATCGAAGCCAAGCTGGCCGGCCGGCCGTGGACCGGGCGGGCGGCGCCCAGGGGCTGAACGCCCTGGACAGGAATTGCCAGGACAAGACTGCCCTGACAACTGCTGCAAGAAGTCCCGGGACAAATCGGGATAAACGTCTCTTCCGGCGTTTCGCCTTGGCTGCGATAACAAAAGTAAGGACAGCGGCGCTGGAGCCTCCCCCCAACGGGCGTCCCCCAAGCGCCGGCGGTAACCCGCCCACGGCCGCTCCGACGTCGCCGGCCGGGGCCTAGGAGGTGTCAAACATGGCAAGAACTGTCGAAGTACCGGAAAACAAACTCGCTCTAGAACTGTTCGCAACAACTCGTTTCTCGTGGCTGTGGACGATTCTCCGGGTGTATCTCGGCTGGACATGGCTCAGCTCCGGCTGGGGCAAGTTCGGCAACCCGGCCTGGATGGAAACGGGCGCGGCCCTGCGGGGCTTCTTCTCCAGCGCCGTGCAGATCGAGCCGTCCGCCCGCATCGCGTTTGACTGGTACCGCAGCTTCATCCAGTTCCTGCTGGACGGCGGCCACTACACCTGGTTCGCCAAGCTGGTCGTGTTCGGCGAGATCCTGGTGGGCCTCGCGCTGATCCTCGGCGCCTTCACCGGCATCGCCGCCTTCTTTGGCGGGTTCATGAACTTCAACTTCATGATGGCCGGAACCGCCAGCACCAACCCGCTCTTGTACACCATCTCCATCCTGCTCATGCTGGCGTGGAAGGTGGCCGGCTACTACGGCCTCGACCGGTGGCTCCTTCCCAAGCTGGGCACGCCGTGGGGACGCGTCAAGAGCAGGTGACGGGGCCGTGACGGGCGCCCGTTACCCGCTGCCCATCCCCCAAGCATCCTACTTGGACGGTCCGATCCTTCTGCGGGACGGGCGCCCGGCGCACCTGCGCCGCGCTCGTCCCGCCGATCTTCCGGCCGTGCAGGCGCTGCTGACGCGCACCTCCGACACGGCCCGCTTCTTCCGGTTCTTCCACGGTGTCGCCGCCGGCGACCCGGAAGCGGCCCGGCGCCTCATCGCCCCCGGCAACGAACAGAGCGGCCTAAGCCTCGTCGTCACCGTCGGCCCGCAAGGCCAGGAGCAACTGGTCGCCGTCGGCAGCTACAGCCACACCCACCGGCCCGACGTGGCTGAAGTCGCGTTTCTCGTCGAAGACGCCTACCAGGGCCGCGGCATCGGAACGCTGCTTCTCGAGCGACTGGCCATGGCCGCGCTCGAGCAGGGCCTCACGGCGCTGGAAGCCTTCGTCATGGGCGAGAACACGGACATGCTGAGCGTGTTCGCCGCCAGCGGTTTCACCGTCGAGCAAGGCCCGAGCGCCGACGGATGGTACATCCAGCTCCCCCTCGCGCCCACGGAAGCCGGCGTCCGGCAGATGGAAACACGCGACCGCATCGCCACCCGGGCGTCGCTCTACCCGTTCTTTCACCCGCGCGCCGTGGCGGTCATCGGCGCGTCCCGGGACCCAAGCAGCGTCGGCTACCAGGTGCTGGCCAACCTCATCACGTCCCACTACCAGGGTCCGGTCTACCCCGTGAACCCGAAGGCGCGGTTTGTCATGTCCGTGCCCGCCTACCCGTCGGTGCTCGACATCCCCGGCCCCGTCGACCTGGCCGTCGTCGCCGTGCCGCCCCGGGCCGTGATGGAAGTGGCCGCCCAGTGCGCCCAGAAAGGCGTGCGGGCCCTCATCGTCCTCACCGCCGGTTTCGCCGAAACCGGGCCTGAAGGCGCCGAGGCGCAAAAGCGGCTGCTCGACTTCGTGCGGGGCTCGGGCATGCGCATGATCGGCCCCAACTGCCTAGGCATCATCAACTGCCACCCTGACGTGCAGATGAACGCCACCTTCTCCGTGACGCCCGTGCGGCCTGGAAACCTGGCCATGTCGTCGCAGAGCGGCGCCTTGGGGCTTGCGGCGCTCGAATACGCCCATGAGCTCGGCATCGGCCTGTCTTCGTTCGCCAGCATCGGCAACAAGGCCGACGTCTCGGGCAACGACCTGCTCCAGTGGTGGGAGGAGGACGAGCAGACCAAGGCCATCCTGCTCTACCTGGAGTCCTTTGGAAACCCGCGCCGCTTCGCCCGCCTGGCCCGGCGCGTCGGCCGCCGCAAGCCGATTGTGGCCGTCAAGGGCGGGCGCACCCCGGCCGGGCAGCGCGCCGCCGGCTCTCACACCGCCGCGCTGGCCACCGACGACGCCGTCGTCGACGCCTTGTTCCGCCAGTCCGGCGTCATCCGCACCCGCACGCTCCAGGAGATGTTTGACGTGGCGGCGCTGCTCGCCCACCAGCCGCTGCCCAAGGGAAACCGGGTCGCCATCCTGACCAACGCCGGAGGGCCTGCGATCCTGTGCGCGGACACGTGCGAAGGCGAGGGGCTCGTGCTGCCGCCGCTGCCCCCGGACGTGCAGGCGCGCCTGCGGGCCTTGCTGCCGCCTGCGGCCAGCGTCGCCAACCCCGTGGACATGATTGCCGGCGCCACGGCGGACACGTACCGCCGGTGCTTGGAGATCCTGCTCGAGAGCGACGCTTGTGATGCCGTTATCGTGATCTGCGTGCCGACCCGGGCCGCCGTCGTACCTGACGTAGCGGCTGCAGTAGCCGCCGCCCGGGCCAAGGCCCCGGACAAGCCGGTGCTCGGCTGCTTCATGACCTCGCAGCCTACCGCCCGACTGGCGGTGGCCGCCCCGCCGGCCACCCACTCCAGCGCCCAGCCAACCACCCGGCTGGCGACCCTGTCGGCCACCCATCCAGCCGAGCCGCCCACCGGGCCAACCGGGCCAACCGCCTTGCCGGCCACCCACGCAACCACCCAGGCAGCCATCCCCCCGGCCGCCCAGCCGGCGGGCGCCGCTCCCGAACCCGGATTCCGGCCCATCTACCGCTTCCCGGAATCGGCCGCGTTCGCGCTGGCCCGCGCCGCCCGCTACTCGGCGTGGCGCGACGCACCGCTCGGCACCATCCCGGCGCTGCCGGACATCGATGTAGCCGCCGGACGGACCGTCATCCGGGAGGCCCGGCAGCGGGGAGGCGGGTGGCTCCTCCCTCCGGAAGTTGGCCGGCTGCTCGAAGCCTTCGGGCTACCCCGACCGGCGGCTCGGTTCGCTTGCAACGAGGAAGAAGCCGTCGCCGCGGCGGAGGAGCTCGGCTATCCCGTCGCCGTCAAGCTTGCCTCGGCCACACTGGTGCACAAGACCGAATGGCACGGCGTCCACCTCAACATTAGCGGCGCGGCGGGAGTGCGCCGGGCCGTGCGTCTCATGCGGGATACGCTCGAGCGTCAGGGCATGCTCGACGCCATGGCCGGCGTGCTCGTCCAAGAGATGGCGCCGCCCGGCGTCGACACCTTCGTCGGCGTCACCCAGGACCCCACGTTTGGCCCCGTCATCGCCTTCGGGCTAGGCGGCACAGCCGTCGAAGTGCTCGGCGACGTCGTGTTTCGCATCACACCCCTCACCGACCGGGACGCCCACGACATGATCCGCTCCATCCGGGGCTACCGGCTGCTTGATGGTTTTCGCGGCCAGCCCCCTGCCGACGTGGCAGCCGCTGCGGACGTCCTCCTGCGGCTGTCCCGCATGGTTGAGGAACTCCCCGACATCGTCACCGTCGACTTGAACCCCGTCCGCCTCATGGAAACCGGCCAGGGCGCCCTCGTCCTCGACGCCCGCGTCCGGGTGCACTGATTCTTCGCATCCACTGATTCGGCGGGTCCACCGGTTCAGCGGGGCCACCGAGTCGGCGGGGCCACTGAGTCGGCGGGTCCACCGAGTCGGCGGGGCCACCGAGTCGGCGGGTCCACCGAGTCGGCGGGGCCATCGAGTCGGCGGGGCCATCGATTTAGCGGGTCCACCGGTTCGGCTGCTTCGCCAGCTCCACCTGTTCGCGGCGCCCAGTGCTTCATTGGGGACCGCTCTTCGGTGTCCGTTGCATCGCTGCTCCCACTGCTTCTCGGGGTAGACCCGGTTCGCCTGGTCCACTGCCTCGCCGGGCAGACCTGGTTCGCCGGGCAGACCTGGTTCGCCGGGTGGACCTGGTTCGCCGGGTGAACCTGGTTCGCCGGGTGGACCTGGTTCGCCGGGTGGACCAGCGTCCAGTCCCCGAGGGTCAGCCGCCCCGCGCCAACTGAGGGCATTCGCGCCCGGCGCTGCGGGACAATGGGCCGTACCAGCCGGTTTCCATACGGGCGACAATAGGGACGGCAGGTGGACACCAACCAGGTACGGTTTCCAGGGCGGGAACACTAGCCACGGCCGGTACGGCTGTCCATGACACGCACGACGTCCGACAAGAACGCTACAAGCAAGCGAGGAGGAATGCAACCATGAACAATGGATGGGCCAAAGGCAAAGTCGCCATCGTGACCGGAGCTTCGGCAGGGATTGGCCGCGCCACCGCACTGGCCTTTGCCCGGGAGGGCGCCTCGGTGCTCGTCGCCGACATCAACGTGGCGGGCGGCGAAGAAACCGTCCGACTCATTCGCGAAGCCGGCGGTACCGCTGAGTTCATGCAGGTGGACGTCACCAACGACGAGCAGGTGGCTGCGATGGTGCAGAAGGCCGTCGAGTTCTTCGGCGGCGTGGACTATGCGTTCAACAACGCCGGCATCGAGGGCGCGCTGGCACCTACGCACGAGTATCCGGAAGAAGCCTGGCGGCGGGTCATCGACATCAACCTGACCGGCGTCTGGCGCTGCATGAAGCACCAGATCCCCGAGATGCTGAAGCGCGGCGGCGGGGCCATCGTCAACTGCGCGTCTATCCTGGGGCTTGTGGGCTTTGCCAACGCTCCGGCGTACACTGCCGCCAAGCACGGCGTCGTCGGGCTGACCAAGGCCGCGGCGCAGGAATATGCGGAGCTCGGCCTGCGGGTCAACGCCGTCTGCCCGGGCTTCATCGAGACCCCGATGGTCATGGAGCGCGGCGTGCAACTGGGCAAGGACAAGGCGGCCTACGCCCAGGTGGCCGGCTTGCACCCCATGAACCGCCTCGGAAAGCCGGAGGAAATCGCCGAGGCGGTGCTGTGGCTCTGCTCGCCCAAGGCGTCTTTCGTCACGGGCTACGCACTTGCGGTCGACGGGGGCTACGTGAGCAAGTAGACCAAGTAGACGGCGACACCGAGGTTCCATGCAGGCAAACGGCGGAGCGGGGCTCCACCCGCTCCGCCGTTTCCTTTATGTGCCCCATCCTGTGTCCATAACTGCCTCATGGCGGTTTCCTGGCTACCGCTGTCCTCAGGCGTCGAGCGACGTCGGCCACCACCCGCCGGCGCCGCGAACGCTAACCCCTCTCAAACAGCGCATTTCCGCGGCTTGAATTTCGCTGATGGGACTCGTTCTCGGTGTTGCTCTCGTAGATGGTAATTTTGGCTGTCTCCAAGCGCCGGACGCCCGTCGTAGACAAATGAACTGGCCTCGCGCCCGCTCAGACCCCGGTTTTTCGGCACCAAACCGTGCAAACGCCCGGCCCGACGCCGGGAAGTCGAGGGAAAATACCGTCGATGAGACAGTCGTCGGGTCTCGCTCCTACACAAGAGATTTTCCACACAAGAGATTATGGAGGCTTGGCCACGGGATTACGCTTGGCAACGGAAGACCCAGCGCTTGGTCACCAGATCGCGGGCGCTTGGTCACGAGATCGCGGACACTCGGCCACGGGATTACGAGCGCTTGTCCGGGCGTTGACGGAAACCTGCGCACGGCGCACGCAAGAAATGGTCCACTTTGTACGAGGCATTTCGTCGAGCGGCGGCGCACAATGGTCCTGCACCGGTTCCCGGCTCTTCGAAAGCAGCCGACGCCGACCTGCGTCGGCACGAGCAATGTGCCACCGTGGATCCGGATTCGGCACGTGCACTGGTGCCGCCACCGAGCCGGAGTCGGCACGTTCGATAGTGCCGCCGCCGATCCGGGGTCGGCACGTGCGGTAGTGCTGCCGCCGACCCGAAGTCGGCGCGTGTGATGATGCCGCCGATCGAGAGTCGGCACGGTCAATTCCGGGTTGAAGAAGTCGATTCGGAGTAAGCGACGCCGATGCGCGCCACCCTAAACCGCGTCCTGCCGCGAGAGATACTCCAGGATCCGCGCCTGGCTCGCACCACCAAGTACGTCTACCTGGGTATGCGGGCGCATCCAAAGACCACGCTCAAGGGTCTCGCCGAGGCCCTCGATATGCCCTACACGACGGTACATCGCTGCGTGAAGGAGCTTCAAGCCAGAGACTGGGTCTATTCTTTCCGGCGCCGGGGAGAGAGGTCCGAGATTTGGGTCCCCTGGATGCCGCTTGAGCTGGAACGCCGGTTGGCCCTGGAGATGGAGAAACTGGTCGACATGGCGCCGTACCGCGGGGAGAAGCTGCTCAAGACCCTGCTGGACATCATCGTGGATGACGAGGAGTTCCTCGACAATGCTCGCCCGGAGTGGACGGCGCTAGGGCCGGGGGACACCGCCGTCGAGTTCGACCGCTACTACCCCCGCCGCATGGTTGCCATCGAGTTCCAAGGACGCCAGCACTACCAGACTGTCGTCCTCGCCAACGCCAAGACCGACCTGCAGCGGCGGCTGCAACTCGACGGCCGCAAGGCGCTCGCCTGCCTACGACAAGGCGTCCAGCTGATCGAAATCGCCGACATCGAACTCTCCTACGACAAAGTCGCAACGAAGCTGAGCGGCGTGCTTCCGCTCATTCCACCGTTGATGGGCCGGCCTATATTTCGAGCGATAGCCAACATGTGTCAGAGCCACGTCAACTGGGTCCTCAACCGCCACGCCACAGTCTGACGTAACCTTGAGGGCGGGGCCGCGTCGTTTGTGATACGATGAGAATTACATTCGGCGGCAAGGGCCGTCGATTGGAGTGATCCACATGCGAAAGGCCCCAATAACCCCGGCGCGCCTCGTCCTCGTCGCCGCGCTGGTCCTCGTGGGGCTCATCTCGACGGCTTGTGCCAGCGACCTGGGATTGCCGGAACCCGCGGCAAGCAGCGAACCAGTAGCGGGGGGCGAAGAGGAGTTGACGCTCGCCGTGAGCCCGGACCTCGTGGCGGCCCACAACCGACTCGGCATCCTCGTGTTCCGACACCTTCTTACGGAACAGGCGCTCGAGGCAACTACAGGTTCTTCGGTAGCTGCGGATGTCGCGACAGCTGCGGACGCTGCGGCAGTTGCAGACTCTGCGGCAGCCATGGACCCTGCGGCGGCTTCAGACTCTCCGGCGGCCACGGACCCTGCGGCGGCTACGGACTCTGCGGCAAGTGCGGACTCTGCGCCAGCCACGGACTCTCCGGCAGCTCCAGACTTTGCGGCGATTTCGGGCTCCGCGGCTGCCGCTGGAAGAAACGTGTTCATCTCCCCGGTCAGCATTGCTCTCGCCCTGAACATGGCGTGGAACGGCGCGGCCGGCGAGACGGAGCGGGCCATGGCGCAGGCACTGCAGCTGGCCCGGCTGGTACATCAGAACGGCACGAGCGGCCACGGGGCGGATGCAGACCCGAACCGGGACAACCTCGGCCCTTCCCGTGCCGCCATCAACGCCGCGAACCTTGCGTTGCTGGACGCTTTGGCCGGAACCGACGTGCGTCTCGACATCGCCAGCTCCATTTGGTATCGCCTTGGGATCACGCCAAACCCCGCGTTTCTGGAAGACAACGAGCACTATTACCGGGCGAGCGTCGCAGCCCTTGACTTCGGAGCAGCGGAAAGCGTCCACGTCATCAACCGCTGGGTGAGGGACGCCACGCAAGGCTTGATCCCGAGCGTGCTGGAACAGCTCGAAGAGGACCAAGTCCTGCTGCTAATCAACGCCGTCTACTTCAAAGGCGCCTGGTCGACGCCCTTCGACGCCCGGCTGACCCGAGACATGCCGTTCCACCGGATGGGTGGCGAAAGCCGCATCGTGCCGATGATGTATCGAAACGGCCAGTTCGACTACTTCGAGGGCGTCGGGCGCTCCGATGACGTCGGGCACTTCGAGAGCATCGGACAGGTCGGTGACGTCGCCTACTCGGAAAACGTCCGGTACATGGGGGACGTTCGGTACATGGGGGACGTCCGGTACATGGGGGACGTCCGGTACATGGAGGACGTCCGCTACCCGGAGGACGTCGGTTGTACGGAAGGCGGTTTCCAAGCCGTGCGGCTGCCCTACGGCGAGAGCAAACGGCTGGCGATGTACGTCTTCCTGCCGCCGGAGGGCGTTGGCCTGTTTGAGTTCGCAGCAAGCCTCGACCACGAAACGTTGGCCAACGTGTTCGGCCGGTTCACGCCGCGGCACGGCGAGGTGTT
>ERZ777003.516-NODE-516-length-72969-cov-22.855350_pt1 | contig 72969 bp, 67 predicted proteins | sample MGYA00374956_ERZ777003 | MGnify/ENA primary metagenome ERZ777003 (study PRJEB29302, sample SAMN06268252) | bioreactor metagenome | isolation source: Joint BioEnergy Institute, California, USA | place: USA:Joint BioEnergy Institute, California, USA | collected...
GGCGTCTTCGAGGTGAAGGCGACCGCCGGCGACAACCACCTCGGCGGCGACAACTGGGACAAGGCGATCGTCGAGTGGATGATCGAGGAGTTCAAGCGCGACCAGGGCGTCGACCTCGGCCAGGACAAGAACTCCCTGCAGCGCCTCTACGAGGCCGCGGAAAAGGCCAAGATTGAGCTGTCGAGCGCCCAGGAGACGCAGATCAGCATCCCGTTCATCACGGCGATCGACAACCAGCCGAAGCACCTCGACATGCGGCTCACGCGGGCGAAGCTCAACGAGCTCACCGCGGACCTGCTCGACCGCGTCGTCTCGCCTGTCCAGCAGGCGATCTCGGACGCCGGCGCTCCGCAGATCGACCACGTGGTGCTCGTCGGCGGCATGACCCGCATGCCCGCGGTCCAGGAGAAGGTCAAGGAGCTCACCGGCCGCGACCCGCACCAGGGCGTGAACCCGGATGAGGTCGTCGCCGTGGGCGCCGCGATCCAGGCCGGCGTGCTGGCGGGCGACGTGAAGGACGTGCTCCTGCTCGACGTCACCCCGCTCACGCTCGGCATCGAGACCAAGGGCGGCGTGATGACCAAGCTGATCGAGCGCAACACGACCATCCCGACCCGCAAGTCGGAGATCTTCTCGACGGCGGAGGACAACCAGCCGTCGGTGGAGATCCACGTCCTGCAGGGCGAGCGCGAGATGGCCGCCTACAACAAGTCGCTCGGCAAGTTCCAGCTCACCGGCATCCCGCCGGCGCCGCGCGGCGTGCCGCAGATCGAGGTCACGTTTGACATCGACGCGAACGGCATCCTCAACGTGTCCGCCAAGGACCTGGGCACGGGCAAGGAGCAGAAGATCGAGATCAAGGGCGGCTCGGGCCTGGACGAGGCCGAGGTCGAGCGGATGATCAAGGACGCCGAGGCGCACGCCGAGGAGGACCGCCGCCAGCGCGAGCTCGCCGAGGCGCGCAACGTCGCCGAGAACGCCGCCTACTCCGCCGAGAAGCAGCTCAAGGAGCTGGGCGACCAGGTCGACGCCTCCGCCAAGGAGGAGATCGAGAAGGCGATCAAGGACGTCCGCGACAACCTGAGCTCGGACGACGTCGCCACGATCAAGGCGAAGACCGACGCCCTGCAGGCCGCCTTCCACAAGGTCTCGCAGCAGATCTACGAGGCCGCCCAGCAGCAGGCCGCGAGCGCGGGCGGCGCGAGCGGCTCGCAGAACGGGGGCGGCGACGAGGAGGTCGTGGACGCCGAGGTCGTCGACGACGAGAGGTCTTAGGTGATGACGTCCCGCGACGAGACCACCGAGGAGCGCGAGGCCGCGGCCGAGGAGGCCGCGGCCAAGCCGCCGGAGGCGGAGGGCGCTGAGGGCGCCACCGCCGAGGCCGGCGACGAGGGCGCCGCTGAGGCCGAGGACGGCGAGCGCGGCGAGACGCAGGCCGAGGGCGACGAGGGCGCCGCGGTCGAGCAGGACCTCGACGCGCTGGTCGCCGACCTGCGCCGTGAGCGCGACGAGTACCTCGAGCTCGCCCAGCGCGCCCGCGCCGACTTCGAGAACTTCCGGCGGCGCGCCGCCAAGGAGGCAGCGGACGCCGAGCGGCGCGGCAAGGCCGACGTCGTGCGCGCGCTGCTGCCCGCGATCGACAGCCTCGAGCGCGCGCTGCTCGCGGCCGGCGTGAGCGACAGCGCGGCGGACGCCGAGGACGGCGAGGAGCCGAAGAGCCGGGAGGTCTCCGCGCACGAGGCGCTCGCCGAGGGCGTCGCGCTCGTGCACCGCGAGCTGACCGCCGCGCTGGGCAACGTGGGCGTCGACGCGTTCGACCCGCTGGGCGAGCGCTTCGACCCGAACTCCTGCGAGGCGCTCTCCACGCGCCCGCCCGCTGACGGCGAGGAGTCCGGCGTGGTCGTCGAGACCGTGCAGCGCGGCTACCGCATCGGCGAGACCCTGATCCGGCCGGCGCGCGTGGTGGTGAGCGGGTAGACCAGGAGGTCCCCCGATGGCACAGGACTTCTACGAGGTGCTGGGCGTCGACCGCAAGGCGTCGGCGGAGGAGATCAAGAAGGCCTACCGCAAGCTGGCCCGCGAGAACCACCCCGACGCCAACCCGGGCGACCCCGAGGCCGAGGAGCGCTTCAAGCGCATCCAGGAGGCATACGACACGCTCTCCGACCCGGAGAAGCGCAAGGCGTACGACGCCCGCGGCATGGCGGGCGGCTTCGACCCGCGCGCGTTCGCCGGCGGCTTCGCCTCGGACCTGGGGGACCTGTTCTCGACCCTGTTCAACCGCGGCAGGCCGCGCGGCCAGCAGATGCGGGGCGCCGACCTGCGCGCCGAGGTGAACCTCACCTTCGAGCAGGCGATGCGCGGCGCCGAGGTCTCCGTGACCGTGCCCAAGCGCACCGCCTGCGGCACCTGCGGCGGCACGGGCGCGCGCCCGGGCACCGCGCCGGTGGTCTGCCCGCGCTGCGGCGGCCGCGGGGTCGACGCGCAGAGCCAGGGCTTCTTCTCGATCAGCCAGCCCTGCCCGCAGTGCGGCGGCCGGGGCAGCGTCATCGAGGACCCGTGCCCGACCTGCGCGGGCTCCGGCACGACCGTGCAGCGCAAGCGCTACCGGGTCAAGGTGCCCGCGGGCGTGCACGACGGCAGCCGCATCCGCGTCACCGGCAAGGGCGAGGACGGGCCGCTAGGCGGCCAGCCCGGCGACCTCTACGTGGTCACCCGGGTCGCGCCCTCGCCGGTGTTCAAGCCCCGTGGCAAGCGCGACCTCGAGGTCACCGTGCCGATCACGGTGCCCGAGGCGATCCGCGGCGCCACCGTCGAGGTGCCGACGCTGCGCGGCACCAAGCGCATCCGCGTGCCGGCGGGCACCGCCCACGGCACGGTGCAGCGCCTGCGCGGCGAGGGCCCGCCCGACCCGGAGACGGGCCGGCGCGGGGACATCTACTACCGGTTGGAGATCGAGGTCCCGCGCGATCTGCCTCGCGAGGCCGAGCGCGCGGTCGAGGAGCTGGCGCGCGCGCTCAACGGGCACGACCCCCGGGCCGAGCTCCTGCGGGCGGCGCGCGCCACGACGGGAGGCGCGGAGCGATGATTCGATCCGCGCCGCAAGTCAAGGTAGGTGAGCAATGAGCGAGTCGAAGCGCCGGACGGCGCGCCGCATCCGCACCAGGACCGACGCCGCCATCGACACTTCGAAGGGCGTGTTCATGATCTCCGTGGCCGCGGAGCTCGCCGACATGCACCCGCAGACCCTGCGGATGTACGAGGCGCGCGGCCTGATCACGCCCAAGCGCTCGCCGAAGAACACGCGGCTCTACTCCTTCGAGGACGTCGAGCGGCTCAAGCGCATCCAGCGCATGACGGTCGAGGAGGGGCTCAACCTCGCCGGGGTCGAGGCCGTCCTCCAGATGGAGGAGGAGCTCGAGCGCGCCCGCGAGGAGCTCGAGCGCATGCGCGAGCGCGCGGCGGAGCTCGAGCGGCGCCTCGAGGAGGAGCTCGAGCGGATGAAGCGGTCGATGCGCGCCGAGATCGTGCCCTACGGCGCCTACGAGCCGGAGGGGCTCGGCACGTCTGAGCGCAGCGGCGGCGCGCCCGGCAGGGTCCGCATCCCGATCGAGCGCGGCGGCGCCGCGCAGGAATCGCGCTGAGGTTGACGAGTCGGAAGCAGGACCCGGGGCCGGAGCCGCTCACGCCGCGGTGGGTGGGCGCGTGGCTGCGCGAGCACCGCGCGCTGTGGCGGCCGCTGCCCCCGCACCTGCGGAGGTGGGCGCGCAACTACAGGCGCAGCCACGGCAGCCACTTCCGCATGGTCGCCGAGCTCATGCGCGAGATCAACGCGGAGCGGCCGGTGGAGCGGGTGCTCGAGGTCGGCTCGGTGCCAGGCTACGTGGCCGCCCTCGCCGCCGGCGCCGGGTTCGAGGTGGAGATCGTCGACCTCGACCCCGACCGCGTCGCGAGCGTGTACGCGGAGCTCGGCATCCGCACCCACCGGGCCGACATCGAGCACGAGCCGCTGCCGGTGCCGGACGCGAGCTTCGACCTCGTGCTGCTCTGCCAGACGCTCGAGCACCTGCGCGTCGACCCGCTGCGGCCGCTGGCCGAGGCAGCCCGCGTCCTGCGGCCCGGCGGCACGGCGATCGTGAGCATCCCGCAGATCACGCCGCTCATGCGGTGGCGGTTCCTGCGCGGCGACGACCTCTTCAACGACCCAGTCCGGCAGCGGCGCAAGCTCGAGCGGATCGGCCACCCCGGCGACCACCGTCTGTACTCGCGGCGCCAGCTCGAGGGCATGATCGAGTGGGCCGGGCTGGAGGTCGTCGACGTGCGCCCGGGCGGCGGCTTCCGCGGCGAGCAGCCCGGCCTCGTCGCCGCGGCGCTCAGGCGCCTGCGGCCGAGGGCGATGCAGGCGTCCCTGTACGCGCTTGCACGGCGCCCCTCCGAGCGCGGGCGTGCTTCCCTATAGGGCTCTCGTGACCAGGCTCGTGATGACTTACAAGGTCCGCGACGAGGCGGACGTGCTGGAGGACAACCTCCGGTTCCACCACGCGCTCGGCGTGGACTTCTTCATCGTCACCGACAACGGGTCGGTCGACGGGACCAAGGAGATCCTCCAGCGGTGGGTGGACGCCGGGCTCGCGCGCGTGATCGAGGCGCCCGACGAGCCGATGAGCAGCACCGGCCACCGCTGGCTCACCGACATGGCCCGCCTGGCCGCCGAGGAGCACGGCGCCGACTGGGTCCTGCACAACGACGCCGACGAGTTCTGGTGGCCGCTCGAGGGCACGCTGCGCGAGGCGCTGGCGGCGATCCCCGAGGAGTTCGGCGCGGTGCTCGCCCCGCGCGTCGAGTTCGTCGGCCGCCCGGACGGGCCGGGGTCGTTCGCCGAGCGCCTCACCTACCGCGAGGCCCACGGCCGGCTCCGCCCGAAGGTGGCGCACCGCGCGCGGGGCGACGTCGTGGTCCTGCACCGCGGCGGGCACGACGTCGTCGCCGCGCCGACCGGCAACCCGCGTGACGCCCTGCGTCCGCCGGGCCGCGCGGTCCTGCGCACCGTGCGCGACGCCGAAGCCGGCGACGACCGCGCGCTCGCGCTCGCGCCGGCCTGGCCGATCCAGATCCTGCACTTCCCCGTGCGCTCGTTCGCCCAGTACCGCCGGCGGGTCGAGCTCGGGCTCGAGTCGTTCCCCGACCAGAAGAGCTGGTCGCAGCTGCGGCGCGCGTACGAGGCCGACAAGCTGGAGTGGCTCTACAAGGAGCTGATCTACGACGACGAGGCGGTCGCCGAGGGCCTGCGCTCCGGCGAGCTGGTCGAGGACACGCGGCTGCGTGACTTTTTGCCGCAGTGCCCGGATCCGTTCGCCGACGGCTTCCGCGAGACCGCGCCGCCCGCGCTCCCGCCCGAGGAGCTTGAGCGGATGCGCGACGCCGTCGCGGCCGACGCGGTCCGGGTTCTGAGCCGCCACTCCAGGCTGTTCGAGGTCCGCCTGAGCGAGTCGCGCGAGCGCATCCGCCAGCTTTTGGACACGATCAGCGACCTGCGCCGCCACAAGTTCAAGGCCAAGCGCCGCCGGGCGCGCATCCGCAAGCTGAAGCGGCGTGAGCGCAAGCTGCGCGAGGCCCTGCGCGCCGAGCGGCGCCGGCCCTGGAGCCGGGCGCGGCGGTTCGTGCAGCGCGCGGGCGCGCGCGTCGCGGCCCCCTTCCGCCGGGGCGCCGACGCGAACGACGCGAACGAGGGCTGACACCCCCGCCCCGGGCCGCAGCGCCGGCCGAGTGAGGCGGATTTGTTCGACATAGCCGTACATATCCGCCTCACGTCGGGGTGTGAGGCGGATTCGTCCTGCATGGGGGCGGACCCGCCTCCCATCCGCGCGCCCGGACGAGCGAGGCGGGCAGGCCTCGCATAGCGGGAGGAGTCCGCCCGCTCGGGCTGTCGGGGCGTCGGGCCCGGCCCGCGCACGATCTTTAGTGTGGATGACTTAGATTTCTTGCCAATATACCTAGAAAGTCGCTAAGCTTCTTCCCATGCGACAGGACCGCTTCACGATCAAGGCGCAGGAGGCCGTGCAGAACGCGGCGCAGGCCGCGCGCGGTGCGGGCAACCCGGAGATCGCCCCGCTTCACCTCCTGCTTGCGCTGCTCGGCCAGCCCGACAGCTTCCCGGTGCCGATCCTCCAGCGGCTCGGCGTCGACCTCGACAACCTCCACCGCCGCGTCCAGGCGGCGGTCGGCGACCTGCCGCGGGTGAGCGGCAGCGAGCCCGCCGAGCCGCGGCCGTCGCAGGGCTTCGCCTCCGCGCTGCAGGCCGCCGAGCGCGAGGCGGCCGCACAGGGCCGCCAGGTGATCTCCACCGAGCACCTGCTGCTCGCCCTGACCCAGGACGCGCGGACCCGTGAGCTTCTCCCCGACCGCGAGTCGCTGCTGAAGGCGATCGACGAGGTCGTGGGCCCGAACGTCGCGCCCGACTCCCTCAACCCCGAGGAGACCGCGCAGGCGCTCGAGAAGTTCGGCCGCGACCTCACCGCAGAGGCCGAGGCCGGCAAGCTCGACCCGGTCATCGGCCGCGACGACGAGATCCGGCGCGTGATCCAGGTGCTCTCGCGGCGCACGAAGAACAACCCGGTGCTGATCGGCGACCCGGGCGTCGGCAAGACCGCGATCGTCGAGGGCCTCGCCCAGCGCATCGTCGCGGGCGACGTGCCCGAGTCGCTGCGCGACCGGCGCGTGATCGCGCTCGACATCGGCGCCCTGCTCGCCGGCTCGAAGTACCGCGGCGAGTTCGAGGAGCGCCTCAAGGCCGTGCTCAAGGAGGTGCAGAGCGCCGAGGGCCGGATCGTCCTGTTCATCGACGAGCTGCACACGATCGTCGGCGCGGGCGCCGCCGAGGGCGCGGTGGACGCCGCCAACCTGCTCAAGCCGATGCTGGCGCGCGGCGAGCTGCGCGCGGTCGGCGCGACGACGCTCGACGAGTACCGCAAGCACATCGAGAAGGACGCCGCGCTCGAGCGCCGCTTCCAGCCCGTCATGGTCGACGAGCCCGACCTCTCCGACACGATCGCGATCCTGCGCGGGCTCAAGGAGCGCTACGAGGTGCACCACGGCGTGCGCATCTCCGACCCCGCGATCGTCGCGGCGGCGACCCTGTCCGAGCGCTACATCGCCGACCGCTTCCTGCCCGACAAGGCGATCGACCTGATCGACGAGGCCGCCTCGCGGCTGAAGATGGAGATCGAGTCGGCGCCGACCGAGATCGACGAGGTCGACCGGCGCATCCAGCAGCTCGAGATCGAGCGCCAGGCGCTGAGCAAGGAGCAGGACCCCGCCTCCAAGGAGCGGCTGGCCGCGCTCGAGTCCGAGCTGGCCGACCTGAACGAGAGCGCCGCCGAGCTCAAGGCGCGCTGGCAGAACGAGAAGGCGGCGATCGAGGCGATCAAGGAGGCCCGCGAGCGCCTCGAGGAGGCCAACCGCGAGGCGGAGCGCGCCGAGCGCGAGGCGAACCTCGAGCGCGCCGCCGAGCTGCGCTACGGCGAGATCCCGAAGCTCGAGCAGACGATCGCCGAGCAGGAGGCGCGGCTCGAGGAGCTGCGCGCCGGCGGCGAGTCGATGCTCACCGAGGAGGTCACCGAGCAGGACGTCGCCGAGGTGGTCGCCAAGTGGACCGGCATCCCGGTCTCGCGCCTGCTCGAGGGCGAGGTGGAGAAGCTGATCCACATGGAGGACCGGCTGCACGAGCGGGTCATCGGCCAGGACGAGGCCGTCTCCGCGGTCTCCAACGCGCTGCGCCGCTCACGGGCGGGGCTGGCCGACCCGAGCCGCCCGATCGGCACCTTCCTGTTTCTGGGGCCGACGGGCGTCGGCAAGACCGAGCTGGCCAAGGCGCTCGCCGAGTTCATGTTCGACTCCGAGCAGGCGATCATCCGGATCGACATGTCGGAGTACATGGAGAAGCACGCTGTCGCGCGGCTGATCGGCGCGCCGCCCGGCTACGTGGGCTACGACGAGGGCGGCCAGCTCACCGAGGCGGTGCGGCGCCGTCCGTACGCGGTGATCCTGCTCGACGAGATCGAGAAGGCCCACCCGGACGCGTTCAACCTGCTGCTCCAGATCATGGACGACGGCCGGCTGACCGACGGCAAGGGCCGCACGGTGGACTTCACGAACACCGTGCTGATCATGACCTCGAACGTGGGCTCGCAGGAGATCGCCTCCGAGACCGTCGACGAGCGGATCCGCGAGCGGATCGAGGGCGTGCTCGCCTCGACGTTCAAGCCGGAGTTCCTGAACCGCCTCGACGAGACGGTGATCTTCCACCGGCTCTCCCGGGAGAACATCGGCAGGATCGTCGACCTGCAGGTCAAGCAGGTCAGCGAGCGGGTCGCGGAGCGCGGCGTGGAGATCGAGCTCAGCGACGACGCGCGCACGCTGCTCGGCAACCTGGGCTACGACCCGACGTACGGCGCCCGGCCGCTCAAGCGCGTGATCCAGCGCCAGCTCGTCGACAAGCTGGCGATGGCGCTGCTCGAGGGCCGCTTCTCCGAGGGCGACCGCATCCGGGTCGACGCCGAGGGCGGCGAGCTCGTCTTCCGGCCTCAGCCGAAGGCGGTCGAGACCGCAGCCTGACGCCACGAGGGCCCGCCTCGCACACGCGAGCGGGCCCTCCGCGCGTCTCCGTCTCGCCGGCTACAGCCGCACCTGCGTGTGGAAGGTGCGGTTGGTCGCCGCGTTCTTGCCGACGTGCGCGAACAGGTCGAGGCGCTTCGCGGCGCCCTCGCCGAAGAGGCGGTGGGTGCTCTTCCACCCCTTCGGCGGCTTGACCACGCGGATGCGCCCGGCCTTGGCCGCCTTCTTGTTGGTGCGGGTCACGAGGTAGCGGCCGCCCTTCTCCCAGAAGATCCAGAGCCGGCCCTGCCGGCCCGTGGCGATCGAGATGTGCTTGGCGCCACGCGCCCGCTTGCCGGTGACGATCGCCTTGGCCTTGTTCGCCCCGACCCGCCAGAGCAGGATCTTGCGTGTCTGCGGGTAGCCCTTGCCGTAGGCGACCCAGGCGCCGGCCTTGCCCGCGCGGCCCGCAAGCGCCGTGCGCTCCTGCTGGTAGCGGAAGCTGTTGCGCCCGTTCGCGGAGGACCCCGGCGCGTGCCAGACCGGGCTCAGGGGCCCGGTGTTCGTCAGCTCGCGCGCGTAGATGCCCTTGCCGCCGGAGTTGATCTGCTGCCAGGCGCCGTAGACCCTCCCCTGGTTGTCGACGACCACCTCGGGCATGCCGATGCCGACGCCGACCGTGGCCAGGTTGTAGGTCGCATTCAGGCCCCCGAAGTTGAAGCCGTTGGCGTTCGCGCCGGAGTCTCCCCAAGCGCCGACTCGCGTTCCGGCGCCCGCCTTCCGCGGGTCGGCTCCGGCCCCGATCCCGGCGCCGATGTACGCCGCGTCGCCGTCCTCCGAAGCCGGGATGGGCGGCGTCCAGGAGCTCCCGCCGGTGTCGCTCTCCTTCATCGCGAGCTCGCCGTCGAAGAGCTCGCCCACCACCGTCGAGCGGATGCCGCTGAAGAAGACGTGGAGCTTCCCGTTCCCGGGGGTGTGGGTGAGGTCCACGCTGGGGTTGATGGTCGTCCAGCCGGACTCGAGCGTGCTGGCGGCCACCGCCTTCCCCCGTTTGTTGATGCGCGCGTAGCGCAGCGCTGCCGTGGCCCCCGCCTTCTGGTGGTAGGCGACGTGCAGGCGACCGTCGGACGTGCGCGCCACGCCGGCCTCCACGGTGTTGGGCCCCTTGCCGGTGATCGCGGTCCACTTGCCGGGGCCGCCGGCTGAAGCCGCCGGCACAAAGGCCGCGAGTCCAGCGCCCGGCCGCGGCCAAATACGATGGTCGGCCCCGGCAGGCGCCCGGGCAACCATGCGAGTAGGCATCTCCTGTTACTGGTTCAACCGCGGCCAAGGCGTGGTCGGCCGCCAGCTGCGCTCCGCGCTCGATGAGCTCGGGCACGAGACGTTCGTGCTCGCCCGGCCGACGCGCGCCAGCAACCTGAAGCCCGCGTACGTGGCCGAGGACGACGTGTGGGACCAGCCCGGCGTGACCCGCGCCTCGGCCTACAAGATCCCCGGCGAGGAGCTCGAGGCGTGGGCGCGCGAGCACGAGCTCGAGGTCGCGTTCTTCGACCAGAACTACCAGTTCGAGGAGATCGAGCGCCTGCGCCGCATGGGCGTGCGCACGATCGGCCGCTTCGTCTGGGAGCACTTCCAGGCGGAGCACATCGAGCCCGCGCGGCGCGCGTTCGACACCGTGTACTCGGTGACCGCCTGCGAGCAGGAGCGCTACGCGGCGCTCGGGCTCGAGACCCCGCGCGTGCCCTGGGGCATCCACCCCGACCTGCTCGAGCTCGCCCCGGGCGAGCGCTCGACGGGGACCGCCTGCACGCTGTTCTTCCCGGGCGGCTTCATGAGCCGGCGCAAGCCGCTTCGGCCCACGCTCAAGGCCTTCCGCAAGGCGAAGGGCGACGGGCTGCGGCTTCTCGTCAAGGCCCAGGTCGAACGCGGCGTCGACGAGGTGCGAAAGGCGGCGCGCCGCGACTCGCGGATCCAGGTGATCTCCGCGGACCTGCCCACCGACGAGTACATGCGGCTGTTCGCCTCGGCGGACGTCTGCCTCGCGCCGAGCCGGTGGGAGGGGCTCGGCCTGCACCTGTTCGAGGCCACCGCGCTCGGGTTGCCGATCGTCACCAACGACAACCCGCCGATGAACGAGATCGTCCAGGACGGGCGCAACGGGCTGCTGGTCCGCGGCGTGCGCAGCCGCGTGCGCCCGCGCTCGGACATCGGCTCGTTCGACCCCCACCGCAAGGAGCTCACGCGCGCGATCGAGAGCCTCGCCGACCCCGACCTGCGCGCCCGCCTGGCCGCCGGCGCGCGCGAGCGGCGCGAGGAGCTGAGCTGGGACCGCACCGTCGCGGCGCTGCGCGACCTGCTCGCCGCGGGCTGACGCCTCAGTCCAGCGGGTAGCCCAGCTCCGCGAGGAGGTCGCCCGCGACCTCCTCGAACTGGCGGCGCGCGTCCGCGGGCAGCTCCGTGCGCCAGCGGCCGATCCGGTCGGCCCGCGGGGGCTCGCGGACGAGCGCGTGCTGCGCGGCGCGCTCGGCGGCGGTGATGCGCGCGCCTCCCTCGCGCTCGAGGTCGCGCCGCACCTCCGCCATGCGCTCCTCGGCGAGCTCGTGGTAGCGGAGCATGCGCTCGTCCCAGGGCAGGTCGATCGCCTGCGCGACGGCCCGCAGGGTGGCCTCGGGCTCGCGGACGAGCTCCTCGTAGCGCACCTCGACGTACGCGCCCTCCGGCAGCTTGCGCTTCGCCTGGCGGCGGGCCTTCTCGATGCCCTCCTTCCAGGCGGTCGCGGCCTCGGGGATCGTGTCCGGCCCCCAGCTGCGCTCGAGCAGCGAGACCGCGGCGTCGCGGCCGTCGCGGATCACGTGCAGGAAGCGCACCTCGGGGAGCGCGCGGTGGATGCGCGCCATGCGGCCCAGATGACCCGGCGTCTTGTCGCCCCAGCGCGGTTTGCCCTGCTTCTTTGCGTACAGACCGAAGAACGCGCGCACCGCGCCGCCCGCGGTGAACGGCTCGAGCGCCTCGAAGCGCGCCCGCAGCTCGTCCGCGTCGAGCCCCCAGTCGGGCCAGCGGGGGTGCTGCGTGACCAGCGCGTGCGCCTCGGCCGCGCCCGCGCCGCCCTCGATCCGCTTGACGAGGCGCGGCACGAAGTGGGTCTCGGGCGGGATCGCGAGGTCAGGGTGCGCGTCCAGCATCAGGCGCAGGAGCGTCGTGCCGGAGCGGGCCACCCCGACGATGAAGGGCGCCGGCGGCCGGTGCGAGCCGTTCGATTCCGCGCTGCTCATGGCGCTCTACTCTGGCACGTCCTTCCCCGGCAGCGGCCGCAGGGCGCCGCGGGCGGGGGGCTTGGCTGGGGCGCCCGCGCGGTGCAAGATAGGCTGCGAACCCGATGGCCTACCCGTTGAAGGAGGAGGGCTGATGCCGACCTACGTGATGCTCACCAATCTGACCGCCGAGGGCGTGAACACGCTCAAGACGAACCCCGCCCGCGTGCAGGAGGTAAACAAGGAGGTCGAGGCGATGGGCGCCCGGGTCATCAGCCAGTGGGCCACCCTCGGGCAGTACGACTTCGTGAGCGTCGTCGAGGCTCCCGACGCGGAGACGATGGCGAAGGTCTCGGTCGAGCTCGGCTCGCGCGGCACGATGACGAGCCAGACGCTCGCCGCCATCCCGGCCGAGCGGCTCGGCGAGGTCCTGTAGGGGAACCGGCAAGCGGGGCGGGCGCGCAAGTGTCGAAGCGAGTTCTCGTCGTCGGGTCCGGAGGCCGCGAGCACGCGATCGTACGCGCCTTGGCGCGCTCGCCCCAGGCGCCGGAGCTGCTCGCCGCGCCGGGCAACGCGGGCATCGCCGAGGACGCCCGCTGCCTCGACGTGGGCGGCGAGGACGTCCAGGGCCTGGTCGACGCCGCGGTCTCCGAGAACGTCGACCTGGTCGTCGTCGGCCCCGAGGCGCCGCTCGTCGCGGGCCTCGTCGACGCGATGGAGGCGGCCGGCGTGCCCGCCTTCGGGCCCACCGCCGAGGCCGCGCGGCTCGAGGGCTCCAAGGTCCACGCCAAGGAGGTCATGCGCGAAGCCGGCGTGCCGACCGCCTCGCACACCGTGCTGCGCACGCGCGAGGAGGCGCTCGAGCACCTCGCCTGCGCGCCGTACCCCGCCGTGCTGAAGGCCGACGGCCTGGCCGCCGGCAAGGGCGTGATCATCTGCGAGTCCGAGGCGGAGGCGCGCGAGGCCGTCGACGTGTTCTTCACCGAGCGGCGGTTCGGCGAGACGACCGTGGTGCTCGAGGAGTACCTGGAGGGCGAGGAGCTCTCGCTGCTCGCGCTGTGCGACGGCGAGAACGTCGTGCCGCTCGCCCCCGCGCAGGACTACAAGCGCATCTTCGACGGGGACCGCGGGCCCAACACCGGCGGCATGGGCAGCTACTCGCCGGTGCCCGGCATCGACGCGGCGCGGGCCGAGGAGATCGCCGACGTGGTGCACCGGCCCGTGGTCGAGCTCCTGCGCCAGCGCTCCTCGCCGTTCCACGGCGTGCTCTACGCGGGCCTGATGCTGACGGCGAGCGGCCCCAAGGTCCTGGAGTTCAACGCCCGCTTCGGCGACCCCGAGACGCAGGCGGTGCTCCCGCGCCTCGAGTCGGACCTGCTCGAGCTGTTCGAGGCCGCCCGCGAGCCGGGCGGGCTCGCCGGCGCCGAGGTGCGCTTCACCGAGCGCTGGGCCGTCACCGTGGTCCTCGCCTCGGCCGGCTACCCCGCGAGCTCCTCGAAGGGCGACGTGATCACGGGCGTCGAGCGCGCCGCCGCGCACGAGGGCGTCGAGGTCACCCACGCCGGCACGGCGCGCGACGCGGAGGGCCGGCTCGTGACCGCCGGCGGGCGCGTGCTCAACGTGACCGCGCTCGGCGCCGACGCCGCCGACGCGCGCGAGCGCGCCTACGCCGCCGCGCGGGAGATCAGCTTCGAGGGCATGCAGATGCGCAGCGACATCGCGGCGCGCGCCGTGGAGGCGACGGCCGGCCGCTGAGCGCTTCCCTGAAGGACACCCGACCAAGGAGACACCCGACAGATGCAGTCAGGCGAGCCAGGCACCGCAACCGGGACCGAGAGCCCGACCACCACGCTCGAGCCGATGCCCGACGTGGAGACCACCTTCGAGGAGATCGAGGTCGAGTCCCCGCTCGTCGGGATCATCATGGGCTCCAAGAACGACAAGCCCAGGATGCAGCCCGCCGGCGAGGCCCTCCAGGAGGCCGGGATCCGCTACGAGGTGCGCGTGATGAGCGCGCACCGCGACCCCGAGAAGGTGCGCGAGTACTGCCACGCGGCGCGCATGCGGGGCCTACGGGTGATCATCGCCGGCGCCGGGATGTCGGCCGCGCTGCCGGGCGTCGCCGCCGCCCACACGGACCTGCCGGTGATCGGCGTGCCGCTCTCGGGCAAGGCGTTCGGCGGCCTCGACGCGCTGCTCTCCGCGGTGCAGATGCCGCCCGGCGTGCCCGTGGCCTGCGTGGCCGTCGACGGCGCCCGCAACGCCGGCCTGCTGGCCGCCCGGATCATCAACAGCTAGGGCCTTGATCCCGCGCTACACCCGCGAGCGCATCGGCGCCGTCTGGACGCAGCGGCGCAAGATGGAGGGCTGGCTCGAGGTCGAGCTGGCGGTCACCGACGCGCTCGCCGAGGAGGGCATCGTCCCCGCCGAGGCCGCCAAGGCCTGCCGGGAGCGCGCCTCGTTCACGGTCGAGGCGGTCGAGGAGCGCGAGCGCACGACCAACCACGACGTCGCCGCCTTCGTCGACGTGGTCGCCGCCTCGATCGGCGAGGAGGGGCGCTGGATCCACTTCGGTCTGACCTCCTCGGACGTGCTCGACACCGCGCTCGCCCTGCAGCTCGTCGAGGCCGGCGGGATCCTCATCGAGGGCGCCCGCGCGTACCGCGACGCGCTCATCGAGCGCGCCCTCGAGCACCGCGACACGATCTGCATCGGGCGCACCCACGGCATCCACGCCGAGCCGACGAGCTTCGGCCTGCGGCTCGCGGGGTTCGCGTTCGAGGCCGACCGCAACCTGCGCCGGCTCGAGCGCGCCTTCGAGCAGGCCGCGGTCGGGAAGCTGTCGGGGGCGGTCGGCACCTACGCCACCCTCCCGCCGCGCGTCGAGGCGCGCGTGATGGAGCGCCTCGGCCTGCGCCGCGAGGACGCCTCGACGCAGATCGTGCCGCGCGACCGCCACGCGGAGGTCCTGAGCGCGGTGGCGCTCGCGGGCGCGGGGCTGGAGCGCTTCGCGACCGAGATCCGCAACCTGCAGCGCACCGAGCTGCGGGAGGTCGAGGAGCCGTTCCGCGCCGGGCAGAAGGGATCCTCGGCGATGCCCCACAAGCGCAACCCGATCACCTGCGAGCGCATCACCGGGCTCGCCCGCGTGCTGCGCGGCTACGCGCAGACGGGCCTCGAGAACGTGGCGCTGTGGCACGAGCGCGACATCTCGCACTCGGGCGCCGAGCGCGTGGTTCTGCCCGACGCGACGATCGCGCTCGACTACATGCAGCACCTGGCCACGCGCGTCGCCCGCGACATGGTGGTGCACGCCGACCGGATGCGCGAGAACCTCGAGCTCACCTACGGCGCCGTCTTCAGCCAGCGGGCGCTGACCGCGCTGGTCAACGCGGGCCTCGTGCGCGACGAGGCCTACCGGCTCGTGCAGCGCAACGCGCAGCAGGCGTGGGACACGCGCACCCCGTTCCGCGAGCTGCTCGAGCGGGCGCTCGCCGAGGACCCCTCGGCCCCGCAGGTCGACCTGGACGCGATCTTCGACCCGAGCGCCTACCTCGCCAACGCCGGCGAGGTGTTCGAGCGGCTCGAGGCGCTGCGCGGCTAGCGCGTCCGCGCGAAGCGCTCGACCGCGGCGATCAGCTCGTCGACCTTCTCGTCGGCGTCGGTGCCGCCGCGCTCGATCGCGCCGCGCACGCAGTGGTCGGTGTGCTCGGCGAGGAGCTTGAGGGCGACGCCGTCGAGCGCGCGCGAGATCGCGCCGATCTGCGTGAGCACGTCGATGCAGTAGGCGTCCTCCTCGACCATCCGCGCGACGCCGCGGACCTGGCCCTCGATCCGCGCCAGCCGGCGCAGGATCGCCTCGCGCTCCTCGCTGTATCCAGGTTGATCCATCTGGCCGACTATACCGGGTGGGGGTATCGCGCCTGTACCATCGGCTCGCCTTGACGAGCCAGCTTTCAGATCTGCGCCTGGTCTCCAGCGGCAAGGTCCGGGAGATGTACGAGCTCGACGGCGACCTGCTCATGGTCGCCTCGGACCGCATCTCCGCTTACGACGTCGTGCTGCCCACGCCCATCCCCGACAAGGGGCGGGTGCTCACGCAGATGTCCGTGTTCTGGTTCGAGACGACCCGGCACATCTGCCCGAACCACTTCGTCTCCGAGGACGTCCCGGACGAGGTGCGCGGGCGCGCGCTGCGCGTGCGCAAGCTCGACATGTACCCGGTCGAGTGCGTCGTGCGCGGCTACCTCTCGGGCTCGGGCTGGCGCGAGTACCGCGAGTCCCAGTCGGTGTGCGGGATCGAGCTGCCGGCGGGGCTGCGGGAGTCCGACAGGCTCCCCGAGCCGATCTTCACGCCCGCGACCAAGGCCGAGGAGGGCGAGCACGACGAGAACATCGACTTCGACCGCGCCGCGGAGATCGTCGGCGACCGCGGCCTGATGGAGCGCCTGCGCGACATCTCGATCGCGCTCTACGTGCACGCCGCCGAGCACGCAGCCGAGCGCGGGATCATCATCGCCGACACCAAGTTCGAGTTCGGCGCCGCGCCCGACGCGGAGATCGTGCTCGCGGACGAGGTGCTCACCCCGGACTCCTCGCGCTTCTGGCCCGCCGACGACTACGAGCCGGGGCGCGGCCAGGCGTCGTTCGACAAGCAGTACGTGCGCGACTGGCTGGACGAGTCGGGGTGGGACCACAACCCGCCCGGTCCCGAGCTGCCCGAGGAGGTCGTGGCGAACACCCGGGCCAAGTACGTCGAGGCCTACGAGCGCATCACCGGCCGCTCCCTCGACGGCTGAGCCGCGATCGCCCGGCATGGCGATGCGGCTCGTGATGACGTTCCGCGTCCGCGACGAGGCGGACGCGCTCGAGGAGAACCTGCGCTTCCACCGCGCCCAGGGGGTCGACCGCTTCATCGCGCTCGAGGACGGCGTGACCGAGCCGGTCGGCGAGATCCTCGACCGCTGGAGCGCCGCGGGCCTGCTCGAGCGCATCACGAGGCCGGCGGACGCGACCCCGCTGCGGCGCGCCGAGTGGATCACGGAGATGGCGCGCCGGGCCGCGACCCACCACGCCGCGGACTGGGTGGTGAACAACGACGCGGACGAGTTCTGGTGGCCGCTGCGCGGGACGCTGCGCGAGGCGTTCGCCGCGCTCCCCGGCCGCTACGCCGCGCTCAGCGCGCCGCGCACCGAGTTCGTGCCGCGGCCGGGCGACGAGCCGTGGCCGGAGCGCCTCGTCTTCCGCGAGCGGCTCTCGAGCACGCTCCCCAAGCGGGCGCACCGCGGCCACCCCGAAGTCTTCGCCACCCCGCACACCGCGCGGATCCCGGGGTCCGGCCCGCCCGCCCACCGCGGCCGCGCCTGGCTGCGCACCGCGGCTGATCGCCAGCGGCCGAGCGGCGAGCCCCTGCCCGCGCCCGCGTGGCCGGTCCGCGTCCTGCACTTCCCGGTGCGCTCCTCGGAGCAATTCAGCGCGCGCGTCGAGCGCGCGTACCGGGCGGGCCGCCACAGCGCCGTCGAGCGCGCCCGCGAGCTGTACGCCGCGCTCGAGGCGGGCACGCTCGCGCGCCGCTACGCCGAGGCGACCTACGACGACGGGGAGATCGCGGCGGGCGTGGCCTCCGGCGAGCTCGTCCGGGACACGCGCCTGCGCGACTACCTGCGCGACTGCCCCGCGCTGGGCGAGCCGGTGCCCGGGAAGGGGATCGCTGGCGCGGGCCCTGCGCCGGGCGAGGAGGACGAGCTCGCCGACGACGGCTTCGCGGCGCTCCTGCGGGCAGAGCAGCTCGCCGAGGGCCGCCTGCGCACGGCGCGGCGGCGCCTGCGCCGCCTGGAGCGCGAGCTCGAGCGCAGCCGCTCAAGCGATGATGAGAACCTGCGCCGGCGGGTCGCCCGCCGGCTGCGCACCCGCCGCGACGCACGATGAGCCGCAACGTCTTCATCCAGGGCATGCGCCGTTCGGGGACGACGATCCTCTACGACGCCTTCTGCGAGGACCCGGAGCTGCGCTGCTTCTACGAGCCGTTCCGCGAGGAGGACGTGACGCCCGGGGGCGGCAGCGGCGCGCGGTCGGGCGACCTGTTCGCCGAGACGCGGGCGCTGCGCCACGAGTTCCAGCGCACCCGGCACCCCGAGATCCCCCTCGAGCTCTTCAACCACGGCGGCCCGCGCGCGCCGGCGCTCGAGCTGCACACCGGCCTGCCCGCCTGGGCTGTCGACTGGCTGCGGTTCCTGCTGGACCAGGCGCCCACCGTGCTGGTCAAGCACGTCCGCATGTACCGCAAGATCGGGGTGCTCCACCAGCTCGACCCGGCGGCCGTGCTCGTCCACGCCGTGCGCGACCCGCGCGCGGTCAGCGCCTCGATGCTGCTCGGCCGCGGGCGGCGGCACCTGTGGCGCTACCCGGACGCCGACGCCTTCTTCCGCAGCTGGTCCCACCGCAAGCTGTGGTCGAGCCGGGCGCTGTCGGAGGCGCTGATCGCGGAGGGCGCCTTCCCCGGGCTCGAGCGCGGCGCTCCCGACTTCATGCGCCCGCTCATGGTCTGGCTCGCCGCGTTCACCGCCACCTACGAGGAGGGCCGCCGGCTCTTCGGCGGCCGCTACGTCCTCGTCCGGCTCGAGGACCTGCGCACCGATCCCGCCGGCACCCTGGCGTCGATCTACGAGCGCCTCGAGCGGCCGATGCCCGCGGCGGTGGCGGCCTGGGCCGAGGCCAACGTGCGCCGCGAGGCCGACATCCCGTTCGGCGACGACGGGCGCTGGGCAGACGCCGCCGCGCTGCTCGGGATGGAGGACGCGCTCGCCGCCGCGGGCTACGCCGACGCGTTCCCCGAGCCCTCCGGCCGGCCGCTCGAGCTCGAGCCGCCCAGCCCCGAGCCGGGGTCGCGCCTGGGCGCGGTGCTCGCCCGGGCGCGGGCCGGCGTCGCGCGGGCGCGCGGGCGCCGGCGCGATGCCTAGCCGGGGCCGTCGCTACTTTTGTCCTGTGAAAGCGCGCGTCCTGATTCGTCCCAAGGAAGGCATTCTCGATCCCCAGGGCAAGGCGGTCGAGCGCGCCCTGCCGGCGCTCGGGTTCAGCGGCATCAACCACGTGCGCGTCGGGCGCCTGGTCGAGCTCGAGACCGAGGATCCGTCGCGGCTGGGCGAGCTCTGCGAGAAGCTGCTCGCCAACCCGCTGATCGAGGACTACGAGATCGTCGAGCTGCAGGAGGCCTGAGCGGCGCATGCCGGTCCGCTTCGGGGTCATCCAGTTCCCGGGCTCGTGCGACGAGCGCGACGCGGTCGCGGCCTGCGAGCGCGTCGGCGAGGCGCGCCTCGTCTGGCACGAGGAGCGGGACCTCTCCGACATCGACGTCGTGATCGTCCCCGGCGGCTTCTCCTACGGGGACTACCTGCGCGCCGGGGCGATCGCCCGGTTCGCCCCCGCCATGGAGGCGGTCGCGCGGTTCGCGGCGGAGGGCGGCCCCGTGCTCGGGATCTGCAACGGCTTCCAGGTGCTCTGCGAGGCCGGGCTCCTGCCGGGCGCGCTGCTGCCGAACGAGAACCTGCGCTTCGTCTGCAGGCAGGTGGACCTCGTGGTGGCCTCGACCGGATCGGCGTTCACCGCGGAGCTCACCGAGGGCGAGCGGCTCTCGGTGCCCGTCAAGCACATGAGCGGCCGCTACTACGCCCCCGGCGAGCTGCTCGACGAGCTCGAGGCGGCTGGGCAGGTCGTCCTGCGCTACGCGCCCGGGCAGAACCCCAACGGGTCCGCGCGCGACATCGCTGGCGTCCGCAACGCGGCGGGCAACGTGATGGGCCTCATGCCGCACCCCGAGCACGCGGTCGACGAGCTCACCGGCTCCGCCGACGGCCTCCGCCTCTTCGCCTCGGCGGCCGCCGGCCTGCGGGCCGTCCATGCGACTGCTTAGCCCGCTCTTCCGCCTCCGCGCGCGCCGGGACGCCGGCCCGCCGGCGCCGTTCGTGGTCGGCGTGGGGCGCTCGGGGACGACGCTCCTGCGCCTCATGCTGGACGCGCACCCGCAGCTCGTCATCCCGCCCGAGACGCACTTCCTCCCCGACCTGATCGACGCCGCCCGCCGCGGCGCGGGCGCCGAGGCGCTCGCCCGCATCGCGGCGGAGAGCCGCCACTGGGGCGATCTGGGCATCTCCGCGCCGGACTTCGAGGCGCGCCTGCGCATGGGCGGCACCCGCCCCGACCAGGCCGCGCGCGCCTTCTACGAGCTCTACGCGGAGCGCCACGGCAAGCCGCGCTGGGGCGACAAGACCCCGGGCTACGTGAAGCGCATGGCGATCATCGCGCGCGCCCTGCCCGAGGCGCGCTTCGTCCACCTGATCCGCGACGGGCGCGACGTCGCGCTCTCGCGCCGCCGCCGCGGGATGGGCGCCGAGCGCCCGATGGCCGAGACCGCGGCGCAGTGGCGCGACCGGATCCTCGCCGCGCGCCGCCAGGCGCGCCGCCTGCGCGGCCGCTACCTGGAGCTGCGCTACGAGGACCTCATCGCCGAGCCCGAGCCCTGCCTGCGCCGAGTCTGCGAGTTCATCGAGCTCCCCTACGACCCGGAGATGCTCCGCTACCACGAGCGCGCTCAGGATCGGCTGCGCGAGATGGCCCGCGACCTGCCGCCCGTCGGCGGGCGACGGCCGCGCGACGCCGAGGAGCGGATGGCCGCCCACGCGCTGGCCACCGAGCCGCCCCGCCGGGACCGGGTGGCGGCCTGGCGGAGCGAGATGAGCGAGGCGGATCGCGCGGCGTTCGAGAGCGAGGCCGGTAGCCTGCTCTCCGAGCTCGGGTACGAAGTGGCATCCTGAGCTCACCCGCCCCCCAGATCCCCCAGCGAATGGGAAAGAAGGTTCGCTACAGCTTCCGCTACCTGCGCAATCGCCGCCTGCGCGGGCGGTCCGAGCCGCAGTTCCCCGCGCCCTTCGTGGTCGGCGTGGGACGCTCCGGCACGACGCTCTTGCGGCTGATCCTCGACGCCCACCCGGAGCTCGCGATCCCGCCGGAGACGCACTTCATGCCCCAGCTCATCCAGCGCTCCGGCCAGCTCAGCTTCTCCCCGCAGCGGGTCGTCAAGCTGATCGTCGAGGACGAGCATCGCCGCTGGCCGGACTTCGGCCTCGACCAGGGGCAGCTGCTCGCGCGGTTGCGCGCGCTCGAGCCGTTCAACCTCGCCGACGCGCTGCGCGAGTTCTACCGCGCGTACGCCGAGAAGCACGGCAAGCCGCGCTGGGGCGACAAGACCCCCGACTACGTGCGCCGCATGAAGCGCATCAAGCGCGTCCTCCCCGAGGCGCGGTTCATCCACGTGATCCGCGACGGGCGCGACGTGACGCTCTCGACGAACCAGCGCATCATCCAGCGCGGGCACCGCGACCCGATCGGGCCCGAGATGGCCGCCCGCCGCTGGCGCAACCGGATCGAGAAGGCCCGCGCCGACGCCCCCGTCCTCGGCGACTACATCGAGATCCGCTACGAGGACCTGGTCACCGACACCGAGGCCACGGTCCGCAAGGTCTGCGACTTCATCGACCTCGACTTCGACCCGGAGATGCTCCGCTACCACGAGCGCGCCGAGGAGCGGCTGCGCGAGATGGCGCGGGCGATGCCGGCGCGTGCCGGGCGGCCGCCGCGCGAGGCGGGCGAGCGGCTGCGCGCGCACCAGATGGCGACCAAGCCCCCGAGCAAGGAGCGCATCGCGCGCTGGCGCGAAGAGATGGACCCGGAGTACCGCGCCGTCTTCGAGGAGCACGCCGGCGAGCTGCTCCAGGAGCTCGGCTACGCGATCGGCGACGACTGAGCGCCCGCGGGCCGGGTAGCGGGCGTCTCCGACGCGTGCCCCGCGCGTCTGCCACCATAAGCAGCGTCCGCGGCGCTCCCGCACCGGACGTCGCCCCGACCTCTACCCTGCTTCCCCGCCTATGGCTTCCATCCTTTCCAGACTGATCAGACGCGAGCCCGACCGCCCGCCGTTCCCCTTCATCGTCGGCATGAACCGCTCCGGCACCACGCTGCTGCGGATGATGCTCGACGCCCATCCAGAGCTCACGATCCCGCCGGAGACGCACTTCGTGCCCGCGCTCATCAAGGCCACGCGCCAGCGCGGCGCGACGCCCGAGGACGCGCTCGCGGCGATGAAGTCCGTGCGCGAGTGGGGCGACTTCAACTTCAGCGACGAGGAGATGCTCAGGCGCCTGCGCGCGCTCCCCAAGCTGCGCCCGGGCCCCGCGGTGCGCACGTTCTACGAGGCGTACGCCGAGCGCCAGGGCAAGCCGCGCTACGGCGAGAAGACTCCGACGTACGTGCAGAAGATGAAGCTGATCCAGCGGGCGCTGCCCGAGGCGCGCTTCGTCCACGTGATCCGCGACGGGCGCGACGTCGCGCTCTCGGTCCTCGACCGCACCGTGCGCGACCTGACCGCCGCCGACGTCGCGCGCCGCTGGCGCAAGAAGATCCGCAAGGCCCAGGAGGACGCTCCCGCGCTGCGGCACTACATGGAGATCCGCTACGAGGACCTGATCCTCGACACGGAGCCGGTGCTCCGCAAGGTCTGCGAGTTCCTCGAGCTGCCGTGGAGCGACGACGTCCTCCACTACCACGAGCGCTCGCCCGAGCGGCTCAAGGAGATGGCCCGCCCGCTGCCCGGCGGCGGCCGGGCCAAGGAGCTCACGGTGGAGCGCCGCATGAAGACCCACGAGATGACGACTAAGCCGCCGAGCAGGGACCGGGTGCAGCGCTGGCGCCGCCAGATGACCGAGGAGCAGCGCCGCGAGTTCGAGGAGGTCGCAGGCGATTTGCTCGCCGAGCTGGGCTACCCCACGGGCGAGGCCGTCGACGCCGTCGCCGACGGCTCCTGAGCGCTCTGGCGGTCGCGCGCGCCCGGCGGTGAGGCGGGTTCGTAGGGGACGCGGAGTCTGCGCATGAGGATCGGCATCGTCACCAAGTGGTTCGCGAGCGGCCAGGCCGTCGTCTCGCGCCAGATCCGCTCCGCGCTGGATGAGCTCGGCCACGAGACCTTCGTGCTCGCGCGCGAGGGGACGGGGCCGCGCTCCGGCGTGACCGACCGGCCCCCCGACCCGATCTGGGACCAGCCCGGGGTCACGCAGACGGGCGAGAGCGAGGTCCCGTACGCGACGTTCGAGCGCTGGGTGGACGAGCACGGGCTCGACGTCGTGATGACCGACAACCTCTACCAGTTCGACGAGCTGCGCAGGCTGCGCGAGCGCGGGGTGCGGACCGTGGGGCGCTTCGTCTGGGAGCACTTCGCGGAGGAGCACGCGGCGGGCGCGAAGGAGGCCTTCGACGTCGTCTACTCGCTGCACCGCGCCGAGCAGGCGCGCTACGCCGAGTTCGGGATCGAAAGCCCGTACGTGACGTGGGGCTGCCACCCCGAGCTCGTCGCCGTCGAGCCCGCGCCGCGCGCGGACGACGCCGTCACGCTGCTCCTCCCCGGCAGCTTCATGGGGCGGCGCAAGCCGCTCGCCGAGGTGCTTGAGGCGTTCAGCCGCACGCGCAACGAGCGGCTACGGCTCGTCATCAAGGGCCAGACGAGCAAGCGCCAGGGCAAGCTCGAGAAGGCGGCGGCCGCCGACCCGCGCATCCGGATCCGGATCGCCGACGAGCCCACGGCCGACCACCTGCGCTTCGTCGCAAGCTGCGACGTGTGCCTCGCCCCCACCCGCTGGGAGGGCCTGGGCCTGCCGCTCTACGAGGCGATCGCCTTCGGTCAGCCCGTGATCACCAACGACAACCCGCCGATGAACGAGGCGATCATCGACGGCGTGAACGGCCTTTTGGTCGGCGCGACCCAGGAGGGCACCGCGCGCTCCGGGATCCCGTCGTGGAGCCCCGACGTCGGCGACCTCGCCGAGGCGATGGAGCGGATCGCCGACGACGAGCTGCGCGCCCGGCTCGCGGCGGGCGCGCGCGAGCTGCGCGCCGGGGAGCGCTCGTGGGCGCGCACCGTCGAGGGCCTGCGCGAGCTCCTGGAGACGGTGTCGTGAGCGAGCGCCCGCCCGCGCCCTTCATCGTCGGGGTCATGCGCTCGGGCACCACGCTCCTGCGCCTCATGCTGGACGTGCACCCCGAGCTCGCCATCCCGCCGGAGACCCACTTCGTCCCCGAGCTGATCAAGCGCGTGCGCAAGGGCGCCACCGACGCCGACAGCGCGCTCGGGGTGATCACGTCCGGCACCCGCTGGCCCGACTTCCACCTCGACGCCGAGGATCTGCGCGAGCGCCTGCGGGCGCGCGAGCCGCTCGACGCGGGCACCGCGCTGCGCGTCTTCTACGAGGCCTACGCCGAGCGCTTCGGCAAGCCGCGCTGGGGCGACAAGACCCCCGGGTACGGCAAGCGGCTCGTGCGGATCGCGCGGGCGCTGCCCGAGGCGCGCTTCGTCCACGTGATCCGCGACGGGCGCGACGTGGCGCTCTCGCGGCGCAAGCGGGCCACGAACCCCGCCTCGGTCGAAAAGCACGCCAAGCGCTGGCAGGCGCGCATCAAGTCGACCCGGCGGCGCGCGCGCAAGGTCGACCACTACATCGAGGAGCGCTACGAGGAGCTCGTGCTCGACCCCGAGCCCGTGCTGCGCCGCGTCTGCGAGTTCATCGAGCTCGACTACGACCCCGTGATGCTGCGCTACTACGAGCGGGCCGAGGAGCGGCTCCGGGAGATCGCCAACCCGTTCCCGAAGATGTCGGCCGAGCGTCGCCTCGAGGCCCACCGGCTCGCGGCGCAGCCGCCGCAGCGCGGGCGCGTGGCCGCCTGGCGCGAGGAGATGACCCCGGCGGAGATCGCCGAGTTCGAGGCGGCGGCCGGCGGGATGCTCGACGAGCTCGGCTACGAGCGCGCGAACCCGTCGTGAGGATCGGCGTCGTCACCAAGTGGTTCAACCGCGGCCAGCCCGTGGTCGGCCGCCACACGCGCTCCGCGCTCGACCAGCTCGGCCACGAGACGTTCGTGCTGGCGCGCCCCAAGAAGGAGCGCGGCCCGATGCCGGGGGCGCTCGCCCGCGACGGCGTCTGGGACCAGCCCGGCGTGACCGAGGCCTCCGCCTACGACATCCCCCTGGCCGAGTACGTGGCCTGGATCGAGGACAACGGGATCGAGGCGATCTTCTGCGACCAGAACTACCAGTTCGACGAGCTCGCCGAGCTGCGCCGCCGCGGGGTGCTCGTGATCGGCCGCTTCGTCTGGGAGCACTTCACTGCCGAGCACACAGAAGGCGTGCGCCGCGCCTACGACCTCGTGTTCTCGATGACGCGCGCCGAGCAGGAGCGCTACCGCGGCATGGGGCTCGAGACGCCCTACGTGCCGTGGGGCTGCCACCCCGAGCTCATCGCCGTCGCCCGGGAGGTGCGCCGCGAGCCCCGCGAGACGGTGACCTTCGTCTTCCCGGGCGGGTTCCTCGGCCACCGCAAGCCGCTCGAGCCCGTCCTCGAGGCGTGGTCGCGGGTGCGCAGCCCCCGCGCGCGCCTCGTGGTCAAGGCGCAGGTCGAGCGCCGGCTGGAGGCGGCCGAGCGCGCGGCCGCGGCCGACCCGCGCATCACGCTGCGCATCGGCGACGAGCCCACGCCCGAGCATCTGCGCGCCGTCGCCGCCTGCGACGTCACGCTCTCGCCCGCGCGCTGGGAGGGGCTCGGCCTGCCGCTGTACGAGGCGGTCGCCTTCGGCCAGCCCGCGATCACCAACGCGACGCCGCCGATGGACGAGATCATCCAGCACGAGCGCAACGGCCTGCTCGTCCCCTCGCGCCCCGACGGCACCGCCCGGTCGGGGATCACCGCGCACGCGTTCGACGTCGACGCGATGGCCGCGGCGATCGACCGCCTTGCCTCCGACGACGAGCTGCGCGAGCGGCTCGCCGCCGCGGCCCGCGAGCTGCGCGAGGGCGAGCGCGCCTGGCAGCGCACGGTCGATGGCTTCGCGGCGCTGCTAGAAATGGCCGCCGCATGAGCGTTTCCCCCGCACACACCAGCGTCGGTCGGAGGCTGTCGTGAACTACGCGCGGCGCGCGCGGATCATCCTGGCGCGCAGGCGCCTGCGCGGCCGGACCAAGCCGCCGGGCCCCGCCCCGTTCGTCTGCGGCGTCACCCGGTCGGGCACGACGCTGCTGCGGCTCATGCTCGACGCGCACCCGGACCTGGCGATCCCCGGCGAGACGCACTGGGTCCCGAAGTTCATCAAGCAGCTCGAGCAGCGCCGGATGACCGCCGACGAGATGGCGGACTTCATCATCGAGAGCAAGCGCTGGCCCGACTTCCACCTCGACCCCGACGCGCTCCGCGAGCGCTTCCGCAACCTGCGGCACCTGAACGCCGCCGACGCGATCCGCGCCTTTTACGCCCTGTACTCGGAGCGCGAGGGCAAGACCCGCTACGGGGACAAGACCCCCGGGTACGTGCGTGAGATGCTGCGCCTGCAGCGGGTGCTCCCGGAGGCGCGCTTCATCCACATCATCCGCGACGGGCGCGACGTCGCGCTCTCGCACCTGCGCATGAACTGGGGCCCCGAGACCTACGAGGAGTCGGCGCAGCTCTGGGTCGAGCGCATCACGACGGCCCGCCGCCAGGCGCCGCGGGTGCGCCACTACATGGAGGTCCAGTTCGAGGACCTCGTCCGCGACACCGAGGGCGTGCTGCGCCGGATCTGCGACTTCATCGAGCTCGACTACGACCCGTGCATGCTCGACTACCACGAGCGCGCGGAGGAGCGCCTGCGCGAGAAGGCGCGCGATCTGCCGCGGCGCAACCGCCCGCCGCAGACCGCCGAGGCGCGCATGGAATCGCACCGGCTCGCCAAGGAGCCGCCGCGCGAGGACCGGCTCGGCATGTGGAAGAACCGGATGAGCCCGGAGGAGATCGCCCGCTACGAGGCGATCGCCGGCCCGCTGCTCACCGAGCTCGGCTACGAGCTCGGCTCGAAGTAGCCGGTCCGCGCACCGGCCCGCACCGTTGACGGGCGCGTGCCCATCGGGCAGGAATGGCCCGATCTTGGGCGCGGGAGGGAAACGAATGACGAAGCGGGCGTTCGCCGCTGCCGTTGCAGCGTCGCTTCTCTTGGCGACCAGCGCGGCCTCCGGAGCGGTGATCAACGGCAGCAAGGCCGATGAGGTGCTCGGCGGCACCCACAGGGCCGACGTCATCAAGGGCAAGGGCGGCCACGACCTGATCGGCGGCAACAACGGGAACGACCGGATCTCCGGCGGGCCGGGCAACGACACGCTGCACGGCCAGCGCGGGGACGACGTCGTGCGCGGCGGCCCCGGCATGGACTTCCTGATCGAGTACGACCCACTGGGGGACCCCTTCATCGTGCTCCGCGGGGAGTGGGCCCTGCCGCGCGGCGGCGACGCCGACCTCCCTGGGGACGACAAGCTCTTCGGCGGCGCGGGTCACGACTACCTCTACGGGTCGAACGGCCGCGACGTCCTCGAAGGCGGGGCCGGTCGCGACTATCTGTCCAGCGGCCGGGGCGCCGACGTTCTCCGGGGCGGCGCCGGCGACGACCGGCTCGTCGGCTGGCCCGGCAAGGACAGGCTGTTCGGCGGGGACGGGGACGACCGGCTCGACGCGGACGACGGCAAGCCCGGGGACAAGGTGGACTGCGGGGCCGGCCAGGACGACGTCGCGGCCGACCCGGGCGATGAGGTCGCGGGGAACTGCGAGTCGGTCAGCTTCCGGGCACCCGGGGCACGGAGGAGCGGAGCACGATGAGGAGGGGATTCGCGATCGCCGCGTCCGCCGCGCTGCTCGCGGTCGCTGCCGCGACGGGCGCGCTCGCCGCCCAGATCGAGGGCACGAAGCGGGCCGAGATCATCGGCGGCACCAAGAAGGCCGACGTGATCAAGGGCAAGGGCGGCAACGACCTGATCGGCGGGAACGCGGGCAACGACAAGATCTCGGGCGGCGCGGGCCACGACCAGCTCTACGGGCTCAAGGGCAGCGACACGGTTCGCGGCGGCCCGGGCAATGACCGGATCAACGAGGGCCGCGTGCTCGGCATCTTCAACCGCGTGGTCGCGCCGACGGCCGTGGCGCGAGGCCTCAGCTTCGACCTGCCGGGGAACGACCGGCTCTTCGGCGGGCCCGGCAACGACAGCGCGTACGGCTCGGCCGGGCGCGACCACATCGACGGGGGCCCCGGTAAGGACTACCTCTCCGGCGGGCCGGGCGCCGACAAGGTGCTGGGCGGCAAGGGCGACGACCAGATCGACGGCGGCGGGGGCCGCGACGTGCTGCGCGGCGGCGACGGCGACGACTTCATCTTCGCCTACGACGGTGAGGCGGACGAGATCTCCTGCGGCCCCGGCGACGACGAGGCGGTCATCGACCCGGGGCTCGACGTCGTCGCCGGCGACTGCGAGGACGCGCACCCGCCGATGCTCCGGTAGCCACGCCGACGTTCAGCCCTAGTAGCCGTTTTTCGAACACCACGGCTGAACGTGCGGGCCCCGGTCGCGGACGTTCAGCCCTGGTGTGCGTTTTTCGACGACCAGGGCTGAACGTGGGGTTGGGAGTCGGCCGCGCAACCAGCCACACCCTCCAATAAGCTCGGGCGCGTGAGCCAGCAGCCCGAGACAGCCGCGAAGCACCGCGAGCTCGGGCTGACCGATTACGAGTACGAGCGCATCTGCGAGCAGCTCGGGCGCGCACCCAACGACGTGGAGCTCGCGATGTTCTCGCTGCTTTGGTCGGAGCACTGCGCGTACAAGCACTCGCGCAAGCTCCTGCGCCGCCTGCCGACCGAGGGCCCGCGCGTGCTCATGGGCCCGGGCGAGAACGCGGGCGCGGTCGACGTGGGCGGCGGCTACGCGGTCGCCTTCAAGGTCGAGTCCCACAACCACCCGAGCGCGGTCGAGCCCTTCCAGGGGGCGGCCACGGGCGTCGGCGGGATCCTCCGCGACGTGTTCGCGCTCGGCGCGCGGCCGATCGCGATCCTCGACTCGCTGCGCTTCGGCGAGCTCGACTCGGAGCGCTCCCGCTACCTGTTCGACCACGTCGTCGCCGGCATCGGCCACTACGGCAACTCGATCGGCGTGCCGACCGTGGGCGGCGAGGTCTACTTCGAGCCCGCCTACGAGCAGAACTGCCTCGTGAACGCGATGTGCATCGGGTTCGCGCGCACGGACGACATGATCCGCGCGGCCGCCGCGGGCGTCGGCAACGTGGTCATGCTGCTGGGCGCCTCGACCGGACGCGACGGCATCGGGGGCGCCTCCGTGCTCGCCTCCGCGGAGCTCGAGGAGGGCGACTCCTCCAAGCGGCCGACCGTGCAGATCGGCGACCCGTTCGAGGAGTCCAAGCTGCTCGAGTGCTGCCTGGAGCTCTTGCGCGAGGGGCTCTTGGTGTCGCTCCAGGACCTGGGCGCCGCCGGGCTCACCTCGGCGGGCGGCGAGATGGCCTCGGCCGGCGGCGTGGGCATCGACATCGACGTCGCCAAGGTGCCGCTCCGCGAGGCCGACATGGAGCCCTTCGAGATCATGGTCTCCGAGTCGCAGGAGCGGATGCTCGCCGTCGTCGAGCCCGACAAGGTCGAGCGCGTGATCGAGGTCTGCCGGCGCTGGCAGACGGGCGCCGCCGCGGTCGGCGAGGTCACCGACACCGGGCACTTCCGCGTCCTGCGCGACGGCGAGGTCGTGGGCGACATGCCGGTCGCCGCGCTCGTTGACGGCTGCCCCCTCTACGACCTCGAGCCCGCGGAGCCCGAGGGCTGGCTCTACGGGCAGGCGCCCGCGACGCTCGCCCCCGACGCCTCGCTCGCCGAGACGCTGACGGCGATCCTGGCCGCGCCCTCGGTGGCGTCGAAGCGCTGGGCGTTCGAGCAGTACGACTCGATCGTCGGCTCGCGCACGGTCCGCCGCCCGGAGGCCGCCGACGCGGCGGTGCTCAACCTGCCCGAGGCCGGCACGGCGATCGGCGTCTCGATCGACGGCAACGGCCGGCGGGTCGCGTGCGACCCCTACCGCGGCACGATCGAGGTCCTGCTCGAGTGCGCCCAGAACCTCGCCTGCGTCGGCGCCGAGCCGCTCGGCCTCACCAACTGCCTGAACTTCGGCAACCCCGAGAAGCCCAACGTCGCCTGGCAGCTCGACCGCTCCGTCCAGGCGCTCGCCGACGGCTGCCGCGCGCTCGGCATCCCCGTCGTCGGGGGCAACGTCTCGCTCTACAACGAGACCGGCCGCGGCCCGATCTACCCGACGCCGGTGGTCGGCCTCGTGGGGGAGCTGCCCGATCCCGCGGTCGCGCCCGGCGCGGCCCTCGGCGCGGGCGACGCGATCGCCCTGGCGGGCCCGTTCCGCCCGTCGCTGGCCGGCTCGGAGCTCGCCAAGCAGCGCGGCGAGCTGCGCCCGGGCCTGCCCGAGGCAGACCTCGACGCGCACCGCGCGGCGCTCGCCTTCATCCGCGACGCGGCGCGCTCCGGCCGCGTCCGCGCGATCCACGACGTGAGCGACGGCGGCTTCGCCGCGGCCGTCGCCGAGATGGCGATCGCGGGCGGGGTCGGCGCGCGCGTGGACGCCTCCGCCTTCCCCGGGTTCGACGGGCTGGACGCGCAGACCGCCCTCTTCGGCGAGGGCCCCGGCGGCTACGTGCTCGCCGGCGCGCGCGAGGACCTCGAGGCGCTCGCCGGCGAGGCCGCGGCCGCCGGCGTGCCGATGACGCTCGTCGGCGCGGCGGAGGGCGACGCCCTGCGCATCGCGGCGGCGGGCGGCGAGCTCGAGACCGCGCTCGCCGAGGCCGAGCGCGCTTGGAGCTCGCTCGCCGGCCGCATGGGCACCGCCCAGCCCTAAGCGCCCGGATCGCACCCGCGCAGGCGGGGCCGGGTCCGCCGGCACTGCTAGCCTTCGATTGCCCTTTGCTGGCCTGCTTCGCAAGCTCTGGCCACGACGTAGCGAGCTCCTCATGAATCACGCTTCGCGGCTCCCCGAGAGCCGCAACCAGGACCACTTCCCCGATCGCGAAGGTCCCCGCGAAGAGTGTGGGGTGTTCGGCGTATACGCGCCGGGCCGTGAGGTAGCCAAGCTCGCCTACTTCGCCCTGTACGCGCTGCAGCACCGCGGCCAGGAGTCGGCCGGCATCGCCACCTGCGAGGGCGGCCACATCACGACGCTGCGCGATACCGGCCTCGTCTCCCAGGTCTTCGACGAGGGCAAGCTGCGCGCCCTCGACGGCGACATGGCCATCGGCCACGTGCGCTACTCGACGACCGGCGGCGGCTCCTGGGAGAACTCGCAGCCCGTGTGGCGCGACGACGGGCGCGAGGTGGCGCTCGCCCACAACGGCAACCTGACCAACGCGGTCGAGCTCTACAACGAGCTGCGCGCGAAGGGCATCCGCTTCCGCGGCACCTCCGACTCCGAGATCATCGCCGCCCTCCTCTCGATCGAGGAGGCGCGGCCGATCGAGAACGCCGTCGAGGCGGTGATGCCGCGCCTCAAGGGCGCCTACTCGACCGTCGTCATGACCAAGCGCGCCGTCGTCGCCTTCCGCGACCCCTACGGGGTGCGCCCGCTCGCGCTCGGCAAGCTCGGCTCCGACTACTGCGTCGCGTCGGAGAGCTGCGCCTTCGACATCATCGGCGCCGAGTTCCTGCGCGAGGTGCAGCCCGGCGAGCTGATCTCCATCGGCGAGCGCGGGATCGAGACGCGCCAGGTGATGCCCAGCCCGCGGCGCGCGCACTGCGTCTTCGAGCACATCTACTTCTCGCGCCCCGACACGCGGCTCGAGGGGCGCGTCCTGCAGGAGGTCCGCGGCAGGATGGGCGAGATCCTCGCCCGCGAGGCGCCCGCCGACGCCGATCTCGTGATCGCCGTGCCCGACTCGGGCAACCCCGCCGCCAACGGCTACGCGCGGGTCTCTGGGCTGCCGAAGGACGACGGGCTGATCAAGAACCGCTACGTGGCGCGCACCTTCATCCAGCCGGGGCAGGAGCTGCGCAAGCACGGCCTGCGCATGAAGTTCAACCCGCTGCCGGAGATCGTCCGCGGCAAGCGGCTCGTGGTCGTCGACGACTCGATCGTCCGCGGCAACACCACCAAGCAAATCGTCGGCATGCTGCGCGACGCCGGCGCCACCGAGGTGCACCTGCGGATCTCCGCGCCGCCGATCCGGCACCCCTGCCACTACGGCGTCGACATGCACACCCGCGAGGAGATGGTCGCCCACCAGCGCACGCCCGAGGAGGTGGCGGCCGAGGTCGGCGCCGACTCGCTGGCGTACCTCTCCATCGAGGGTGTCTACGAGGCGGTCGGCACGCCGCGCGAGCACCACTGCGACGCCTGCTTCACCGGCGAGTACCCGCTGGGCGAGGGGCGCGACGACAAGTTCGCCCTCGAGGCGATCGCGACCGTCCCGGTCCAGTCGTAGATGGCGACGCCGCAGCCGGGGCGAACCTCCGCCGCTCGGCCCTGAATCCTTCGTGGACGTGATCACCGGCGATCTGGAAGCGGCGCTGCACAGGCACTTCGGGCACGCGGCCTTCCGGCCCGGCCAGCGGGAGGCGGTCGCCGCCGCGCTGGAGGGCCGCGACGTGCTGCTCGTGATGCCGACCGGCGCGGGCAAGTCGCTCTGCTACCAGCTGCCTGCGCTGGAGGACGACGAGCGGCTCACGGTGGTCGTCTCGCCGCTGGTCTCGCTGATGCAGGACCAGGTGGAGAGCCTCGGCGACCGCGCCGAGCTCGTGAACGCCCAGCGCACGCCCGCCGACAACGCGCGCTCGCTGCGCCGCGCCCTCGCCGGCGAGGCCCGCCTGCTCTACGTCGCGCCCGAGCGCTTCTGGGCGCCCGGCTTCGGCGCCCAGCTCAAGGGCAGGGTCGGGATGTTCGTCGTCGACGAGGCCCACTGCGTGAGCCAGTGGGGCCACGACTTCCGCCCCGAGTACTTCCGCCTCGGCGAGATCGCCAAGCGGCTCGTCGCGCGCTCGATCTTCGCCGCCACCGCCACCGCGACGCCGCGCGTGGCGGCCGACATCGTGCGCCGTCTGGGGCTGCGCTCGCCGGTGCGGATCACCACCGGCTTCGAGCGCCCCAACCTCTCCTACGACGTGGTGAGCGTGCGGGGCGAGCGCGCCCGCGAGCGCGCGCTCACCGAGCTGCTCGCGCAGCCGGGCGCCTTGCCCGCGATCGTGTACTCGGGCACGCGCAAGCGCGCCGAGGAGACGGCGGCGCGGCTTGCCCGCGAGCTCGGCGAGCGCGTGCTCCCCTACCACGCGGGCATGGAGCGCGACGAGCGCGCCGCCGCGCAGCGCGACTTCATGAGCGGGGAGGTGCGCATCGTGGTCGCCACCAACGCGTTCGGCATGGGCGTCGACAAGCCGGACGTCCGCACGGTCGTCCACGAGGCCGTGCCCTCCTCGCTCGAGGCCTACTACCAGGAGGCCGGGCGCGCGGGCCGCGACGGGCTCCCTTCCCGCTGCGTGCTGCTCGCCGCCGCGCAGGACAAGGGCCTGCACGTGTACTTCATCAACCAGAGCGAGTCGCCCGAGGCCAAGCGCGTCGGCTGGGCGAACTACCGGGCGATCTGGGGCTGGGTCGAGGGCGAGCGCTGCCGCCGCGAGGCGATCCTGCGCCACTTCGGCGACCGCGGCGAGCCGCACGCAGCGGGCCGCTGCTGCGACGTCTGCGACGGGCCGCTCGAGCTTGCCGCCCTCGCGGCCCCCGCCCCGGCCGCGGGCTCGCGCGCACCCGCCGCCGCGGCCGCGGCAGCCGACCCCGGCGAGCTCGACGACGCGATCATCGAGGTCGTCGCGAGCGCCGAGCCCGCCGTGGGCCGCACGCGCGCGGTCGAGATCCTGCGCGGCGGGCGCTCCAAGGTGATCCGCAAGTACGGCTACGACCAGCTTCCGCGCTACGGGGCGTTCGCGAACTGGCGGGCCGACGAGGTCCTGAGCCGCGTGGACGCCCTGCTCGAGTGCGGGCGGCTGCGGTCCACCGGGGGCCGGTTCCCGAAGCTCCAGCTCGCGAGGGAGGCCGCGTGAGCGGGCTGCGCGTCGCCGTGCTCGCCTCGGGCACGGGCACCAACCTGCAGGCGATCCTCGACACGGTCCACGGCCGCGACGGGATCGAGGTGGTCGCCGTGGGCTCCGACAAGCCGACGGCGCGGGCGCTTGCCCGGGCGCGCGACGCGGGCGTGGAGACCGCCGTCTTCCGCGCCGCCGACTACCCGGACCGCGCCGCGCGCGACGAGGCGATGGCCGACTGGCTGGCCGAGCGGGGGGTCGAGCTGGTCGTGCTCGCCGGCTACATGCAGCTGCTCACCCCGGGCTTCATCCGCCGGTTCCCCAACCGGATCATCAACGTCCACCCGGCGCTGCTGCCGTCGTTCCCCGGTCTCGACGCGATCGGCCAGGCGCTCGCCCACGGGGTGCGCGTGACCGGGGTCACCGTCCACTTCGTCGACGAGGGCGTCGACACCGGGCCGATCATCCTGCAGCGCGCCGTCCCGGTCCCGGACTCGCGCGACCGCGCCGAGCTCGAGGAGGCCATCCACGCCGTCGAGCACGAGCTGCTCCCCGAGGCGGTCAGGCTGATCGCCGCCGGGCGGGTGACCATCGACCCGGCCAACCCGCGTCTCGTGCTGATCGCGCCCGCCGCGAAATAGGCGCGCCGCCGTCGGCGGCGGAATAGACTCGGCTCTCGTGACCGAACGGATCGTCGACCAGCAGGTGACCGGTGAGGGCGGCGCGCCGCCCGCCGGCGGCCCCCTCGTCGTCCGCCGCGCGCTGATCTCCGTCTCCGACAAGACCGGCGTCGTCGATTTCGCGCGCGGCCTGCGCAACCTCGGCGTCGAGCTGCTCTCGACCGGCGGCACGGCCGCGGCGATCCGCGAGGCCGGCCTCGACGTCACCGACGTCTCCGAGTTCACCGGCGCGCCGGAGATCCTCGACGGGCGGGTCAAGACGCTGCACCCGCGGCTGCACGCCGCGCTGCTCGCCAAGCGCGACGACCCCTCGCACATGGCGACGCTCGAGGCGGAGGGCATCCAGCCGATCGACCTGGTCTGCGTGAACCTCTACCCGTTCCAGCGCGTCGTCGCCAAGCGCGACGTCACCGAGGCCGAGGCGATCGAGAACATCGACATCGGCGGACCCACGATGGTGCGCGCCGCCGCCAAGAACCACCGCTTCGTCGCGGTCGTCGTGCGGCCGGAGAGCTACGACGCCGTGCTCGCCGAGCTCGAGGCCAGCGGCGGGACGATCTCCGAGGAGACCCGCCACTGGCTCGCCAACGAGGCCTTCGCCGAGGTCGCCTACTACGACGCCGCGATCAGCCGCTGGTTCGCCCTGCGCTACGAGGCCTTCCCACAGGACTGGGTGTTCGCCTACGAGAAGTTCCTCGACCTCTCCTACGGCGAGAACCCCCACCAGAAGGCCGCCCTCTACACCGAGGTCGGGGCCCGCTCGCACGTGTTGTCGCGGATCTCGAAGCTGCACGGCAAGGCGCTCTCGTTCAACAACGTGCTCGACCTCGACTCGGCGACCAAGCTGCTTGCCGAGTTCGACGAGCCCGCCGCGGTGATCGTCAAGCACAACAACCCGTGCGGCGTGGCGATCGCCGACGATCTTGCCGAGGCCTACGAGCGAGCCCTGGCCTGCGACCCGGTATCCGCCTACGGCGGCGTGATCGCCCTCAACCGGCCGGTCACCAAGGCGCTCGCCGAGCGCCTCCACGAGAACTTCATTGAGGTGCTGGTCGCGCCCGAGTTCGAGGAGGGCGCGCTCGACGTGCTCACCCGCAAGGAGTCGATCCGCATCCTCCACAACACCGAGCAGCGCGAGCCCGAGCCGCGCGAGCGCGACATCAAGCGCGTGCGCGGCGGCCTGCTCATCCAGACGCCGGACCTGATCGAGGAGGACCGCGACTCGATGGAGGTCGTGACCAAGGAGCAGCCCACCGACGAGCAGTGGCGCGACCTGCTGTTCGCGTGGAAGGTCTGCAAGCACGTGCGCTCGAACGCGATCGTGTTCGCCAAGGACGGCGCGACCGTCGGCATCGGCGCCGGCCAGATGAGCCGCGTCGACTCCTCGCGGATCGCGGTGATGAAGGCTCGCGACGCCTTCGGGGAGCGCGCCGACGAGGTGCTGCGCGGCTCCGTGGTGGCCTCCGACGCGTTCTTCCCGTTCCCGGACGGCCCGCTGGCCGCCCTGGACGCGGGCGCCACGGCCGTGATCCAGCCCGGCGGCGCGAAGCGCGACGCCGAGGTGATCGCCGCCTGCGACGAGCGTGGCGCGGCGATGGTGTTCACGGGCCGCCGCCACTTCCGCCACTAGCCCGAACCGCGGCCGCGAGGGCGGCCCGACGCGCGAAGCCGCGTCTACGATTCGGGGTGCCCCCGTAGCGTAATTGGTAACGCGCTCGACTTTTAATCGATGCAGATGTGGGTTCGAGTCCCACCGGGGGCATGTCAGGCGCGTCCCGTCCCGGGGTCGCCACAATAGGGGCCCGTGCGCGTCTCCGCGAAAGCCGACTACGCCGTGCGCGCGGCCCTCGAGCTGGCCGCCGCGCCCCCCGAGCAGCCCGTGAAGGCCGAGCACATCGCCGTCGCCCAGGGCATCCCGCTGGCCTTCCTGGGCAACATCCTCGGCGAGCTGCGCACCGCCGGCATCGTGCAGAGCCGCCGCGGCGCGGAGGGCGGTCACTGGCTCGCCCGCAGCGCCGACGACGTCACCATCGCCGAGGTGATCCGCGCCGTCGACGGGCCGCTCGCCTCGGTCCGTGGCGAGGCCCCCAACGACCTCACCTACGAGGGCACCGCGGAGCCCTTGCGCGACGTCTGGGTCGCGCTGCGCGCGAACGTGCGCGCGGTGCTCGAGTCCGTCACCCTGGCTGACGTCGCCGCGAACCGACTGCCCGAGCCGGTTCGCTCGATCGCCGCCCACCCCGAGGCGAGCGCCCCTCGGTGAGCGGGTCGCGGCGCTCGGGCAGCAGCCCGGCGTCGCGCGCCTCGCGCAGCATCTGCCGCCAGGTGGAGATGCAGACGAGCGCGATGAAGCCCATGATCAGGGCCAAGAAGGCCCAGCCGACAACCTCGTAGAGCTCCATCGCGCTCGCCGCTTTCGTCCGGTGGCTATGCGGGCAGCAGCTCCTCCGTGCGCGGCCCGTTCTCGTCGAACACCTTCTTGCGCGCCGGGCGCACGTAGACGATCTGGTTCTCCGCGAGCTCGAGCTCCTCGGCCTGCTGGCGCGTGAGCTGCGCCCACAGCCGGTCGCCCTCGGCGGGCGAGAGCTCGACGCGCACCTCGAACCCGAGGTGCACGATGCGCTCGATCATCGCCTCGATGGCGCCCTGCTTCGGCACGTGGCCGATCTCCAGGTCGTGCGGGCGCACGAACTCGTACCCGAGCCGGTTGACCGGCCCGACGAAGCTCATCACGAACTCCGTCTTCGGGTGCTCGTACAGCTCGCGCGGCGCGCCGGCCTGCTCGATCCGGCCCTCGTTCATGACGACGATCTGCTCGGCGACGTCCATCGCCTCCTCCTGGTCGTGCGTGACGAAGATCGTCGTCACGTGAACCTCGTCGTGGAGGCGGCGCAGCCAGGCCCGCAGCTCCTCGCGGACCTTGGCGTCAAGCGCGCCGAACGGCTCGTCGAGCAGGAGCACCTTCGGCTCCACCGCGAGCGCCCGGGCCAGGGCCATGCGCTGCCGCTGGCCGCCCGAGAGCTGGCCCGGGTAGCGGTCGATGAAGCCCTCGAGGTGCACGAGCTCGAGGAGCTCGCGCACGCGCTTCTCGATCTCGGCCTTGGGCCGCTTGCGGATCTTGAGCCCGAACGCGACGTTGTCGCGGACGGTCATGTGCTTGAACGCGGCGTAGTGCTGGAAGCAGAAGCCCACGCCCCTGTCCTGGACCGGGACGCGCGTCACGTCCTGGCCGTTCATGACCACCGTGCCGGTGTCGGGCTGCTCAAGGCCCGCGATCACCCGCAGAAGCGTCGACTTGCCGCTGCCGCTCGGGCCCAGCAGAGCCGTGAGCGAGCCGTCGCGGACCTCCAGGTTCACGTTGTCGAGGGCGACGAAGTCACCGAAGCGCTTCGTCACCGAGTTCACCACGATGCTCATCGAGTCTCCTCTCCCCGGCTGAGCCCGGTGCCGGGCGTATGACCGGTGTTGGTGATCGCCTGGTCCCGCTTGCGCCCCCCGCGCTCGATCAGGTTCATCGCGAACAGCGTCGCGAGGCCCAAGAGGGCGAGGAGCACGGCGGCCGCGTACGCGCCGGAGACGTTGAACGTCTCGTACTGCTTGCTGACGTAGAGCGGCAGCGTCTCGGTGACCCCCGAGATCTTCCCGGAGACCACCGCGACCGCGCCGAACTCGCCGAGCGCGCGCGCGGTGGACAGCACGACGCCGTACGTCACGCCCCACCTGATCGAGGGCAGGGTGATGCGCCAGAACGTCTGCCATCCGTTCGCGCCGAGGGTGCGCGCCGCCTGCTCCTGATCGTCGCCGATCTCCTGGAGCACCGGCACCACCTCGCGCACGACGAACGGCATCGAGACGAAGACCGTCGCGAAGATCATGCCGATCGGCGAGAACAGCACGCGGATGCCGTGATCGGCCAGCCACGGGCCGAACCAGCCGTCGCGCTGGTTGAACACCAGCATCAGGGCGAGGCCCACGACGACCGGCGAGATCGCGAACGGCAGGTCGATCAGGGAGTTGATCAGCGCCTTGCCGCGGAACTTGTGGCGCACGAGCACGATCGCGCAGACCACGCCGAAGATGGTGTTCAGCGGCACGGAGACCACCACCATGACCAGGGTGAGCCAGAAGGCGTGCATGCCCTCCGGGCTTGTGATGGTCTCCCACGCGTTGGCCGCCCCGTCCTCGAAGGCCTTGATGAAGACCGTGATGACCGGGATGACCAGGAGCAGGAGCAGGTAACCGATCCCGATCGTGCGCATCGTGAGGCGCGCACGGCGGGAACCCTGGACGACGTTGATGCGGCTGTCCGCGATTCCCCTAGCGGCCATGGCGCGTGCTCCAGCGGTTGATCATGTGGAAGCCGAACAGGATCGAGACCGAGATCGCGAGCAGCACCACGGAGACCGCCGTGGCCCCCGACATGTCGCCGCTCTCGATCCGCGAGTAGATGAAGAGCGCGGCCACCTGGGTCTTGCCGGGGATGTTCCCCGAGATCAGGGCGACCGCACCGAACTCGCCCACCGCGCGCGCGAAGGCGAGCGCGGAGCCGGCGAGGATGGCCGGCGCGAGGTTCGGCAGGATGATCCGCCGGACGATCGTGAAGGGGCGCGCGCCCAGCGACGCGGCCGCCTCCTCCATCTCCAGGTCGAGCTCCATCAGCGTGGGCTGGACCGCTCGGATCACGAACGGCAGCGTCACGAAGAGAAGCGCCAGGATCACGCCGGCGATCGTGAAGCTGATCCCCTCGATGCCCAAGACGCCGGTCTCTCCGTAGAGCGCCATGAGCACGAGGCCCGCCACGATCGTAGGAAGCGCAAAGGGGAGATCGATCAACGAGTTGAGAATCCCCTTCCCGGGGAAGTCGTCCCGCACCAGCACCCAGGCGAGCAGGGTGCCCATCACGGCGTTGATCACGACGACCGCCAGCGACGCCAGGATCGTCAGGATGATCGCGTCGACCGCCATCGGGTGGGAGACGGCGGTCCAGAAGCCGTCCCACCCGTCCTCGGTCGAGCGGACGGCGAGCGCCGCGATCGGGATCAGGACGAGGACCGAGAGGTACGTGATGACGAACCCTCGGGAAAGGGCAGCCCCTCCGAAGCGGGGCATGTGCACCCGCTTCGGAGGGGCCTCGATGTGCCCTACCGAGCTCACTCGGTCGGGCCTCCCAGTTCCTTCTGGATCTCGGCGATCTTGCCGGTGTCCGGGTCGAAGTACTCGGTCATGACCTTCTCCCAGCCGCCGAGGTCGTCGATGGTGAAGAGCTTCTTCGGCGTCGGGAACTTGTCCGAGAACTCCGCGAGGATCTCCTCCTTGACCGGCCGGAAGCCGTTCTCAGCCCAGATCCGCTGAGCCTCGTCCGACCAGAGGAACTCGAGGAAGGCCTTGCCGCCCTCCGGGTTCGGAGCGTCGACCGGCACGCCGCCCGGGGTCTCGATCAGGAGCGTCGAGTCGGGGACGATGTAGTCGACGTCGTTGCCCGCGTTCTGGGCCTGGATCGCCTCGTTCTCGTAGGAGAGGAGCACGTCGCCCTTCCCGCCGAGGAACTCGTTGAGCGCGTCACGCGCCGAGGACGGGTACGACGGCACCTTCTCGAGGAGCTTGCGGACCGCGTCGAGGCCGGCCTGCTCGTTGAACTTGCCGTCCTTGAGCGCGGCCTGCCCGAAGACCGCCATCACGTTCCAGCGGGCGCCGCCCGAGGTGAACGGGTTGGCGTTGATGATCTCCAGGTCGCTGTCGAGGACGTCCTCCCAGGACTTGATGTTCTCGGGGTTGCCCGGGCGCGTCACGATGACGACGACGGAGTTCTGGATGATCCCCCGGTACTCGTTGTCGCGGTAGTCCTCGGGGAGGATCCCCTTCTCGACGAGGATCTGGGTGTCCGGCTCGAGGGCCAGGTGCGCGAGATCGGTCGGGATGCCGGACTCGATCGCGCGGCGCGAGTCGCCGGAGCCCGCGAACGAGGTCGTGAACTTCGTCCCCTCGCCCTCGGGGGTCTTCTGGAACGCCGGGATCAGATGGTCCTCGTAGACCTCCTGCGGCGTCGAGTACGCGACGACGTTGATGGTGCCGCCGCCGCCACCGCCGTCACCGCTGTCCCCCCCATCGGAGCCGGAGGAGGTGCCGCCGCAAGCCGCCACGGCCGGTACAGCCAGCATGGCGAGCACGAGCGCCAACCGTCCCTTGAGCGATTTCATGCCCATTCGATCCTTTCTCGGGTTTCTCGATTGATTTAGTGGAGAATTGACCGGGCAGAGTAGCAGAGCTCGTGGCGACGTGTGACGCGGCCCCGCAGGCGCGGCGGGGTGGTGGCGCACGGGCCGGCGGGGCGCGCTAGAAACCCAGGTGGATGTCCCTACATCCGGCAGAGGCGCGCGGGTACCGGGAGCTGTTCGGCAGCGCCCGCGAGGCCGAGGGCCGCCTGCGCCGCTTGAGCGAGCGCCTGGGCGCGGGCGCAGCCGAGCCCGTCGCCAAGGCCGGCGCCGCGCTCGGCGAGATGCTCGCCGAGGTGGAGCCCGCGGCGCGCGCGGCCGGCGAGAGCCCCGAGCTCGCCGCGGTCGCGGTCGGCCCGCCGATCGGCTCCGTGCGCTCCGAGATCCTGGACCCGCTGCTCGAGTGCAACCAGGCGCTGCGCTACGCGGTCGACGACCTGGAGCACATCACGACCCTGCTCGGGTACCTCGCCGCCTGCGCCGACGGGCGCGACGACGACGCCCTCCCCGAGCTGTGCCGCCGCTGGGAGCGCAAGCTGCGCCGGCACCTGAGCCCGGTGCGCAAGGCCGCGATCGAGATGGGGTCGGATCCCGACGGCGCGATCGAGCTGATGGACCCCGACGCCGCGGCCGCCGCGAAGGCGGCGTCGTCCGGCGGCGGGACGGCGCCGGTCGGCCGGCTCGCGAAGCCGGTGCGCCGCCTGGGGCTCTACCGCTAGAGCTCCGGCATCCCTTCTACCGGCGTCGAGGCCCGGGCGTGCAGGCGCTTGGGGATGCGCCCGGCGCGCCGCGCGTGGTAGCCCGCTTCGACGGCGAGGCGCATCGCGCGCGCCATCGCGACCGGGTCGGCAGCGCGCGAGACGGCGCTCGCGAGCAGCACGCCCGAGCAGCCCAGCTCCATGGCGATCGCCGCGTCCGAGGCCGTGCCGATCCCGGCGTCGAGCAGCACCGGGACGTTCGCCTGCTCGACGATGATCCGCAGGTTGTAGGGGTTGCGGATCCCGGCCCCCGAGCCGATCGGCGCGCCGAGGGGCATGACCGCCGCGCAGCCGATCTCCTCGAGGCGGCGGGCGAGGATCGGGTCGTCGTTCGTGTAGGGCAGGACGGTGAAGCCGTCGGCCACGAGCTCCTCGGCGGCGGCGAGGAGCTCCGGCGCGTCGGGGAGCAGAGTGCGGTCGTCGCCGATCACCTCGAGCTTCACCCAGTCGGTCTCGAACGCCTCGCGCGCGAGCTTCGCGGTGCGCACCGCGTCGCGCGCCGTGTAACAGCCGGCGGTGTTGGGCAGCGCGAACAGGCCGAGGCGGTCGAGCACCGCCGTCACCGAGCCCTGCGCGAGCGGGTCCACGCGGCGCAGCGCGACCGTCACGATCTCCGCGCCGGAAGCCTCGATCGCGCGCTCCATCTGCTCGAGCGAGCGAAAGCCGCCCGTGCCGAGGATCAGGCGCGAGCGCCACTCGCGCCCGCCGAGCACGAACGCGTCGCCGGCCTGCGCGTCGGCCCCCAGCGGCTTCGCTTCATCCACCCTGGACGGCATGCAACACCTCCACGCGCGCTCCCGCGCGCAACTCGGTCTTCTTCCAGTCGGCCCGCCGGACCACCTCCCCGTCGACCGCGACCGCGAGGCCGCGTCCCTCCGGGTCCGCGCCGGCCGCGCGCACCGCGTCGGCGACGGTCGCGCCCGCCGGCAGCTCGCGCGGCTCGCCGTTCACCTCGACGCGCACGGAGTTCACCGCACAGCCTCCCTCGCCGCGAAGCGCCCGGGGCCGGCCGCCTCGACCTCGGGGGCGGGCTCGCCGCCGGTGATGAGCGCAGCGACCGCCTGCGCGGTCAGCGGGGTCAGAAGCACGCCGTTGCGGTAGTGCCCGGTGGCCCAGACGAGGCCCTCGAGCGCGCCGGGGCCGATCACCGGCAGGTTGTCGGGCGTGCCGGGCCGGAAGCCCACGACCACCTCCTCCAGCTCGAGCTCGGCGATGTCCGGCAGGGCGCGGTAGCCCTCGCGCAGGAGCTCGTGGACCCCGCCGGCGGTCACCCGCGCGTCGAAGCCCATCTCCTCGACGGTCGCACCCACGATCAGCCGCCCGTCGTCGCGGGGCACGATGTAGACGCGCTCGGAGGCGACGATCCGCTCGCACACGGGCTCGGACGCCGGGCCGCGCAGGGTGATGATCTGGCCCTTGACGGGGCGCACGGGGGGCAGCACCTCGGCGGGCAGCCACCCGAGCGCGCCCGACCAGGCGCCCGCGGCGACGACCACGGTCGGCGCGCGGTGGCGCTCGCCGTCGGCGGTCACCACGCCCGCGAGGCGATCGCCCTCGCGGATCGCCTCGACGACCTCGGCGCCCGGACGCACCTCGGCCCCGGCCCGCTCGCACGCGCGGCGCAGCGCCTCGACGAGGCGGCGCGGCGCGACCGCCGCCTCGTGCGGCGCGAAGACCCCGGCGCTCACCCCGGGCACCAGCCCGGGCTCGAGCTCGCGGCACTCGCTCGGGCGCAGCCAGCGGGCCTCGAGCTCGAGCGAGCGCATCAGGTCGAAGCGGCGGCACAGCTCGGCCGCCTCGTCGCGGTCGAGGGCGACGTGGAGCGCGCCGAACTCGGCGTAGCCGGTGAGCCCGGCCTCGGCGCTGAGCTCCTCGGCGAACGCGGGCCACAGCGCGTGCGACGCGAGCCCCATGGCGAGCAGGCGCTCCTCGCCGAAGGTCGCCTCGCCGACGGGGGCGAGCATCCCGGCCGCGACGCCGGAGGCGCCCGCCCCCGGGGCCTCGCGCTCGAGCACGCGCACGCGCAGCCCCGCCTGCGCGGCGCGCCAGGCGCTCGCGAGACCGATCACTCCGCCGCCGACGACGATCGCGTCGACGCGTCCGCTGCCGTTCTGGTCGGTGGGCCCCGTCAAGCTCGCATCTCCTTCGCTTCGTCTAGGGCGGGGCGTCCGCGACATCATCCCTGCGCCGGCATTACCCGGATCAGGTTCAGACGGTCGGCGGCCCGTCGCCGCCCTCTCAGCCCACGGGGTTGGGCTCCCGTTTGTCCCCTCCCATGGTACCCCCGGCCCGGCCCGGGCGAGCGGACCGGTGCCCGCCCCCGATCGCCTAGCGTTAGCGGCGATGAACCCGCCCCTCGCGAAACCCACGCGCACCCTCGCCGAGCGCAGCGAGTTGCTCGCCCGCGCGCGGCTCTACTTCGTCTGCGAGGCGCGCCCGCACGGACGCGACCCGGAGCCGCTCCTGCACGCGGCCTTGCGCGGCGGCGCCGACATCATCCAGCTCCGCGAGAAGGCGCCCCGCTGCGCCGAGGAGCTGATCGCCTACTCGGAGCCGTTCCGCCGGGCCGCCGCCGAGCACGACGCCCTCTTCATCCTCAACGACCGCCCCGACCTCGTCGAGGCCTGCGGGGCGGACGGCGTCCACGTCGGCCAGGACGACGTGCCCGTCGCGGAGGCGCGCGCGCAGGCCGGCCCCGACGCGCTGGTCGGGCTCTCGACCCACAGCGAGGCCCAGTTCGACGCCGCCCTCGCCGCGCGCGGCGACGCGCGCCCGGACCAGGTGAGCGTCGGGCCGGTCTGGGAGACGCCGACGAAGGCCGGGCGGCCCGCCACCGGGCTCGAGCTGGTCCGCTACGCCGCCGCCTGCGGCGGCGACGCCGCGTGGTTCGCGATCGGCGGCGTCGACGCCGACACGATCGGCGACGTGGTCGCCGCGGGCGCGCGGCGCGCGGTCGTGGTGCGGGCGATCCGCGACGCCGCCGACCCCGAAGCGGCGGCGCGCACGCTGCGCGCCGCGCTGGAGGCGGCCGGTGGCTAGCCGCGAGCGCAAGCGCGCCGAGCGGCGCAAGCGCAAGCAGCGGGAGCGCGAGCGCCTCGCACAGCAGCGGGCCGAGCGCGCGGCCCGCGCCGAGGAGCGCGAGCGTGCGGCCCGCGAGCAGCTCGAGCCGCTCGCGCCCGGCGAGCGGCCCACGGTGGTCACCGTGGGCGCGGTGATCTCGGCCGTGATCGCGCTGAGCGTGGTCGGGGGCTGGATCGCGGGCGTCGAGGTGACCACGTTCGACGACTTCGGCAACCGCACTGGGGAGGCGCGCCCGAACGTCGTCGCCGCGCTCGTGCCCGCCCTGCTCATGGGCGTCATGGCCTGGGGGATGTGGCGGGCCCGCTACTGGGCGGTGCTCGGCTTCCAGGCGCTGCTCGTGATCCTGATCATCTCCGCCGTGCTCGGCCTCGTCGCCGCGACGGCCGTCACGCAGGTGATCGGCAACATCGTGATCCTCGCCGTCGCCGGGACGCTCTTCTACCGGATGATCAAGGCGATGGCCCGCATCCAGATGCCCGAGCGGCGAGTGCCGGGCGAGGGCTGAGCGGGTCCGCCCGCCCGTCCACTGGGCGTTCTATAGAGTCGGAACGCTAGGCGCCTGCACCTAGCGCCTCCGATTTCTCTCTCCTTCACAGCAAGAGGTGATCCCTTTCAGATGGCCGAATCCTTCGACGTGATCGTGATCGGCGGCGGACCCGGCGGCTACGTTGCCGCGATCCGCGCCGCGCAACTCGGCAAGCGCACCGCTGTCGTCGAGAAGGACAAGCCCGGCGGGCGCTGTCTCAACTACGCGTGCATCCCGGCGAAGACGATGCTGCACACCGCCGAGATCCTCGAGGCGGCGCGCTCGAGCGAAGCGCTCGGGGTGAAGACCACCGGCGTCGAGCTGGACTGGCAGGCGCTCGCCGCGCGGCGCGCGCAGGTCTCGCAGACGCTCTCGGGCGGCGTGCAGATGCTCTGGGAGCGCAACAAGGTCACCTGGATCGAGGGCGAGGGCAGCCTCACCGAGGACGGCAACGTCCGCGTGGGCGACGAGGTGTACGAGGCCGGCGCGGTGATCTTGGCCACCGGCTCGGTGGCGCTGCCGATCCCCGGCGTCGAGTTCGGCGGCCGCATCGTTGACACGTGGGGCGCCTGGTCGCTGGACGAGCTGCCGCGCAGCATCGCGGTGGTGGGCGCGGGCGCCTCGGGGTCCGAGATCGCCTCCGCCTACGTCCGCTACGGCACGGAGGTGACGCTGATCGAGATGCTCGACCAGATCCTTCCGGCCGAGGACCGCGACTGCGCGCGCGTCGTCGAGCGCGTCTTCAAGAAACAGGGGATCACCGTGTCGACCGGCACCCCGGTCGAGAACGTGGAGGACACCGGCGACTCCGTCCGCTTCACCTACGGCGGCCAGGAGGGCGAGGCCGACTACCTGGTGATCGCGGGCGGCCGCGCCCCCGACACCGCCGCCCTCAACCTCGAGGCCGCCAAGGTCGAGACCGAGGAGAACGGCAAGATCCGCGTCGACGAGTACCAGCGCACCTCGAATCAGAAGGTCTTCGCGATCGGCGACCTCGTGCGCGGGCCCGCCCTCGCCCACAAGGCGATGGAGGAAGGCATCGTCGCCGCCGAGGCCGCCGCGGGCGCGCCCACCCACCCGGTCGACGTCGACCTGATCCCGGGCGCGACCTTCTGCCATCCGCAGGTCGCGTCCGTCGGACTCACCGAGGCGCAGGCCAAGGAGAAGGGCCTCGACTACAAGGTCGGCCGCCTCAAGCTGGGCGCGGTCGGGGCCGGCACGGTCTACGACGACCGCGACGGCTTCGTGAAGCTCGTCATCGACACCACCTACGGCGAGATCGTCGGCGCCCACATCGTCGGCAACCGCGCCTGCGACATGATCGCCGAGCTCGTCAACACGATGGCGCTCGAGGGCGGCTACCAGGAGCTCGCCCGCATCATCCACGCCCACCCGACGATCTCGGAGGCCGTGCTCGACGCGGCCCGCGCGGTCGACGGCTGGGCGACGCACGCGGCTTAGCAGCCAGCTGCCAGCGGCCAGCACCCAGCTTCACGGCCCGGGCCTCGCCGCGAAGGCCCGGGCCTCGCCTGAGAGCTGGTAGCTGGCGGCTCTCTACGGAATCCCCTTCTTCACCTCGCAGCCGGTGGCCACGTCCTTCCCCGGGCCGCCGATGCACACGTCGCGGCCGGGGCCGCCGACCAGGCGGTCGTTGCCCTTGCCGCCCACGAGGCGGTCGTTGCCCGGGCCGCCGCTGAGCCGGTCCTTGCCGGCGCCGCCGTCGAGGCGGTCGTTCCCCTCGCCGCCGACGAGCTTGTCGGCGCCGCCTCCGCCCTTCAGCTTGTCGTTGCCGGCGCCGCCGTCGAGCTGATCCGCGCCGCCGCCGCCGTCGATCGTGTCCTTGCCGTCGCCTCCGCAGGCGCGGTCGGCGCCGCCGCGGGCCTTGATCTGGTCGTTGCCGCCGAGCCCGGCGAGCACGTCGCTGCCGTTGGTCCCGAAGAGCACGTCGGCGGCGTCCGTGCCCTGGATGCCCGCCGGACGGGCGAAGCACCGCTCAGGCGGCGGCGGGTCCTCCCCGATCAGGGTGGGCTCCTCGTCGCCGGGGTCGAGCGGGGGCGCGGCGCAGCCGGTCGCCGGACCGGAGCCCTTGATCTTGACCGCGGCGAGCGCGGTCGCAGCGAAGGTGCCCCGGGGGCCGACGATGACGAGGTCGTCGCCGCCCGTGAGGGCGAGCGCCTCGGGCACGACGATGTTCTCGTCGGCGGCGCCCACGACAACGCCGTTGCAGCCGAACGCCGCGTCGGGGGCGCCGGCCGTGGTGAGGCGCACCGCCGCGAGGTTCGCGGCAGCGCGCGCGGCGATCACCGGGCGGTTCGCGCTGTCGATCGCGATGTCGCGTCCCCACTCGTACTGGTCGCTGGGGATCGTGTCGACCTCGACGAGCCCGTCGCCGCCGCCGAAGGTGTTGTCGAGCTGCCCGTTCGCCGCGAAGGCCGCGACGCCGACCGTGTCCTGCGGGCCCGGCCGCTGCACGCGGCCGGTCACGATCGGGGCGTTGCCCCGCATCGCGAGGCCCATGGCCCCCGAGGTGGTCGCGCCGCCGAAGTCGGCTACCGCCACCCCGTTCGTCCCGAAGCTCGCGTCCGGGTTGCCGTTTGCCTGGAGCTTGACGACGACCATGTCCGGCGAGCCGGATACGGACCCAGTCGAGCCGATGTATCCGGCACGGGTGCCGGCGACGAAGATGGAGCTGCCGGCGACGGCGATGTCGTAGGGCCGGTCGTCGACGCCGGAGAGGTCCAGCGTCTTGACCCCGCCGTCGCCGAACGTGGCGTCGAGGGTCCCGTCGGCGTTGAGGCGGATCACGTTGAAGTCTTCGTCGCCGCCGCCCTGGGCATGCGAGAAGCTCACCTCGGCCGCCACCACGAGCTTGCCGTCGCCCTGCAGCGCCGCGGCGTTGCCCCTGTCCGTGATGCCGCCGCCGAGATCGACGGTCACGTGGCCGTCGCCGCCGAAGCTCGGGTCGGGAGTGCCGTCGGGCAGGTAACGCGAGACGAGGACGTCGCCGCCGAAGAAGGCCTCGGCCGTCTCCCCCACGGCCCAGGTCCGGCCCTGGGAGTCGACGAGCGCGTCGTAGTAGAAGTTCGTCAGCCCGAAGTGGGCCCGGGTGACGCCTTCCTCGCCGTAGGCCTCATCGAGCTCGCCGACCGGGCTCACCTTCATGGTCAGCGCCGTCGTGTCGAGGAAGGTCACGGACTCCCCCGCGAACACGAAGTCGCCGCCCGGCGTGATCCCGACCCCGCGCAGGGCGCCACCGTCATGGCCCCCGATCCTCCAGAGCTTGTAGCCGTTGCCGCCGAAGCTCGGGTCGAGCTCGCCGGCAGCGTAGGCCGGCGCAGCCCCCGCGAGCACCGCCGTTGCGAGTCCGCCGAGCGCAACGAGCCCGCGCGCACGCGCGACCCGAGCGCGACCTAGACACCATGCGATCACGTGGTTGTCCCCCTTGTACTGATCCGTGCCATGGCCCTGGCCCGTGGGCCGTCAGCGGCGCCACGATACATCACGGTTACGCGGCACGAGCCGCCGCGCGGCCTCAGCCCTTGCGCCGCTTGACCCTGAACTTGTGGGTCGCGACCGGCCCCGCCCCCAGCCCGCGGTTCGCGCGCACGCGCAGCGTGTGCTTGCCCTTGCCGACCTTGAAGGACGCCGTGCGCTTGCAGGGCTTCCACTTGCCCTTGTCGAGCTTGCACTCGAGCCCGGCCTGGGCGCGCGGGCGGAACTTGAAGGTGACCTTGGCCTTGGCCTTGCGGGTAGTCACCGTCTTGCGCGGGGCCTTGGTGATCTCGGTGGTGAGGGCTGCGCGGTCGAGCGCGCGCAGGGCGCCGTGGGCGTTCAGGCGGCCGCCCGTGGCGACCTTGCCGGCGAGGCCCGGGAGCTTGTCGACCCCGCCCAGGATCGCCGCGCGCAGCTCGGGCACCGTCGCGTCGGGCAGCCAGGAGCGCAGCACGGCGGCGACGCCGGCGACGTGCGGGGCGGCCATGGAGGTGCCGTCGAGGAACCTGACGGCGTTCGCGCGGCAGTCGATGCGCACCAGGTCGAACCAGACCCCGTCGTCGACCTCGTCATCGTCGTCGCTCCACAGCCCGAAGGACAGGGCGACGTCGCCGTCGTAGCTCCCGATGGGGAGGTAGACGCTGGCCGTCTCCTCGCCCGTCAGGATCGCCGCTCCCACCGGGTCGAGGGCGACATACGCGAGGTCCCCCTCGGTGAACTCGTCGCCGGGGGCCCGCGGCGGGTCGTTGATCATCTGGATGCCGACGTCGAACGAGAGCGCGCACTTGTCCTTGCCGGCAAGCGGGACGAGCGGCGCGTCGACGTAGGTGTGCGACCCGGGCGCGTAGTCACCGGCCGGCGAGTCGGCGAGCACGAAGACGCCCGGCTCGATCTGGAGCCTGCCCCACGTGCTCGGCGGCGAGCCGGATGCGGCGCCGGTGGTCCACAGCGGGCTCTCGGTGAAGACGTCGCGGGTGAAGGTCTCGCCGAGCAGCACCTGGCGCGAGAAGTCGTTCAGGACGTCCTGACCGGGGGCGGCCACATCGACCGAGGAGGCGCCGAAGTTCGAGAAGTCCGTGAGCTGGTCGCCCGGATCCGTCGCGGCGACGCAGATCAGGTTGTCGGCGGGGATGTTGCAGGGGAACTGCGGCGCCGCGTCGTTGTCGTCGCCCACGGCGTCGTCCCCGCCGTTTCCCGCGGCGGCCACGAACAGGGTCTCCGGGTACGCCTTGACGATCGATTCGACGAGGAGGGACCGGCCGGGCCCCGCGAGCGAGGCGTTGACCACGTCAGCGCCCTGCTCCCCGGCGTAGGCGAAGGCCTCCGCGACCCGGGCCGCGGTCGTCCGGCCGAAGGGATCGAGGACCCGCAGGGCCATGATCCGCGCGTCCCAGGCCACCCCGACCACGCCGACCTCGTTCTTTGCCGCGGCGACCGTGCCCGCGACGTGCGTGCCGTGGCCGTGCGGGTCGTGCGTCGGATCCTGGGGCAGGCCGTCGTCGGTGACGAAGTCCCAGCCGTGCACGTCGTCCGGGAGCCCGTTGCCGTCGTTGTCGATGCCGTCCCCCGGGATCTCGCCGGGGTTCTCCCAGAGGTTCGGCTGGATGTCGGGGTGCTCCAGCTGCACGCCGGTGTCGACGACCGCCACCACCGCGCCCTCGCCCGTCGCGTGGTCCCAGGCCTCGGGGGCGTCGATGTCGGCGTCGGGCGTCCCGGCCTCCCCGGGGAGGTACTCCTGGCCGACGTTGTTGAGCGCCCACTGCCGGGCGAAGTGCTCGTCGCTCGGCAGTGTGGCGGCGGCCTCGAAGACGTAGTTGGGCTCGGCCCATGCCACCCCGGGAAGGTCCTCGAGTTCGCTCACCGCCTCGCGCACGCGGGTGCCGCGCGGGAGCTCGAGCACGCGGGTGCGCGGCAGCTCAAGGGCGCGCGAGCGGCGCGCGTCCACCTCGTCCACCGCCGCGGCGGGCAGCTTGCCCGCGCCGGGCTCGAACCGCACCACCACCTCGCCCGGGACGAACGCGGGGGCCTCGCGGGGGGCGAGCTGCGCGATGCGCTCCAGCGGCAACGCGGGGCGCTCGGGCGGGATCGCGGCCGCGGGACGCTCAGGGGCGCTCAGCGCTCCCGCGCCGAGCGCGAGCAGGGCGCAGGCGACCGCCGCCCTCCCGATCCTCGCCTCTACCCGCCGAGTCATGCGCGCGGAGAGGCTACACGCTCGCGCGCCGGCCGCAAAGGGCTTGTCAAGATCCCCTCGTGGAGTCCCGCGAAGCCGTCTTCTACTACGACCTCGGCTCGCCGTACGCGTACCTGGCCGCCGAGCGCATCCACCGCGTGTTCGAGGCCGCGGGCGCGCCGCCGCCGCGCTGGCAGCCCATCCTGCTGGGCGGGCTGTTCAAGCGCTTCGGGCGCGAGTCCTGGGCGCACGGGCCGGGGCGCGAGGAGGGCATGCGCGAGGTCGAGCGCCGCGCCGCCGAGTACGGCCTGCCGCCGATCCGGTGGCCCGACCCGTTCCCCGGCAACACGCTGTTCGCGATGCGGGTCGCGACCTTCGCGACCCAGATCGGCCGCGGCGTCTCGCTCCCGCTGGCCGCGTTCCGGCAGGCCTTCGCGGCCGGGCGCGACCTGAGCGAGCCCGACAACGTCTACATCGCCGCCGCCTCGGCCGAGCTGCACCCGCGGGCCCTGCGGGCGGCCGTCGAGCGCGACTCGATCAAACGGGCGCTGCGCGAGGCGACCGACCGCGCGGGCGACCTGGGCGTCACGGGAGTGCCCACCGTCGTCGTGGGCGGGAGCGTCTTCTGGGGCGACGACCGCCTCGAGGAGGCGGCCCGGGCGGCCGCGGAGCTGGCCGCGGCCTGACCCTCCTGGGCACCCCACCCCCCGATCGGGTGTCCGCACCCTCGATCCGGCCTGAAGGTGCAGGACGCCGATCGTTATGGTGACGAACACAGTGGACATCGATGCGGTAGAGACAGAGGAGTGGCTCGAGGCGCTCGACGCGGTCGTCGAACACGACGGCCCGCAGCGGGCGCACGAGCTGATGGAGCACCTGATCGCGCGGGCCCGCGTCCGCGGCGCTGCCGTCGACTACGTCGGCCCGACGCCCTACATCAACACGATCCCCAAGGAGGACGAACCGCCGCTGCCGGGCGACCCCGCGCTCGAGCGGCGGGTGCGGTCGCTGATCCGCTGGAACGCGATCGCGATGGTCCTGCGCGCGAACAAGGAGTCGTCTGAGCTTGGCGGCCACATCGCGAGCTACCAGTCGGCGGCGCTGCTTTACGAGATCGGCTTCAACCACTTCTGGCGCGCGCCCTCCGAGGACCACGGCGGCGACCTGATCTACATCCAGGGCCACTCGTCGCCGGGCATCTACGCGCGCGCCTTCCTCGAGGGCCGGCTCACCGAGGAGCAGCTCGACGGCTTCCGCCAGGAGGTCTCGCGGAACGGGCTCAGCTCCTACCCGCACCCGTGGCTGATGCCGGACTTCTGGCAGTTCCCCACGGTCTCGATGGGCCTGGGGCCGATCATGGCCATCTACCAGGCGCGCTTCATGCGCTACCTCACCGACCGCGAGATCCTCGACACCACGGGGCGCAAGGTCTGGTGCTTCCTCGGTGACGGCGAGACCAGCGAGCCCGAGGCGCTGGGCGCGATCGACATCGCCGGGCGCGAGCAGCTCGGCAACCTGGTCTTCGTCGTCAACTGCAACCTGCAGCGCCTCGACGGCCCGGTCTACGGCAACGGCAAGATCATCCAGGAGCTCGAGACGATCTTCCGCGGCGCGGGCTGGAACGTGATCAAGGTGATCTGGGGCGACCGCTGGGACCCGCTCCTCGAGGCCGACCACGACGGCCTGCTCGTCCGCCGCATGGAGGAGTGCGTCGACGGCCAGTACCAGACCTTCAAGGCCCGCGACGGCGCGTACGTGCGCGAGAAGTTCTTCGGCGCCTACCCGGAGCTCAAGGAGCGCGTCGCGCACATGTCCGACGAGGAGATCTGGGCGCTCAACCGCGGCGGTCACGACGCGCGCAAGGTGTACGCGGCGTACGCCAAGGCGCAGGCGGCGACCGAGCGGCCGACCGTGATCCTCGCCAAGACCATCAAGGGCTACGGAATGGGCGAGGCCGGCGAGGGCCAGAACATCACGCACCAGCAGAAGAAGATGAACGAGAAGGCGCTCTTCGCCTTCCGCGACCGGTTCGACCTGCCGCTCACCGACGAGCAGGTCCGGGAGGTCGCCTACTACCGCCCGCCCGAGGACTCGCCCGAGATCCAGTACCTCAAGGGCCGCCGCAAGCGGCTGGGCGGCTACCTCCCGCAGCGCCGCCAGCGCGCCGACGAGACCCTGCCGGTCCCGCCGCTCGAGACCTTCCAGAACCAGCTCGAGGGCACCGGCGAGCGCGAGGTCTCGACGACGATGGCGTTCGTGCGGATCCTCGCCGCGCTGCTGCGCGACAAGGAGCTCGGGCCGCGCATCGTGCCGATCATCCCCGACGAGACCCGCACGTTCGGGATGGAGGGCATGTTCCGGCAGCTCGGCATCTACTCGCACGTGGGCCAGCTGTACGAGCCCGAGGACGCCAACCAGCTCATGTTCTACCGGGAGGACCGCAAGGGCCAGGTCCTCCAGGAGGGGATCACCGAGGCCGGCGCGATGTCGTCGTGGATCGCCGCGGCGACCTCGTACTCGAACCACAACGTCCAGATGATCCCCTTCTTCATCTTCTACTCGATGTTCGGGTTCCAGCGGATCGGGGACCTGGCCTGGGCCGCGGGCGACAGCCGCGCGCGCGGCTTTCTGATCGGCGGCACCTCGGGCCGCACGACCCTGAACGGCGAGGGCCTCCAGCACGAGGACGGCCACAGCCACGTCCTCTCGCAGACGATCCCGAACTGCGTCTCGTACGACCCGGCCTACGCGTACGAGCTCGCGGTGATCATCCGCGAGGGCCTGCGCCGGATGGTCGGCGAGCAGGAGGACGTCTTCTACTACCTGACCGTCATGAACGAGAACTACCGCCATCCGCCGATGCCGGAGGGCGCTGAAGAGGGGATCCTGAAGGGCATGCACCGCGTCCGCGAGGCCGACGGCGCGAAGGTGCGGCTGCTCGGCTCGGGCACGATCCTGCGCGAGGTCGAGGCCGCGGCCGATCTGCTCGCCCAGGATTTCGACATCCCCGCGGAGGTATGGAGCGTGACCAGTTACACGGAGCTGCGCCGCGAGGGCCTCGCGATCGAGCGCGAGGCGCGGCTGCATCCCGACGCCGAGCGCAGGACCCCCTGGGTTGAGAAGTGCCTCGGCGGCTCGACGGCGCCCGTCGTCGCGGCCAGCGACTACATGAAGGCGATGCCGGACGGCATCCGCGCGTGGGTGCCGGGCCGCTTCGAGGTGCTGGGCACCGACGGGTACGGGCGCAGCGACTACCGCCGGCATTTGCGGCGCTTCTTCGAGGTCGACCGCCACCACGTGGTCGTCGCCGCCCTGCACGCGCTCGCGAAGGAGGGCGAGGTCGACGTCGCCGCCGTCAAGGAGGCGATCGCGAAATACGACATCGATCCCGACGCTCCCGACCCGGTGACGGTCTGATGGCGCAGCGCGAAGTACTGGTCCCCGACATCGGGGACTTCAGCGACGTACCGGTCATCGAGATCCTCGTCTCCGAGGGCGACGAGGTCCAGGTCGACACCCCGCTCGTCACGCTCGAGTCCGACAAGGCGACGATGGACGTCCCGGCGCCGTTCGCCGGGAAGGTCGTCGAGCTCAAGGTCAAGCTGAACGACACGGTCTCCGAGGGCACCCCGCTGCTCGTCATGGAGGTGCCCGAGGAGGGCGAGGGCGCGGCGGGCTCGACGCAGAGCGCGCCGGTCGAGGCCGGCGTGGCGGCCGCGGAGCAGGAGACCGGCTCCGGGCAGGCGGCCCAGGCGCCGGCGCCGAGCGCGCCGCAGCCCGCCCCCGCCGCGAGCCCCGCGCCCGCGCCGAGCGCCGGCGGGTCGCGCGAGGGCGGCCCGATCTACGCCTCGCCCGCGGTGCGCCGGCTCGCCCGCGAGCTCGGCGTCGATCTGCGCGGCGTCAAGGGCACCGGCCGCAAGGGCCGGATCACCAAGGAGGACGTCCGCGCCGCCAAGGAGCAGGCCTCCCGGCCGCAGGCCCCCGAGGGCGCCGTGCTGGAGGGCCTCAACCTCGCCCCGTGGCCCAAGGACGACTTCTCCAAGTACGGCGAGGTCGAGCGCGTGCCGCTGTCGCGCATCAAGCGGATCAGCGGCCCGAACCTCGCGCGCAACTGGATCTACATCCCGCACGTCACGCACAACGACGAGGCGGACATCACCGACCTCGAGGCGTTCCGCAAGCAGATCAACGCCGAGCAGGACGTGAAGGTCACGATGACCGCGCTGCTCATCAAGGCGTGCGTGGCCTCGCTGCGGCAGTTCCCCAACTTCAACTCGTCGCTCGACGGCGACGAGCTCGTGGTCAAGCGCTACTACAACATCGGCTTCGCCGCCGACACGCCCCAGGGCCTGGTGGTCCCGGTGATCAAGGAAGTCGACCGCAAGGGGCTCCTGCAGATCGCGAGCGAGCTGCGGGAGCTCTCGACCAAGGCCCGCGAGGGCAAGATCTCGGCGGAGGACCTGCGCGGCTCGACGTTCACGATCTCGTCGCTCGGCGGGATCGGCGGCACGAGCTTCACGCCGATCGTGAACGCGCCCGACGTGGCGATCCTCGGCGTGACCCGCGCGCAGATGAAGCCGGTCTGGAACGGCGAGGAGTTCGTGCCGCGGCTCATGCTGCCGCTCTCGCTGTCCTACGACCACCGCGTCATCGACGGCGCCGAGGCGGCGCGCTTCGTCGCGCACCTCGCCACCGAGCTCGCCGACCTCCGTCGCGCCCTGCTTTAGGAGCCCAGACCACCCGCCGCCAAGGAGTCAGATGGAAGTCAAGGTTCCGGACATCGGCGACTTCACCGACGTCCCCGTCATCGAGATCCACGTCAAGCCCGGCGACTCTGTCCAGCCCGAGGACCCGCTCGTCACGCTCGAGTCCGACAAGGCCACGATGGACGTCCCGGCGCCGGCGGCGGGCACGGTCAAGGAGGTGCTCGTCCAGCTCGAGGACAAGGTCTCCGAGGGCACCCCGCTGCTGATCCTCGAGACCGACGGGGCCGAGTCGGGCGGCGATGAGCCGTCGGGCGAGCCGGCGGCGTCCGAGCCCGCCGACGGCGGCGCGCCCGCCGCGCGGCCCCAGCAGGAGGAGCGGCCGGCGCAGCCCGCGGCGGCGGCCGCGGGTTCGGTGGAGCTGCCCGCCGCCGACCGCCAGGCGCAGCTCGTCGTCATCGGCAGCGGCGTCGGCGGCTACACCGCGGCCTTCCGGGCGGCGGACCTGGGGCTCAAGGTGATCCTCGTCGAGCGCGACGAGACGCTCGGCGGCGTCTGCCTGAACGTGGGCTGCATCCCCTCGAAGGCGGTGCTCCACGCCGCGAAGCTCCTCGACGAGGCCAAGGACGCGCGCGAGCTCGGCATCGACTTCGGCGAGCCCAAGGTCGACATCGACCGGCTGCGCAGCTGGAAGGAGAGCGTGATCGGCAAGCTCACGGGCGGCCTCGACGGCCTCGCCAAGCGCCGCGACGTCGAGGTCCTGCGCGGCACCGCGCGCTTCACCTCGGACCGCACCATCGACGTCGACGGCACGTCGGTCGCCTTCGAGCACTGCATCGTCGCCGCGGGCTCCGAGCCCGCGCAGCTCCCGGGGCTGCCGGACGACGAGCGCATCATGGACTCCACCGGCGCGCTCGAGCTGCCGGAGGTCCCCGAGCGCCTGCTCGTGATCGGCGGCGGGATCATCGGCCTCGAGATGGCGACGGTGTACTCGGCGCTCGGCAGCGCCGTCACCGTCGTCGAGCTCACCGACCAGCTCATCCCGGGCTGCGACCCCGACCTCGTCAAGCCGCTGCAGAAGCGGATCAGCGAGCGCTACGAGGCGATCCTGCTCGGCACCAAGGTCGCCGACGTCGAGGCCGGCGAGCGCCTGCGGGTCTCGTTCGAGGGCCCGGACGCCCCCGAGCCGCAGGAGTACGACCGGATCCTGGTCGCCGTCGGGCGGCGCGCGAACGGGGACAAGCTCGGGCTCGAGGCCGCGGGCGTCAACGTCGACGAGCGCGGCCGCATCCCGGTCGACAAGCAGCTGCGCACCAACGTCCCGCACATCCTCGCGATCGGCGACATCATCGGCGATCCGATGCTGGCCCACAAGGCGAGCCACGAGGGCAAGGTCGCTGCCGAGGTCGTCGCGGGCCAGAACGTGGAGCTCGACGTGCGCGCGATCCCGTCGGTGGCCTACACCGACCCGGAGATCGCCTGGACGGGGCTCACCGAGGCGCAGGCCGTCGAGCAGGACATCGCCTACGAGAAGGCGAGCTTCCCCTGGGCGGCGTCCGGCCGCGCGCTCTCGCTCGACCGGGCCGAGGGCCTGACGAAGATCCTCGTCGACCCCGAGACGCGGCGCGTGCTCGGCTACGGCATCGTCGGGCCGAACGCGGGCGAGCTGATCGCCGAGGCGACGTTCGCCATCGAGATGGGCGCCGAGGCCGAGGACCTCGGCCTCACGATCCACCCGCACCCGACGCTCTCGGAGACCGTAATGTTCGCCGCCGAGATGGTCGAGGGGACGATCACCGATCTCTACGCGCCGAAGCGCCGGCGAGGCTGAGCCGGTGGAAGCGGGCGGGCAATCCGGCGCGGCGCTCGGAGGGCGCGGCCGTACCGAGGCGGTCGAGCCGTCCTCCCTGCAGCGCACCTACGCCCGGCGGGTCGCCGAGTCGAAGGCGACCATCCCCCACCTCTACCTGCGCGCCGAGGTCGACATGGGCGAGGCCGTCGCGCTGCGCGAGCGGCTGCGCGCCGCCCTCGGCGACGGCGCGCCCGGCTACGTGGACATGGTCGTCCGCGCCGCCGCGCTGGCGCTGCGTGAGCACCCGCGCCTGAACGGCGCCTACCGCGACGCGCGCTTCACCGCGCACTCGCGCGTGAACGTCGCGGTCACCGTGGCCGCCCAGGAAACGCTGATCCTGCCCGTGATCTCCGACGCCGACCAGCAGGAGCTCGCGGTGATCGCCCAGCGCCGCGCCGAGCTCACCCAGCGGGCGCGCAGCGGGGAGATCACCCGGCCCGAGCTCTCCGGAGCGACCTTCACGGTCGCGAGCTACGGCGACGAGGGCGTCGACGAGTTCGCGCCCGCGGTCGTGCACGGGCAGGGCGCGCTGCTCGCCGCCGGGGCCGTGCGGGAGGCCCCGCTCGTGAGGGACGGCGCGGTCGTCGCCGGCCACGCGATGACCCTCACGCTCTGCTGCGACCAGCGTTTGATCCAAGGCGCGGAAGGCGCCGCGTTCCTCCGGCACGTCCGCGGACTGCTGGAGCAGCCCGACCGGCTCTAAGGCGCAGTGCCCGAGCGTCTCGTCGACATCCCGATCGAGTCGCTCCCCTTCGTCGACGAGCACTTCCTGGACATCGCCGCGACCACCGAGGAGGTCTGGGACGCGCTGCTCGTGACCATGGCCGGCTTCGCGCGCGGCTCGAGCCGCCCGGTCTCGCGGATGCTGGGCTGCGCGCAGACCGAGGCGACCGGCGACGTCGGCACGATCGGCTCGACGATCCCCGGGTTCGTCGTCACGCGCTCGGTGCGCCCCGTCGTGCTCGCGCTCATGGGGCAGCACCGCTTCTCGCGCTACGCGCTCATCTTCCGGATCGTCGAGAAGCCCAGCGGGCTGGTGCTGTTGAGCGCGCAGACGCGCGCCGAGTTCCCCGGCGCGAAGGGCAAGGCCTACCGCGGGCTCGTGATCACCACCCGCGGCCACGTCCTCGTCACGCGCTCGATCATGCGCTCGGTGCGCCGCCGCGCGGAGCGCATGAGCTGGCAGGGCACGGGCGACGCTTGAACCCGCCCGGCGGCGGGCATAGAATCCTCGTAGCGATCGGCACGAGCCACAAGCGAGGCCGAGCGCGCAAGACATCGACATAGGGCGGCGCCAGAAAGCGCCTGCCCGGCGTCCGTAGGCGCCGCCGGTGGAGATCCCACCGCGGCGGTAGGCCGATCGGCCCGAGGCGATCCCAACGGCCGGTCCGACACGAAGGGCGAAGACAATGAAGGCAGCCAACGGTACGCTCGCGACCGGGCCTGCCCGCGCGCGCGGGGACGAGGACGCGAGCGCGGACACCGGGTCACACCTCACGCGCTCAGACCGCGCGAACCTCCTGCGCTACATGGCGATGATGCGCTTCGCCGAGGAGCGCGCGCTGGTGCTCTACAGGCAGGGCAAGGTGCCAGGGTCGTTCTACGACGGCCGCGGGCAGGAGGCGATCCCGGTCGGCTCGGCGTACGCGCTGGGGCCGCGAGACCGGACCTGCATCCTGCACCGCGACCTCGGCGCGCACTTCGTGCGCGGCGTGACCCCCGAGCGCTACCTGGCCAACTACATGGGCCGCTCCGGCGGCGTCACCGGGGGCAAGGACGGGAACATGCACTTCGGCGACCCCCGGCTCGGGTCGGTCGGCATGGTCTCGATGCTTCCCGACATGGCGCTCGTCGCCACCGGGATGGCGCTCGCCTTCAAGCTGCGCGGCGAGCCGCGCGTCGCCCTCACGTACTTCGGCGAGGGCGCGACCGCGAACGGCCAGTGGCACGAGGCGATGAACTTCGCCGGGATCCACCGCCTGCCGGTCGTCTTCATCCTCGAGAACAACCGGTTCGCGTACTCGACCCCCAACGAGCTCGAGTTCGCGGTCGACCCCGTCGAGCGGGCCCGGACCTACGGCTTCCCGGGCGTCGCGGTCGACGGCAACGACGTCGAGGCGGTCTTCGAGCGGACCCGCGAGGCGGTGGAGCGCGCGCGCTCCGGCGGCGGGCCCACGCTGATCGAGTGCCACACGATGCGCATGCACGGCCACGGCGCGCACGACGACATGAGCTACGTGCCCGCGGAGCTGCTCGAGGAGTGGGAGCGGCGCGACCCGATCGAGCGCTACAAGGCGCGCCTCGTCCAGGACTTCGGCTTCGAGCCGGCCGAGGTCGAGGAGATCCTGGGCGAGGTCCGCGCCTACGTGGACGAGTGCGCCGAGCGCGCCCTCGCCTCGCCGATGCCCCCGCCCGAGGCCGCCCTGGAGGGCGTCTTCGCCCGCGAGTGGGAGCCGCTCGGCGACGGGCACGCCCCGTGGTCACGCTGGCGGGAGGCGGCGTGATGGCCGAGGCGCAGCTCGCTGGCGACGCGCCCGCGCGGGCGGCGGAGCCCGAGACGCCCGCGACCCGCGAGCTCACCTACCTGGAGGCGATCTCCGAGGCGCTGCGCGAGGAGATGCGGCGCGACGAGACCGTCCTCTGCATAGGCGAGGACATCGGGGCGTTCGGGGGCGCGTTCAAGGTGACCGACGGCTTCTACGAGGAGTTCGGCGCGGGACGCGTGATCGACGCCCCGCTCGCGGAGAACGCGATCATCGGCACCGCGGTCGGCGCCGCCATCGAGGGCCTGCGGCCCGTCTGCGAGATGCAGTTCGCCGACTTCATCTCCTGCGGGTTCGACCAGCTCGTGAACGTGGCGGCGAAGCTGCACTACCGCCAGGGCGTCGCCGTGCCGATCGTGGTGCGGCTGCCGTCGGGCGGCGGGTTCTCGGGCGGGCCGTTCCACTCCCAAAACCCCGAGGCGTGGTTCCTGCAGGCGCCCGGGCTCAAGGTGGTCGCGCCCGCGACGCCGGCCGACGCCAAGGGGCTCTTGGTCAGCGCGATCCGCGACCCCAACCCCGTCTGCTTCCTCGAGCACAAGGGCCTCTACCGCACGGTCCGCGGCGAGGTGCCGGAAGGCGAGCACACGGTGCCGCTGGGGAAGGCGCGCGTCGCGCGCGAGGGCTCCGAGCTCACCGTGATCGCATACGGCTCGAGCGTGCACCTGGCGCTGCGAGCCGCGGAGGAGCTGGGGGCCGACATCGAGGTGATCGACCTGCGCTCGCTCTGCCCGCTGGACGCCGACGCGGTCCTGGCGAGCGTGCGCAAGACCTCCAAGGTGCTCGTCGCCCACGAGGCGACGCGCTCGTGCGGGGTCGGCGCCGAGGTCGCGGCGCTGATCGCCGCGGAGGCGTTCGAGCATCTCGACGCGCCCGTGCGCCGGCTCACCGCGCCCGACGTGCCGATCCCGTTCAGCCCGCCGCTCGAGCGGGAAGTGCTGCCGCAGCTCGACGACATGAAGGAGGCTTGCGATGAGCTCCTCCGGTACTAGCGCCGCGCTCGCCGCGGGCGGCCGGGCCGAGGTCACGATGCCCCAGATGGGCATCAGCGTCAGCGAGGGGACGATCCTCGAGTGGCGCAAGCAGCCGGGGGACGAGGTCGCCGCCGACGAGGTGATCTGCGTGGTGACCACCGACAAGGTCGACGTGGAGATCCCGTGCCCGGCGACGGGCGTCCTGGAGTCGGTGCTGGTTGGGGAGGGCGAGACGGTTGCTGTCGGGACTCCGATCGCTCTGGTTTTGACCGGGGAGAGCAATGGCGAAGGTGCTGGGACCGGCGGCGCACGTGAGCGTGCCGCCGCCGGTCCCGGCGGGTCCTCCCCGGCGCCCGGGCCCAAAGGAACGGGCGACCGGCGACCGGCGAGCGGCGACCCGGGTGAGCTCGATCGCTCGCGCTTCTACTCGCCCGTCGTGCAGCGCATGGCCGCGGAGCACGGGATCGACCTGGGGTCGGTTCGCGGCACCGGGGTCGGTGGGCGGGTGCGCAAGAAGGACGTCGAGGCGGCGATCGCCATGCGCTCCGCCGCGCCCTCGCACAAGACGCTGCACACGGAGTCGCCGTATCGCCCCGAGCCCGAAGCGCAGGCGCCCACGTCAAGCGCCGAGCCCCCGTCCGCCGGCGAGCGGCGGGAGCAGATGACCCCCATGCGGCGCGCGATCGCCGAGCACATGGTGCTCAGCAGGCGCACGGCCGCGCACGTGACCACAGTGGTCGAGGTCGACTTCTCGGAGGTCGCCCGGCGGCGCGCCGAGCTGCGCGACGACATGGAGCGGCGCGGCGTGAAGCTCACCTATCTGGCGTTCGTCGCCCGAGCGGCAGTGATGGCGTTGCAGGAGTATCCGGTCTTGAACGCGTCGGTGGACGGAGACGAGCTCGTCTACCACGACTCGGTGAACCTCGGCATCGCGGTGGCGCTCGATGACGGCCTGGTCGTACCCGTCGTCCCCCGGGCGGAGCGGCTCAGCCTCGAGGGCATGGCCGCCGCGATCGCCGAGGTCGCCGAGAAGGCGCGCGCCGGCCGGCTCGCGCCCGACGAGGTGCAGGGCGGGACGTTCACGATCACGAACCCCGGCCAGTTCGGCGCGCTGATCGCGACGCCGATCATCAACCAGCCGCAGGTTGCCATCCTGGATCTGGAGGCCGTTGTAAAACGGCCGGTGGTGGTCGATGATGCGATCGCGATCAGGCCGATGGCGTACCTACCACTCTCGTTCGACCACCGCGCCCTCGACGGCGCGACGGCGGCTCGTTTCCTGAGCCGGATCAAGGAAATCCTCGAGTCAGGAGAGACGGGTTGAAGGCGATAGCGGCACCCAGTTCCCGCAGGCCCGGGCCGGAGGGGCCCGAGGGGCCGGCGTCCCTGGTCGAGCCCGAGAAGCTCGCGCCGGGCGAGCGGGTCGTCCTGCGCTCAGGCGAGCTGCCGGAGGGCCTGGGGCACGAGGAGCTCGTCGTCCAGCGCGGCGAGCGCAGCGGCGCGCTGATGGCGGTCGCCATCCACTCGACGCGGCTTGGGCCCGCGCTCGGCGGCCTGCGGCTGTGGACGTACGCCGACCCGGGCGAGGCCATCGACGACGTGCTGCGCCTCGCCGAGGCGATGACCTACAAGGCGGCGGCCGCGGGCCTCGACCTGGGCGGCGGCAAGGGCGTGATCTGCGCCCCCGAGGGCGCGCCGCCCACCGGCGAGGAACGCCGCGCTGCGCTGCTCGACTTCGGCGATCTGGTCGAGTCGCTGGGCGGCCGCTACATCACCGCCGAGGACGTCGGCACGAGCGCCGAGGACATGCGGGTGATCGCGGAGCGCACCGCGCACGTCACCGGCAAGCCGGTCGATGAGGGCGGGGCCGGCGATCCCAGCCCGTACACGGCGATCGGCGTCGAGGCGGCGATGCGCGCGGCGTGCGCGCACGGCCTCGGGACGCCCGTCCTCGCCGACCTGCGCGTCGTGATCGTCGGCGTGGGCCACGTGGGCGAGCGGCTCGCGCGCTCGCTCGCCGTGCGCGGAGCGAGACTCACTCTGTCGGACATCAAGCCGCGCGCGAGGGAGATCGCCGCCGAGCTCGGCGCCCAGTGGGCCGAGCCGGACGCGGCGATGGCGACGCCCTGCGAGGTCCTCGCCCCGTGCGCGGTCGGCGGGGTGATCAACAGCGAGACGGTCAACCGGCTCCGCTGCCGGGTGATCTGCGGCGCCGCGAACAACCAGCTCGCCGCCGAGGAGCTGGGCGAGCGGCTCGCGCGGCGGCGCATCGTCTACGCGCCCGACTTCATCGCGAACGCCGGCGGTCTGATCGCCTGCTACGGCGAGCTCAAGGGGCACGACGCGGACCGCGCGCGGGCGCTCGCCCTTGGGATCGAGGACGTGATGGGCGAGGTGCTGCGCAGTGCCGAGCGGCGGCGGATCACGCCCGTCCGGGCCGCCCGGGAGCTCGCCGAGGCGCGCCTGCAACAATCGGGAGAGTGAGCACGGCAAGCGCAGCGCCGCCGGTCTGGACGGCCTGGCTGGGGACGATCCCCTACGGCGAGGCGCTCGCGTTGCAGAAGGCGCTGGAGGGCGCGCGGCAGCGCGGCGAGATCCCCGACGTGCTGCTCCTGCTGGAGCACCCGCCCGTCTACACGAAGGGCCGGCGCACGGGCGCCGACGACCTCCCGATGAGCGAGGACTGGTACCGCGCCCAGGGCATCGAGATCTTCGACGTCGACCGCGGCGGCCAGGTGACCTACCACGGCCCCGGCCAGCTCGTCGCCTACCCGATCGTCGACCTCGGCCCGCTCGGCGGGGACGTGCACGAGTACGTGCGCGGCCTGGAGCGCACGATGATCGCCGCGCTCGGCGACTTCGGGGTCCCGGCGCAGGTGATCCCGGGGCTGACGGGCGTGTGGACCGCGGGGCGCCCGCCGATCGCGCCCGGCGCGACCGGGCCGCAGCGCACCCCGGTCGGCGAGGGCACCCTCGGCGGCGAGGACGAGGCGCGCAAGATCGGCTCGATCGGCATCCACGTGAGCCGGGGCGTGACCACGCACGGGCTCGCGGTCAACGTGAGCAACGACCTGCGGCCGTTCGAGTGGGTGGTGCCGTGCGGCATCAACGCCGTGCGCATGACCTCGCTCGCCGAGGAGCTCGACGCCGAGCAGGACGTGCGCGCCTTCGGCGACGCCGTCCGCGACCGCTTCGCGGAGGAGTTCGGCAGGGAGATCCGCGAGGTGGAGCCCAGCGAGCTCCCGCGCGCCGAGGCCGAGGTCGCCGGGCAGGTACCGTAGGAAGAGGTATGGAGCCGACCACGAGCACCGAGGCGCCCCGCATCCACGTCACCCGCTCGCGCGCGAACCCAGGCGGGATGAAGATCGAGGGCGGGATCCCGTGGCGGGGCCGCAAGCCGCCGTGGCTCAAGGTGCCGGCGCCGGGCGGCCCGACCTACCGCAAGCTCAAGCGGACGATCGCCGAGGACAACCTCCACACGGTCTGCGAGGAGGCCGCCTGCCCGAACGTCGGCGAGTGCTGGGAGCGCGGCACGGCGACGTTCATGATCCTGGGCGACGTCTGCACGCGCCGCTGCGGGTTCTGCAACGTCAAGACCGGCGTGCCGACCTGGAACGACCCGCTCGAGCCGATGCGGGTCGCCGCCCAGGTCAAGAAGATGGGGCTGCGGCACGCGGTGATCACCTCCGTGGACCGCGACGACCTGCCGGACTACGGCGCGAGCGCGTTCGTCGGCGTGATCCGCTCGATCCGCATGCAGGCGCCCGAGTGCAAGGTCGAGATCCTCACCCCGGACTTCCGCGGCCAGGAGATGCCGCTCGCCAAGGTCATCCACGAGCGGCCCGACGTCTTCAACCACAACGTCGAGACGGTGCCGCGCCTCTACCCGAAGGCGCGCCGCGGCTCCGACTTCATGCGCTCCGCGCGCGTGCTCAAGATGGCGAAGGAGATGGGCGGCGACGACGTCGTCACCAAGTCGGGGCTGATGGTCGGGCTCGGCGAGACGTTCGACGAGATGCTCGAGACGTTCCAGATCCTGCGCGACCACCACGTCCAGATCCTCACCGTCGGCCAGTACCTGCGCCCGACCGAGAACCACCTGCCGATCGAGCGCTTCTGGCACCCCGAGGAGTTCAAGGCGCTCGAGAAGGCCGCCTACGAGATGGGCTTCGACGCGGTGGCCGCCGGCCCGCTCGTCCGCAGCTCCTACCACGCCGACGAGGCGGCCGCCAAGGCCGCCGAGGCGCGCGCCGCAGCGGCCTGACCGGACGCCGGCGCTAGGCGAGCCGCTCGATCACCTCGCCGCCGGGGCCCACGGCGACGACGGTCGGCACGACCGCGACCCCGTACTTGCGGGCGAGGTCGGGGCGCTCGCGCACGTCGATCCTGAAGAGGGGCTCGGGGCGCTCGGCGAGACGCCGCTCCCACTCGCGGCACTCCGAGCAGAGCGGGTGGGTGAACTCGACGTGAGCGCGGCCGTCGAGCGCGCCGGGCAGGTCGGCGGGATCGATGCGGTCGTGGTGGCGCGGCGAGATCCCGCGCAGGCGCGCGCTCAGCTTGTAGATCTCGCAGCCGAGGCAGAAGCCGGTCGACGCCGCGAGGTACGCGAGCGCCGCGACCATGCAGGCGATCACGGTGCCCACCGTCGGCGCGCCCACCCACCAGAGCGCCGCGGCCGAGCCCAGGAACGCGAAGCCCATGACGTTGGCGAGGCGCGGTGGGCGCGAGTCCTCGATCTCGCCCTCGCCGATGCGCGGCTGGATCAGGGTGAAGTACAGCACGCAGGGCAGGCAGTACCGGCGCCCGAAGGTGACGCCGATCGCGAGCTGCGCCGCCATCAGCGCCCAGGCGAGCGGCCAGCCGAAGATCGCGCCGATCAGCGCTACCGTCCCTGTGAACCCCTGGTTGAAGCGCGCCGCCCGCTTGTCGATCACGTCGGTGTCGTTCCACGGGTCGGCGGTCCGCGTGGTCGCCATGCCGAAATGATGCCAGCGTCCAGTTTCCGGGTGGCGCGGCCGGCGGCGCAAGCCCGCGCTCCGCTCGCGCCCTGCGGATAGCCTTCCCCCGCTTGCTGCCGCTCAAGGACAACATCCCGACGGCCAGCTTCCCGATCGTCACGGTCCTGTTGATCGCGGTCAACGCGCTGGTGTGGCTCTGGCAGCTCTCGCTGGGCGACGGCCCGAGCTCGAGCACGTCCCCGAACGTGCGCGGGCTCTCGCAGTCGGACGAGGTGGTGATGGAGCTCGGGGCGATCCCCTACCGGCTCACGCACCCCGGCACGGACTGCGGCGTGGTCGTCGCCACGCCGGAGGCGGCGCCGCGGGTCCACGAGACCCTGGTTTGCGAGGGATCGGAGGCCGAGCGCGAGGTCGAGGCGGTCGAGGGGACGGCGGTCGTGCCGCTCGAGGCGCCGCCCTTCTGGGTCACGATCCTGACCTCGATGTTCATGCACGGGGGCTGGCTGCACATCATCGGGAACATGCTGTTCCTCTGGGTCTTCGGCAACAACATCGAGGACTCGATGGGCAGGCTGCGCTTCATCCTCTTCTACCTGCTCGCGGGCACCGTGGCGGCGTACGCGCAGTCGATGCTCGACCCGGAGTCCACCGTCCCGCTCATCGGCGCGAGCGGGGCCGTCGCCGGGGTCTTAGGCGGCTACATACTGCTCCACCCGCACGCGCGGGTGGTGACGCTCGTGCTCATCGTCTTCGTCGTGACGCTGGTCGAGATCCCAGCGGCGATCCTGCTCGGCGTGTGGTTCGTGCTGCAGTTCCTGCCCGTGGTCGGGCAGATCGGCACGGAGGTCGCGGGCGAGACCGACGTCGCCTACCTCGCCCACGTCGGCGGCTTCATCTTCGGGCTGCTCGCGATCAAGCTGTTCGCGCGCCCGCGGCCGCGCGGCCGGGCGCTGGGCTTCGGGTGATGGGCTCCCCCGGCCTGCGCACCGTGGCGCTCGCCGTCGGCGTGGTCTTCGTCGTCGGCTTCTTCGGGATGACCCTGTACGTGGCGGCGCGCGACGGGGTCACCGTGCTCGTCGTCTGCTCCTTTGTCGTGGTCGCGCTGCTCGGGATGGCGCTGTGGGGCGCGGCGAACAACCCGCCGGGCAAGCAGTAGCGCGACGCGATCGACTTTCTCTCGAACACGTGGCGGGAGATGGAGCCAGCCGGATTCGAACCGGCGACCTCCTGCGTGCAAAGCAGGCGCTCTGCCAACTGAGCTATGGCCCCGGGCCCGCCGATTGTAGGTGTGCGTCGCGGGGAAGCCGTACGCGGGCGTTCCCCGCGCCCGCTCGTGTGAGACGATCGGCGTGGCGCGCGGAGAAAGCGTGATGGCCGAGACCCAGGGAAAGCGTTCCGTCGCGGTGCCGCAGGCCCCCAAGCCCGGCCAGCGGGCAGAGGTCTCGAACCTCGACATCGTCCGCTACTACTTCGACCGGGCCTGCGACCACCTACGCATACCCGACGATCTGCGCGTCGTCTTCTGGACGCCGTACCGGGAGGTCACCGTGCAGATCCCGGTCAAGCTGGCCGACGGGCGCGTCCACGTCTTCTCGGGCTACCGGATCCAGCACAACGGCGCGCGCGGCCCGTACAAGGGCGGCGTGCGCTTCCACCCCGAGGTCGACATCGACGAGGTGCGCGCGCTCGCCTCGCTCATGACCTGGAAGACCGCGATCGCCGGCGTCCCGTACGGCGGCGCCAAGGGCGGGGTCAACTGCCCCGTCTACGACCTCACCGAGGACGAGCTCGAGACGATCGCGCGCTCGTTCATGCTCAAGGTCGAGAAGGTCCTCGGGCCGACGCGCGACATCCCCGCGCCCGACGTCGGCACGAATGCCCAGGTCATGGCCTGGTTCATGGACGAGTACGGAAAGCTGCACGGCCACACCCCGGCGGTCGTGACCGGCAAGCCGATCGCCCTCGAGGGCTCCTACGGGCGCGAGGCCGCGACCGGCCGGGGGCTGGTGAACGTCTTCCGCGAGGCCTGCGGCGAGCTCGGCATCGACGCGTCGGGCTCGACCTTCGTCGTCCAGGGCTTCGGCAACGTCGGCTCGTGGGCCGCCCGGATCCTGCAGGAGCTGGGCGGGCGCATGGTCGCGGTGGCCGACGCCTACGGCGCGATCCGCAACGACGCCGGGATCGACGCGCGCGCCCTGCACCGCCACATCAGCGAGGGCGGGCGGATCACCGAGTTCGAGGGGGCCCAGGTGATCGACCCCGACGACCTGGTCGCCGTGCCCTGCGACGTCTTCATCCCCGCAGCGCTGGGCGGGATGATCCACGAGCACAACGCCCACCGACTCGCCTGCAAGGTCGTCGTCGAGGGCGCCAACAGCCCCACCACGCCGGCCGCCGACAGCATCCTCGCCGAGCGCGGGATCCACCTGATCCCCGACGTGGTCGCGAACGCGGGCGGCGTCGTCGTCTCGTACTTCGAGTGGGTCCAGAACCTCCAGCACTTCCGCTGGGACGAGCGGGAGGTGAACGACCGCCTCGGGAACATCATGCGGCGCGCCTACCGCGAGGTGCGCGGCCGCGCCCGCGAGGACGGGCTCAGCCTGCGCGAGGCCGCCTACGTGCTCGGCATCGAGCGGGTCGTCGAGGCGGCGCAGACGCGCGGCTACGTCTAGGCCCGCCGCAGCGCCCGCCGCGGGCTCCGGAAGCTAGAAGTCGAAGTCCTTCGGCTCGCCCTGCTCGAACCAGAGCTCGTCGTCCTCGGGGGCGTCGCGCAGGAACTCGGGCGTCTCCTCGAGCACGTCCTCGTCCAGCTCCTCGTCCTCGGCCTCGCCCTCCTCGGCGTCGGCTTCGCCGAACGCCTCCTCATCGTCCGCGGCGGGCTCCTCCTCGTCAGCGGGAAGCGGCTCGGCCGCCTCCGGCTCCGGCGCGGGGGCGGGCTCCTCCGCGGCGTCCTGCGGCTCGGGCGCGGCCTCGTGCTCGGCGCTCTCCGGCTCCGGCCGGAACTCGTCGTCGAGCTCGAGGTCGAGGTCGTCGAACTCGAAGTCCTCGAGCTCCGCGCGGTCGAAGATCTGCGTCGGCTGCTCGGCGATCGCCTCGCGCTCCTCGGTCGAGAAGGGCGAGCCGCTCGTCGCCGCCTGCTCCTCGCTCGGCGGCTCCGGCGCGGGGGCGGGCTCCTCCGCAGCGGGTTCGGGTTCGGGTTGCGGGGCCGGCTCCGGCGCGGGCGGCTCCTCGGCGGGCGTCACGTCGAGCTGGGCCTGCTCGGGCGCCGGGGTCGGGGGTGCCATCAGATTCTCCGGCGCGTCCTCGAAGCGGGTCGGCTGCTCGTCGAAGCGAGTGGGCGCCTCCGCGAACTCCACCGGCTCCTCGGTCGCCGGCCGCGCGGAGTCCTCGGGGGGCTCGCTCTCGGGGAAATCAGGCTCGCCCGGCCGCGCCGGAGGCCCGAACGCCTCCTGCTCCAGCCTCCTCAGCTCCTCCTCCGCAGCGCCGTGCTTGCGCTTGAGGTCGAGGTGGTCCCGAATCGCGTCGTCGAGGATTCCCATGGCCGCTCGAACCTGTCAGTCAAAGAGTAACGGCGGGGGCCGTACGCGCCGCGCCGAAGCGCCCTCCTGGGCGCTCGCGCCCTATCTTCGCCGCGCGCTCTCGCGTCCCTTCGCCGCCGGCTCGCCGCCATCCCGCGGCTCGATCGGGGGCGCCGCCGCGACCCTGTTCTTGCCGCCCTCCTTCGCCGCGTACAGCGCCGCGTCCGCGGCGGCGATCAGCTCCTGGCCGTCGCGGGCCGTGGTGGGCAGCGTCGCCACGCCGAAGCTGGCGCTCACGTACATCACCTCGTTCGTGCCCAGCATCGGGATCGCCTCGATCTCGATCCGCGCCCGGATGCGCTCGGCGAGCTCGAGGGCGCCCTCCATGCCGGTCTCGGGCAGGGCGATCACGAACTCCTCGCCGCCGTAGCGGGCGGGCTCGTCGATCTCGCGGGGCTCGTCCGCGAGGATGCGCCCGATCCGGCGCAGCACCTCGTCGCCCTGGAGGTGGCCGTGCGTGTCGTTGACGAGCTTGAAGTCGTCGACGTCGAGCATGATCAGCGAGAGCTCGTGCCCGAAGCGCTGCGCGCGCGCCACCTCGCGCTCCAGCACCTCGGTGAACGCGCGCTTGTTGGCGAGGCGCGTGAGCTCGTCCGTGCTCGCCTGCTCGGTGACGCGCTCGTGCGTCGAGATGTTCTCGAGCGAGGCCGAGGCCTGCCCGATCAGGTACAGGAACACGTCGCGCTCGTGCTGCCCGAAGGGCTGCGGGCCCCGGGCGACGGCCATCGTGCCCACCACGTCGGCGCCGCCGAGCGGGCGCAGCGGCGCGGCGAGGGCGTGCAGGCCCCAATCCTCCGCGATCTCGACCTGGACGCGCTCGGCCCGCGCCCGCGACTCGGCGCCGAGCGCCGCCTGCCGGGCCGCCCCGTCCGCGACCTCGGGCAGCTCCACGACGGTGCCGTCGGCGAGCGCGATCCTCCCGTACTGCGCCTCGCACGCGGCGAGCGCCGTCTCCAGCACGATCCGCAGGACCGTGTGCCGGTCGAGCCCCTTGGCGAACGCCTCGCCGAGGCGCTGGATCGAGCGGTCGAGCTCGATCCGCTGGCGGCGGAGCTGGTCGACCTGCTCGGCCAGGCGCTCGCTCATCTTGTTGAACTCCGCCGCGAGGCCGGCCATCTCGTCCCGGCCGATCACCGGCACCTTCTGCGTGAAGTCGCCCTCCCCGATGCGCCGGGCCGCGTACAGCATGGTCGCGACCTGCCCCTGCAGGCTGCGCACCAAGAACCAGATCGCGACGAGCGCGATCAGCAGGAACGCGCCGAGCGCCGCGGCGACGCGCGGGCTCGACCCGAAGAAGCCCTCCGACTCGAGCGCCGTGAGGGCGACCACGCGCGCCCCGTCCGGGCGGGCGAGGTCCGCGGCCGCAGCGCGCAGATCCCCGTCCGGCCGGGAGAGGTCCTCCGACTCGCCGCCCGCGGGCAGCGCGCCCACCCCTTCCAGCGGCAGCGTCGAGGCGAGCACCCGGTCGCCGGCCAGGACGGCCACGTCCAGGCCCGTGCGGTCGCGGACCTCCTCGACGTACTCGCTCGGGCCGGTGACCGACAGCGAGACCCGCGCGTTGCCGGCCTCGCCCTCCACGGCCACGTCCGCCACCGCAATCGCCCGCGCCGCGCCCTCCTCGATCACCTCGCCGCCCGGGAGCTCGATCCGCACGTAATCGACCTCGGACCCGCGGATCGCGGCGCGCGCGAACTTCCGCGCCCGCGCCGCGTCTCCGGCCACCAGCGCCTCGCCGACGCCGTCGCGGCGCACGAGCCGCGCGGCCTGCGCCTTCGCGCGCGCCGTGTCGTCCTCGTACAGCGAGAGCGCGGTGGTGAGCCCGGTCGCGAGCTGGGCGTCCGCCTTGCCCTCGCGCGAGCGCTCGCTCACCTCGACGAGCAGTACGGCGATCGCCACCATCGGCAGGACGACGATCAGAAAGAAGAAGACGCTCAGGCGCACCCGAAAGCTCACTAGTCGCAGCTTAGATCGGCCGTCCCTGGCGCTTCGCAGCAAGTTAGCCGGTTGCAGCGTTGCGCTCAGGCCCCCTCGGGCTAGACTTTCCTGGCCGGCATCGACCGGCACGTGGGGCTATAGCTCAGTTGGAAGAGCGCCTGGATCGCACCCAGGAGGTCGCCGGTTCGAGTCCGGCTAGCTCCATCGCCGTGACCCCCGCGACGCCAGCGGGGGTTTCGCATTTCTGGGCTCGTGCGCGACGATGTCGAGAACCCGCCCGCGGCTCCGCTCACCCAGCGAAGGGCCGCGACCGGCGCGGCCCACGACCCCAGGAGGCCAGAGATGCCCAAGTACCTGCTGCTGAAGCGCTACCGCGGCGGCCCGGAGCCGCACCGCCCCTTCCCGCCCATGGACCAGTGGGACCCCAAGGACGTCGAGGCGCACCTCGCGTTCCTGCGGCACGTCACCGAGATGCTCACCGAGACCGGCGAGTACGTGGACGAGCGGGCGCTCACCCCGGCGCGCTCCTTCGTGCGCTACGGGGGTGAGGACGCGGCCCCGGTGGTGACCGACGGGCCGCACCCCGAGACCAGCGACCTCGTCGCCGGCTGGATGATGGTCGACGTCGACTCGTACGAGCGCGCCCTCGAGATCGCGGCGCACATCTCGTCGGAGCCCGGGCCGGGCGGGGAGCCGCTGCACGAGTGGATCGAGGTCCGCGCGGTCATGGAGCCGGGCGCGCCGATCGAAAGCGCGTGAGCGGCGCGGAGAGCGACGGCCTGGACGAGGGCGCCCTGCGCGCCCTCGTCCCGCGCGTGCTCGCTCGGCTCGTGCGAAGCGGCGAGGACTTCGACGCCGCCGAGGACGCGCTCCAGGAGGCCCTGATCGAGGCGCTCCGCACCTGGCCCGAGCATCCCCCGCGCGACCCGCGGGCCTGGCTCGCGGCGGTCGCGCGGCGGCGGCTCGTCGACGCGCGCCGCAGCGAGGCGGCCCGCCGTCGGCGCGAGGAGCAGGCGCTCGCCGAGCCCGCCCCGGAGCCGGGCGCGGAGCCGCCCGGCGACGACACCCTCTTCCTCCTGTTCTGCTGCTGCCACCCGGATCTCTCGCCCGCCTCGCAGGTGGCGCTCACGCTGCGCGCCGTCGGCGGGCTCACGACCCGCGAGATCGCCGACGCCTTCTACGTGCCGGAGGCGACGATGGCGCAGCGCGTCAGCCGCGCCAAGCGCGCGCTGCGGGGCCGGCGGTTCGAGCGGCCCGGGGACCTCGCCGTCGTGCTGCGGGTGCTCTACCTGACCTACACGGCGGGCGACACAGGGCGCGTGGACCTGACCGGGGAGGCCATCCGGCTCGCCCGGCAGCTCACCCTGGCGACCGACGAGCCCGAGGCGCGCGGGCTGCTCGCGCTCATGCTGCTCAGCCACGCCCGCCTGCCCGCGCGCTACGACGAGGCCGGGCGGATCGTCCCGCTCGACAGGCAGGACCGCAGCCTCTGGGACGAGCGGGAGATCGCCGAGGGCGTGCGCGTCCTGCAGTCGGCGCTCGCCGCGCAGACCGACGAGCGGCCCCCGGGCCGCTACCGGATCGAGGCGGCGGTCGCCGCCCTGCACGCCGACGCGCCGAGCGCCGAGGAGACCGACTGGCCCCAGATCCTCGCCTGGTACGACGAGCTCGTCGCGCTGAGCGCCGACCCGGTGCGCGAGGACCCGGCCGCGG